>VFSW01010980.1_pt1 | contig 12780 bp, 11 predicted proteins | sample 5358111 | NCBI WGS metagenome assembly VFSW01 (sample SAMN11554181, study PRJNA540505) | mine drainage metagenome | isolation source: sediment from site ElyBrook_90M | place: USA: Ely Copper Mine, Vershire, VT | collected 2017 | reverse complement strand
CCGACGTCAACATCGAAGGTTCGAGCGTCGGGCGGTTCGTGTTGGCGCGCAACGGCACGATCGTCGCCGGGGGAAAAGTCGATGCGGTGGTCGGGCACGCGCGTGGTGAAGGCGCCACCAACGTCGTTGCGATGACGTCGTCGGTCGAGGCGCGCGAGCGCGCAAACCGCGTGGGGCATCGTGGCGGCGTCTTCTGGCTCACGGGATTGCCGAGCGCCGGCAAGTCGACGGTTGCGATGGCGACGCAGCGGATGCTCTTCGAGCGCGGCCGCAACGTGTACGTGCTCGACGGCGACACGTTGCGAACCACGCTCAACGTTGACCTGGGGTTTTCGGATGAGGATCGCGCCGAGAACGTGCGGCGCACGGCCGCCGTCGCGGGCGTATTTGCAGATGCAGGGTTCATCGTCATTTGCGCGTTGATTTCACCGTTTGCGGCCGACCGCGAACTCGCGCGTTCTGCGTGCCCTGGCGGATTTCACGAAATCTACGTTGCGTGCGATCTCGCCACGGCCGAGAAGCGCGACGTCAAAGGACATTACGTTCGCGCACGGCGTGGGGAACTCGCGCATTTCACCGGGATTTCGTCGCCGTACGAGATCCCGGAGAATCCGGATTACGTGGTCGACGCAACGGGGCTACGCATTGAAGAATCGGCTTCGGGGTTGCTTGAATACATCGAGGCGCGCGTGCTTGAAGGGCGAACCGCTCTACGTTGACGACCGTTCTGATCGGCTTCTTCGTCGGTCTGTGTATCTCGTATTCGGGGGTTGGCGCGGGTTCGCTCACGACGCCGCTCGTGGTGCTGTTTCTAGGCTACGACGCGAGCACGGCGATCGGATCCGACCTGCTCTTTAGCTTGGGGACCAAGATCGTCGCATTCCTCACGCACGTCCGGGCGCAAACGGTAAACTATACGGCGCTGGCATTTCTGTCGCTCGGCGGTATACCAGGCGCGGTTGCCGGCGTGCTGTTCAGCGCCTGGCTCCACGCGCACGTACCGATCGCGCGCGTCAACCATATCCTCACGCTGGCTCTCGGGGTCGCGTTGCTCGTAGCCGCCGCGGCCGTTGCGTTCTCGCGCACGCCCGCGAAGGGCCCCGCGACTGTCGAAGCGCCGGCGCGCATACCGCCCGTCCCGCTGATCGTCATCGGGTTGATCGTCGGTACGCTCGTGAGCATTACGTCGATCGGCAGTGGATCGTTGACGCTTCCGATGTTATTACTCGTGCTCTCGAGCGCGCAGTTGCGGCGCCTGGTCGGCACCGACGTCGCGTTTGCGGTCGTGATGCTGATCCCGGCGATTCTCGGGCACTGGCGCATCGGCGACGTGAATGTGAAATTGGCGGGCCTGCTACTGATGGGTTCGATTCCCGGCGTTATCGTGGGTGCGCCGCTTGCCGCGCGCGTGCCGGAAGGCATGTTTCGAGCCGCGCTCGCGGCGATTCTCGTCATCGTTGGGGTGCGGCTTCTTTTCTAAGTTCCCGCAAAGGGATCTTCGACCAGTCCTTCGACTTTGGCCGCGAACATCAACACGTCTTGCATGGTTAATGTCACGCTCATGGACGGATCGGCGGCGACGGTCTCGGCGCGCCTGCGTAGGTACTCGAGCGTATTCGATTGCTCCTGAGCGACAGTAGCCGGACGATCGGCCACTTTCTCCCGGTATCGCTCGAGGATCATTTCATAGGCCGTTGCAAACGATGCAAGTCGCTGCGTAGACGTATTCGGCGTGTTCGCGTCGTCGCGCCACGAGTATTCGCACGTGACGCGATCGAGGTGAACGAAGCGGGCGCCACCCGAAGCCATACGTAACCACAACTCCCAATCCTCGGTGACGGGGAGGGATTCGTCGGCATAGCCGAACTGCTCGAACAGCGCGCGGCGATGAACGACGCTGTGAATCGTCGTAAGGTTTCCCTCGAACAGGGCGTCGAGACGATACGGTCTATCCGTATAGACCGACATGCCAATCACGGTCTTTGTGTCGTTTGTATCGACGCGAGCGTATTCGCCGACCGATTTCGAGTAGCAGAAATCGGCGCCCGTGGTTTCGAGTAAGGCAATCGACCGCGCACAGTGATCGGGATAGAGGATGTCGTCATCGTCGAGGTAGCCGACGAAGGCGCCAGTCGCGGCTCGCATGCCGAGGTTGAGCGCCTCGCCGAGTTTTACCGGCTGTGGTGGGCGGATATGTCTGATGTGCCGCGAGCGCGCGGCATGCAAGACATCTTGCGGAATGTCATCTTGCCCGTTGTTCACTAAGACGATTTCGACGTTCTCATAGGTTTGCGCTGCGATGCTCGCGAGCGCGCGGCGCAGATGTCGCGGACGGTCGATCGAGCGTACGACGATCGAGACGAGATCGCCGCGCGTGGTGGCGGGCAGGTCTGCTGCGAGCACGGCGGAAACCGCGTCACGCTCGACGTGCAATTTACGAGCGACGCCGTTGCGTGAGGATACGACATCGACCGCGTCTTCGAGGGAAGAGAGGTCGGTTGCGCGATACGCTTCGATCGAGTAAAAGAATGCGTCGGCGCCCGACTGTTCCGGTGCTACGACGCGCAGCCCACTGGCTGCAAGGGCGCGTGCCCGGTACCCGCGCCAAAACTCCGGGATGACCACCGTCGCCCCTGCAATGGCCTCGCCGGCGTTGGCGGCGGAGATTGCTTGCGTTTGCATTCCGCGCGCGTGCAGGGCCGTGGCGATGCTCTGCACGAGCGGCGCATCGGTGGTCGGCGCGTAGATGGTGAGACCGGTTCCCGGTTGTGCGGAGAACGGCGCGGGATCGGGAAGCAACGCCCACCGTCGCACCGTAACCCCGGCAAGCGCTTCCAGGCGCTCTTTGTCCGCCGGCGTCGCGACGAGCACGAGATCTGCCATCAGGATGGCGAGGTTTGCGGCGCACGCGGCGGCATGGCTCGGCTTGGCGTGTTCTTCAAGCGGGAGCCCCTTGAGCGTGAGTTTTCCCTCGCGCAGGGCTTTGGCTTGAATGGCGCGCGCGTCGGGATCGGGATTTTGCGCCACCAACGAATGGACCGTGAACAGTAACGCTTCGAGTGGGTCGTCGTGCACCATGAGCACGGCGACCGCCTGGCCGCGACGGCGCGCGTTGACGATGTCGCCGAGACCCTGCGCCGCATCGGCAAGATCGATGCCGACGCGCAAGAGGTCTGCAGCTTCGAGCGCGTCGAGGGCTGCCGCTTCCTCCGGCCAGCGTCGGCGGTCGAAATGAACGAGTGCCTTAGGCACGCTGCCGTGCCTCGAGGCAAGCCGTAACCAGCCAATCGAAAGCCTCGCGTTGAACGCGCGCTAGGGGCCAGCGCGGATCGTCGGCGTTCGGTACGTCGCTCTCGTCGACGAATGGAACGTGCATGCTATATTCGCGCTCGACCTCGCGATTATCGCCCGCGAAAACGTCGAGAAACCGTCCATACTCTTCACGCGAGAAGAGCGCAAATCGCGAGTCGAAAAGGGTTGCATCGGCGCCCCCAGCGATCAGGCGCGCCTGCAGGGACGAGAGAACGGCATCGACGGCTTCGGGGCCCGGCTGCGCGTGGACGTAAACCGCTTCCAGCAATTCGCGAAAATTCAGCGACTCGTTCGCTTTGGGATTCGGCACGGTCAAACGCATTGGCGTGGTGGCGAACTCGGGAAAGACCGAACCGATCGTGGCGAGTAACTCCCGGAAAATTCCCGACCGCGTTCCGCCGGGTTGAAAGATGCGCAACTCGACGTTTTCCCGGCCGAAGGCTTCGACGAAGGGCCGTATGAGGCGCGAGTAGGTGAATTCGATGTTGATCGCCGATCCGGGTTGGACGTAGCGTCCGGTCGTCCAGACTTCCTCGAGATACTCGGCAATGGGGCGCAGGTGCGCCTGTTTGATCCGTTCGACGTACATCGATTCTGCGTAGGCCGCCTGCGAACGCAGATACATCAAGACTTTGGGAGCGTACCCTACCGATGCGAGACTTTCGGCGAGCATCGCGAGCGCGTCGGGCCGCGCCCAAAGCAACGACAGATCCTCCGACGTGAGCATCGCGCATGGCGGCGAAACCTCGCGCAGCTCGGCTACGAGCGCTCGCAGATCCTCGCTCTCCCCATTGACGAGCAACTCCCATGCGAGGCGGTGATTTCCCCACGCCATCTCCGCCGGGCGCCCCGCCCGCGGCAGATAGAGTCCGCCCTTATGCAATTCCTCGTAGTTCGCATCGAGAAAGAGCTGCAGCGACGTCGTACCGGTCTTGTGCGTTCCAACGTGGATGATACAGGGGCGCACGTTCGTTACTCCGCGATCCCGCGCGCCGCGCGGGCAAAAGAGAGAACGCCGTGCGCCGGTGCATCGTTCGCGATGGCATGAAGCTCGCTTGCGATCCGGCCGAGATGAAGTTGGCGGCGCGCCCCAGTGGGTGCGTCCGCAGGCCGCGCGTCGTAGATCGCTTGCAGCGCGCGCACGTAGCCGGCAGGATCCGCGAGTGCTGCGACGGGGCGATCGATTCTGCGGTGAACGGTCACAGGCATTGCATCGTCGAGGCCGACGCTAACGACGCTAAAAAGACGCATCACGAATTCGGCCGTCGCGAGATGCGGTAAGGACTCTTCGAAACGGCCGTAGCGATCGACGACCGATCGCCGGTGCGCGAATCCCGCAATCGGGACGCCCTCTCCGACGAGCGCGGCTTCGTTCGCAATCGCGCTTCCACCGAATCCGGCAATGCGCGCGACCTCACCGGTTCCGTGCAGCGTTCCATCCGTCTGGCGTGCGACGAAGTCCACGGGCACGATCAGGGCCTCAATGTGCGCCGACGAAAAGTGCCGGGCAATACGCTCCAGGTGACCGGGCGGCCACGTGCCGCCCGCCTCGGCGTACGTGACGATCTCGCCGCCTGCCAAGGTGATGCCGTCGTTGAGCGACACCGCCTCGCTACGCGCGGCGCCATGGTCCACCGTGCGAATCGGAATACCCGCGGCGCGATCTAGATACAGCGGCAGGAGCGCGGTGCTCGCGTTGGTGACGAGTACGAGATCCCAGTTGCCGTAATCCTGGCCTTGCAGCGAATCGAGCGTCCGAAGCATGGCATCCGCGTCGTCGGTGACGGTGAGAATCACGCTGATCGAAGGCTCGCTCGGCCGCGCCGCAGCGAGATGGCGTTTACGCGATTGATTCAACTGCTCGATAACGGCATCGACGCGCGGCTGCGCGCGTTCGAGAATCGGACCGGCGACGTCGGGATATTTCCGGAGATTGTGCATCTTGGCGATCAACAAGTTGGCGATACCTTGTTCGCGCCCGGCGATGCGTTCGAGGTTCGAAGCGACGAGGTGCCGTTCGAGCAACAGTAGCTGTTCCAAAAATTGCTTGCCGGTAGCCACGTACCGTTCTTCACCGGTGACTTCGGCTGCGTGTATTCGCACCGCTACGCCGGCGACGTTGAGAAAACCGAATCGAGCGCCGTTGGCGGCCAGGCGGAGATACGTGTCGTAATCGCCGCAGATGATGTCGGGGTCGAATCCGCCGTGAGCGAGCAGTTCCGCGCGATCGAAGAGCGTCGTCGGCGTACAGGCATAGCAGTCGTGGGTGAGGAGGTCCGCAAATTCGTTGCGTCCACCGAAATACGATCCGCGCGTGTGGCCGACGTGCCCGAGAAAGCGGATGAGCTGGTCGTTCTGGTCCACGTGAACATATGCCGTGAAAAAATTGTCGATGTCGGGATACTGGGTGTGGGCGGCCACTAAACGCGCAAGGTGTCCCGGCAGCAGATAGTCGTCGGCCGAGAGGAAGAGCACGCGCGGTTTGCTCGCTAGCTCCAGACCGCGTACGTGGTGCCCGATCATGCCTATATTCGTCTCGTTGCGAAACGCGCGAATCCGGGGGTCTTGGCCGGCTGCGGCTTGGATGACGTCCCAGGAGTCGTCGCTCGAGGCATTGTCCACGATGACGATTTCCAGGTCGGGGGCATCCGACGCGCGCGCGCTATCGATCGCTCTGCCGATGAATCGGCCATAGTTGTACGACGTGAGAATGATGCTCACGCCCGAGATCGATCGGGCCATGACCTGCGCTTTTCGACGGAGCTCCAGGGCGCTCCGCCAGGTGCGAAGAATCGTGCGCCAAGCCCGGTCTTATAAAGAGGCTCGAATGATCGTACCAGACCTGATTTACGACGTGAGATTGCGCGAAGGTAACGATACCGCCTATTACCTGCGCGAAGGTTATCGCGTCATCGGCATCGACGGGCGAATTCGTTACTTGTCGAGCATTGCAAAGGTCGGTTCGAACGCGAGATTGCGGCCCCTCGAAACAACGAGTGGAGCAATTTCAACAAGGATATCGGCTGGCGAGACGGCGAGGGACTGGTCGTCGAGGTTCCGACCGTGCGCTTCGAAGAAGTGCTCGAGTACTACAAGCCGCAGTACTTCATCAAATGCGATATCGAAACGAGCGACATCCACGTGTTGAACGGCCTCAAGGCGCTCGCGCCCGAGAATCTGCCGCAGTACGTCTCGGTCGAAGCCCATACGCTGGACTGCATGGTGATCTTACGTACGCTCGGATACGTTCAGTACAAGGTCGTGGACCAAAAAGCGCACGGGATGCTCGCGTGCTCCGGTCCCTTTGGAGAGAAAGCGTCGGGTGAATGGGTTGGGATCGAAACCGCCGCGTACGAATGGCTCCACTCGCGAGTGGATCCCATGACGTGGCACGACTTTTACGCAAAGCGCACGTGGTGACGACGGCGTCTTGATCGACACGACGTTCTGGAGAGGCCGCCGGGTGCTCGTCACCGGGCACACGGGTTTCAAGGGCTCTTGGCTGACGGCGGCCTTGGTGCGCGCGGGTGCCGTCGTCACAGGGCTCGCCCTCGCCCCGCAAGGGGAGATCAATCTTTTTTCGCTCTTGCGTCTCGATGGCGAGATCGACTCGCGGATCGGCGATATTTGCGATCTCTCGGCGACGGTGCGTGTGATTCGTGATGCGAACCCCGAGTTCGCCTTCCATCTCGCCGCGCAATCGCTCGTGCGAGCCGGGTACGACCATCCGCTGGATACCTACCGGACCAACGTCATGGGGACGCTTCACGTCCTCGAGGCCTTGCGTGGCGTTGCCGGCGTGCGCGCCTGCGTCGTGGTCACGAGCGATAAGTGTTATCGCAACGACGAACGCGACGTGCCGTTTGTCGAAAGCGATGCGCTTGGGGGAGAGGATCCCTACAGTAGTAGCAAGGCGGCCGCCGAGATCGTCACGCACGCTTACCGCGCGTCATACGAGATCGCCGGCGGCCGCGTCGCGACGGGACGCGCGGGCAACGTCATCGGGGGCGGCGATTGGGCGAGCGAACGCCTCGTGCCTGACATCGTGAGCGCCGCGCGCGCGGGTGAGGCGCCGGTGTTGCGGTACCCGGCTTCGGTTCGTCCGTGGCAGCACGTTCTCGAGCCGCTTGCCGGCTACGTGCTCCTCGCGCAGCGCCTCGCCGATGATGCGGGCCTCGCCGGCGGTTGGAATTTCGGGCCCGGCGCGCCGTTACACCTCACCGTCGCGGAGCTTACCGAGGCGTTATTGACGGCCCTCGGACGGCCGCCGCGCTGGAGTTTGGCGGGCGAGCCGCAGCCGCGCGAGGCGCGGGTGTTGCGTCTCGATTCGCATAAGGCTCGGACGATGCTCGGATGGCGAACGCGGCTCGACGATCGAGAGATGCTCGAGTGGACCGCGCGCTGGTACCGCGCGTGGATGCTCGGAGAAGACGTGCGGGCGCTCACCTACGCTCAAATCGAGGAGTACGCGAACCGGTGAAACCGCTTGCCTGTAGAAATTGCGGCGCCGCGCTGCACGAGACGTTCGTCGATCTCGGCATGTCGCCGCTTTCGAATGCGTACGTTTTGCGGGAGAACGAGCGGGCGATGGAACCATTTTATCCGCTGCACGCCTACGTTTGCGAGCGTTGTTTCCTGGTTCAGGTAGAAGCGTTCGAAACGCCCGAAGCGATCTTCGGTGACTACGCGTATTTTTCGTCGTACTCGGATTCTTGGCTCGAGCATAGCCGGCGTTACGCCGAGCATGCGATCGAGCGCCTATCGCTCGGACGGGAGGCGCTCGTGGCCGAAGCGGCGAGCAACGACGGATATCTCCTCCAGTATTTTCATCGCGCCGGCATCGGCGTGTTGGGCGTCGAACCCGCTCGCAACGTTGCCGCGGTCGCGCGCGACAACGGAATTCGTACGGAGAACGTCTTCCTCGGGCGCGAAAGCGGAGCGGCCCTGCGCGCGCAGTACGGCGCGGCGGATCTGATCGTTGCGAACAACGTCATCGCGCACGTTCCCGAGCTTCACGATTTCGTCGGCGGTCTCGAGGCGCTGTTAGCTTCCGACGGCACCCTCACCATCGAGTTCCCGCATCTCCTCAACCTGATCGAGCAAGTGCAGTTCGATACGATCTATCACGAGCACTTTTCGTACTACTCGCTGCATACGATGGAAGACGTCTTGAAACGCCACGGATTGCACGTCTGGGACGTCGAGTCCATCGCAACGCACGGGGGTTCGCTGCGGGTGTGGGCCGTTCGCGAGGGGAGCGAACGTTCGCAAGAGTCGCGGGTCGAAGCGGTGCGAAAGCTGGAGCGTGCGCACGGCCTGCAGGATACCGCGATCTATCGAGCGTTTTCGCAGGCTGCTTCGAAGCGCAAACGCGAAGTGCTGCGATTTCTCATCGAAGCGCGCGAGGCCGGCAAGACCGTTGCGGGATACGGCGCTCCCGCAAAAGGGAACACGCTCCTCAACTTTTGCGGCATTCGTTCAGACATGATCTCGTACACGGTCGATCGCAATCCGGCCAAGCAACAGACGCTCCTTCCAGGCTCGAGGATTCCGGTGTTTGCGCCGGAGCGCTTGGCGGAAACCAAACCCGATTACGTGCTGATTCTGCCGTGGAACATCCGCGGCGAGGTCGTCGAGCAAACGTCGTTCATCCGGCAATGGGGCGGCCGCTACGTCGTGGCGATGCCGCGGGTCGAAATCTTTTGATTCTCGGGGAGACGGCGATTCCCGGAGTCTTCACGATCGACGTCGAGCCGGTCTCCGACGCGCGCGGGTTCTTTGCGCGAACCTTCGATGCGCGGGTCCTCGAACGCGCGGGCCTCATTCATCGCTTCGAACAGCACAGCATTGCGTACAACGCGCGTGCCGGCACCTTGCGCGGTCTGCATTTCCAAGCCGGAGCCGACCCCGAAGCGAAGATCGTTCGCTGCACGCAGGGCTCGCTGTTCGACGTCGCCGTGGACTTACGCGAGGGGAGTCCGGCCTACCGCCGTTGGGTCGGGGTGACGCTCGATGCGAAGAACCGCCGCGCGCTCTATATCCCGCCGGGATGCGCGCACGGCTACCAAACCACGGCCGACGGTACCGAAGCGTCGTACCTGATCTCGGTGGCGTACGATCCTGCGGCCGCACGCGGCATTCACCATGCCGATCCCGCGCTCGCGATCGCGTGGCCGTTGCCGGTAACGATCGTTTCGGAGCGAGACGCCGCGTTGCCGTATCTCGGTTAATCCTCCCAGTACTGCTGCGCGAAGTTACGTTTTCGCGCCTTTATCTGCAGGCCCGGACTGCGCCCGATGGCGATCGAATTGGCGGGCACGGACTCATCGATGAGCAGCGACTGAGCCGAGACCACGCTGCCGTTGCCGACGCTCGTGGCGCCCAGGATCATCGATCCGCCGTAGACCGTGACGTGCTCGCCGAGCGCGGGCGCCCGCTGCGATTCGGTTCCGATCGTGACGTTCTGATAGGCGACGAAATACTCGCCGTAGGTGGCTTTCCCGAGCACGGTGCCGACCGTGTGGATCAAAAGAAACACCTCGGGCAGCTGCGTGTCGTACATGCACACGAGCCCGTTGCGCATCTTGTTGAGCAAGAAAAACCACGACGCCAAGTCGGCGTCGCCGCTTCGGAACGCCGAGTTGGCGGCAAAATAGTAGAAGACCGCGGTTTGGTCGCCGTGCAAATGGTTGAAATACGGCTTTCCGTCGCGGCGATATCCGGGAAGGACGACGCGACTGAAGCAGTGTTCGACGCGTTGCAGCGCTTCGTCGACGATCCGCGGAAGGTTGGCAAAGGCGCCGGACGACGCAGGAAAGTTCCCTTCGAAAACGCGCTGCAAAGATCGCGCCAACGTTTCGGGATCGATCGAGAGTTGCAAGTTAATCGAAGAAGCTGCAGACGCCCTCGATCACGCGCACGATCGAGCTTTCGTTCATGTGCGAGTGGAGGGGCAGAGTGACGACTTCCGAGGCGACGGCCTCGGTCACGGTCATGGCGGAACGGCGGCAGTTCGCAAACGAGGTGAGATCGTGGACGCCTGCGTGGAAATGAATGCCCGCCGCGATGCCGCGTGCTTTGAGGTGTTCGATGAGCTCCAGCCGGCGGCCGCCGAGAACGCGAAGGCTGTAAATGAACGGACTGACGTCGGAGTAGTCGCGCCGCAACACGCGCACTCCGCGCAGCGTGGAAAACGCTTCGCTGTAGCGGTGGCAAACCGCTTGACGCGATGAGATGAAACCGTCAATCTGTTTGATTTGCGAGACCCCGACGCTCGCCATGATGTTGGTAAGGTGATAGCGGAAGCCTTCGCTCACGACGTCGTATTCCCAGGCGCGCGAGTTCTTGTAGCGCTCGGTCGTGTCTTTGTCGACGCCGAGCAGGCGCAAATGATGGAGCTTCTCGAGCTCCGCGCGCGAGTTGACGACCACGCACCCGCCGTCGATCGACGTGACGATTTTTACCGGATCGAAGCTGAAGCATGCGATGTCGCCGTAACTTCCGAGCTTGTTGCCGTTGATCGTGCTCCCGAAGCCGTGACAGGCGTCCTCGATGACGCGCAGGCCGAATTCTTTCGCGAGCGCGTAGGCGCCGGCTTGGTCGCACGGAATGCAGGAGAAGTGCAGCTGAAGGATCGCTTTCGTCTTTTTCGTGATCATCGAGTGCGCGGAATCGCAGTCGATCCCGAGATTGTCGTCGCGAATGTCGCACATGACGACGTCGGCGCCGGTGTATCGAATCGCTTGCTGGTCGGCGACGTAGTTGAATGAGGGGACGATGACTTCGTCGCCGGGACCGACGCCCGCCGCGAGGAGCGCGATATGCAGGGCGGAGGTTCCCGTATTGGTGCAGACGACGTGGCGATCGGCGAGGCCGAGAAACGCGGCGATGCGTTCTTCGAATTCTTTGGTGGTCGCGCCCATTCCGAGCCAGCCCCCGTCCAGCGCGTCCGTCAGGTGTTTGAGCGTATCCACGCGGATGTGGGGGACGAAGACCGGGATATGTTCGTGGGACCCGGTCGCGCGGTAAACGGTCTGCACGGAATACTCCTTCGGAAAGGTTCACACCATTCATCGGCTTGAAAGCGAAGCTGCATGAATATCGTGCTGTGGGGAAGTACCGGTCAGGCGGTCGTTCTGAGCGAGCTATTCGGTCACCTCAAGGTGCCGATCGTCGCCGTATTCGACAACGATCCGGCGGCCGTTGCGCCTTGGCCCGGAGTGCCCATCTACCACGGCAAAGACGGATTCGCGCGTTGGCTCTTGCACCACGACCCGATCCGCTCGTTTCGCGCGCTGGTGGCGATCGGCGGCGACCGGGGAGAGGAGCGCATCGAGATCGGGCGGCTGTTCGAGTCAGCGGGCGTACCGCACCCAACGGCCGATCACCCTGCGGCAAACGTCGCTTGGCATGCGACGGTCGGCAAACCCACCCAGGAGCTGGCGATGGCCGCCGTGGCGGCTCGCGCGCGCCTGGGGGCGAGCTGCATCGTGAACACCGCGGCGAGCGTCGACCACGAATGCGTGCTGGAGGATGGAGTGCACGTCGGGCCCGGGGCGCGGTTGGCCGGGTGCGTTACCGTCGGGCGCTCCGCCTTTATCGGGATGAACGCGACGGTACTGCCGCGTCTGCATATCGGCGCCGGAGCGGTGGTCGGTGCCGGAAGCGTCGTCACGAAGGACGTTCCAGCGGGAGCGGTCGTCGCGGGGAACCCGGCTCGCCCACGCTAGTCCCAGACCCGCCAGGGGGCTTTCCCGCTCGCCCACAGGTTTTCAAGGTAAATCTTGTCGCGCATCGTGTCCATCGGATGCCAGAATCCGCGATGGACCCACGCCGAAAGCTGCCCTTGCGCGGCGAGGCGTTCCATGGGGTCCCGCTCCCATACCGTGTCGTCTCCGGTGATCAGCTCGATCGCCTTGAGATCCAGGACGAAGTAGCCGCCGTTGATCCACGCGCCGTCGCCGGCCGGCTTCTCGCGAAAAGCCGTGATCCGCGCCTCCGTCATTTCGATCTGCCCGAAGCGGCCGGGCGGCTGCACGGCGGTCAGCGTCGCAAGCGTCCCCTGCTCGCGGTGGAAGGCGATCGCGTCGGCAACGTTTACGTCGCTCAAGCCGTCGCCATAGGTAAAGCAGAAAGGCGCGTCTCTCTCGAGGTAGGCTGCAACGCGCTTGAGGCGGCCGCCGGTCTGCGTCGCCTCGCCCGTATCGACGAGCGTGACGCGCCAGGGTTCGACGTCGCTGCGATGGACGGTCAGCGAATCGGCGCGCAGATCGATGGTGACGTCGGACATATGAAGGGCGTAGTTATGGAAGTACTCCTTGATCATGTAGCCGCGATAGCCGCAGCAAATGACGAAGTCGTTGATCCCAAAGTGCGAGTAGGTCTTCATAACGTGCCAGAGAACCGGCTTGCCGCCGATGTCGATCATGGGTTTGGGGCGCAGGCTGGGCTCCTCGCTAATACGAGTGC
>VFSW01010979.1_pt1 | contig 12781 bp, 12 predicted proteins | sample 5358111 | NCBI WGS metagenome assembly VFSW01 (sample SAMN11554181, study PRJNA540505) | mine drainage metagenome | isolation source: sediment from site ElyBrook_90M | place: USA: Ely Copper Mine, Vershire, VT | collected 2017 | reverse complement strand
ACGGCAACGTGATGAGGGCCCTGGGTCGGAACCGAGATCTCGGAGCGAAGTTGATTTGAGAAGTCGGACGGTGAGCAAGCACCGCTGAGCCAGTTGGCTCAGTGGGTCAAGGCGAACCGGTGGGTCCAAATAGGACACACGCTGTAAGAGCGAGCGCGCCTGTCTCGCGTTCGAGACTATTCTCCCGTTGACCCATCTATCGACTCTCGCAGCAGATCAGCGTGACCGTTGTGTCTGGCGTACTCTTCAATCATGTGGCACAAGATCCAGCGCAGGCTGGGGGACTGGCCCTTGGAGGGTGCTCGCCGAGCTCGTTGGTCAAGTCCTCCTTCGAGCATTGCCTCTTCGACCATGAGACGCGATTGAGCGGTAGAACTCGCCCAGAGTTCGAGGATCTGCTCGGGTGCGTCGGAGGCCGCTGAAATCCAGTCCCAGTCCGGATCGAGCTCCCAGTCGACGTCCTTCCACGGTGCCTGAGGCTGTCGGTCTCGCAGGCACTGACTGAACCACCAGTCTTCGACCAGGGCCAGGTGCTTGATCATGCCGCCCAAGGTCATCGAGGATGATCCGATTTTGGTTGTGAGGTCGTCGGCTGAGAGATTCGAACACTTCCACGCAAAAGTCGAACGTTGGTAGTCCAAGAATCCGGTCAGTGTCTCGAGCTCGTCACCGGCCTCTGGGGGTTCGGGTCGCCCGTGTTCGTCGAAGTCGGTCATCACGGGTGAGTATACGAATAGTTTGGATCGGGGACCAGTAGTTTCACTCGAATTCATGGCTGATTGCGACGAGGATTACTCGGTCATGAGCTGACTGGGGGAGTGCCTACGGTCGCGGTGCGATTGCGTCGCTTCGCCTTGGTCTGATACGTGGTGTGTGGGATGTTTGCTTCGCCAACGTTGAATGACATTGTCCCCTAATGGGTTGCGGAGCCGACGGGGCAGAATTCAACTACAGACTCAATTGCCTTGATTGGAGTTGACCATGGACTTCGTGCGATGGTTCAAAGACATTCGACTTGCCGATGCCGGATTGGTCGGCGGGAAGGGTGCGAATCTCGGGGAGTTGGCGAGCGCCGAACTTCCCGTACCTCCCGGGTTCGTGGTGACGTCGCTGGCGTACCGTTATGCGCTCGATACGGCGCAGGTTTCCAAGCCCCTCGAGGAAATGTTTCGCGATCCCCCGGCGACGAGCACCGCAGACCTGGGTGAGTTGTCGAAGAAGGCGCAGGCCCTCATCACCTCGATAGAGATTCCATCGGACCTCGCTCGTGCCGTGCTCGATGCGTACCATCAACTCGGTGGCGATGCGATTGTCGCGGTACGTTCATCGGGTACCGGTGAGGACGCTGGCGACACCTCCTTTGCCGGAATGAACGCGACGTTCACCAATGTGTCGGGCGACGCCGATGTACTGAAGAGCGTGGTGGACTGCTGGGCGTCACTCTACGGTTCTCGAGTCATTTCCTATCGCTTCACTCGCGCGATCACCGATGTTCCCGCGATGGGTGTGATCGTCCAATCGATGGTCGCCTCACAGAGGTCTGGCGTGATGTTCACTGCCGATCCTGCCACGGGTGACACCGAGCGGATTGTGATCGACGCCGCCTTCGGACAAGGTGAGGTGGTGGTGAGCGGTGAAGTGGAGTGCGACACGTATCTGCTGTCTAAGAAGGGGCCAACTCTCGTCCAAGCCAGGGTCGGCACCAAGGCCTTCAAGTTGGTGCGAGGGCCCAATGGCAAGGACCTTCACGTAGATCTGAGTGACCACGAAGCTACACAGCGAGTGCTGAGTGATGACGAGGCAGTGAGTCTCGCCCGACTGGGTCTGGCGGTCGAAGCCCACTACGGTTCGCCCCAAGACACCGAGTGGGCAATCGCGGACGGAGAGCAGTATCTCGTCCAGTCAAGGCCGATCACGACGCTGGGGCTTCGCGAAGCGGTTAGCCAGACGCTGTTTGACGCCAAGCCGCTCCTCCAAGGACTCGCCGCATCGTCGGGCCGAGCAACCGGTATCGTTCGTATCCTTGAATCGCCCGACCAAGGCGACCAATTGCTTGACGGAGAGATCCTGGTTGCGAAGATGACCAGCCCGGATTGGGTGCCAACCATGCGTCGGGCTGGCGCCCTGGTCACTGACGGCGGAGGCACTACCTGCCATGCCGCCATTGTCTCGAGGGAGTTGGGCGTTCCGTGCGTGGTCGGCGCTCGGAACGCCCCTTCGGTCCTGCGAACCGGTGAGTTGGTGACCGTTGATGGATCGCAGGGAGCGGTGTATGAGGGACTGCTCACGAAGGAGGCCGTCGGCGATCTCGTGACCACGCGCCAGACGACCCCGAGTGCACCAGTGGGCTCCGGAGCGGCACGGATGCCTCTGGCCACCAAGCTCTACGTGAACTTGGCCTTCGCCGAGCACGCCGAACAGGTCGCGGCGATGGATGTCGACGGGGTGGGGTTGCTGCGTGCTGAGTTCATGGTCACCGACGCGCTGGACGGGGTTCATCCAAAGTTGCTCATTGAAAGGGGGGACCAGAAGGTCTTCATCGACAAGATGGCTGCCTCACTTCTTCAGATCACCCGCGCCTTCGGCTCACGTCCGGTCGTCTATCGCAGCATCGACTTTCGCACCAACGAGTTCTCCAATCTCGAGGGAGGTTCGAGATTCGAACCCGTTGAGGTGAATCCGATGATCGGTTACCGGGGTTGCTATCGCTACGTGCGCGATCCCGAGGTCTTTCGCCTGGAGCTCGACGTATTGGCGAAGGTCCGCGAGCAGAGTTCGAATCTCGTGCTCATGATCCCGTTCGTGCGAACGAAGTGGGAGCTCGAAGCCTGTATGGATCTGGTGGACAAGAGCCCGGTCGGCGGAGCGCTGCCGATCTGGGTGATGGCAGAAGTCCCCTCCGTCGCCTACCGGATTCCCCAGTACGCCCAGATGGGTATTTCGGGCGTTTCTATCGGGAGCAACGATTTGACCCAGCTCATGCTCGGCGTCGACCGTGACTCGCAGATCTGCTCCGATTTGTTTGACGAGTCCGACGACGCGGTGTTGGATGCGATCGATCGCATCGTCACCCAAAGTCATCGTTCAGGTATCACTTCGTCGTTGTGCGGACAGGCGCCTTCCAACCACCCCGAATTCGCCGAGCATCTCGTTCGACTCGGCATCACCTCGGTGTCGGTCAATCCTGATGCGGTCGACGCCGCTCGCCAGGCCATTGAGCGCGCGGAGTGGCGAATCCTGCTCGAGAGCGCTGATCCACTGCATCGCCAGCCGATCACGATTGACTGAGGAGAGGCACTGGACAGTTGGTTGGGGGAACGTGAGACTCTGCGCTGAGTGGACGATGCAAAAAGGCATGGTGGCGATTTTCTCTTTACAACTAAGTGGCACGGTCCGCCAGTCGACCGTCAACCAAGTGGGGGGTGCCTCAATGCCATTGATACCAGTCGAGGTCGGCATCAGGGTATTGGTCGATAATCCGTGAATGCCCTGCGTCATTGTCCCTAGATGGAGGAAGTGTGGAGGTAGGCGCGCCGGACTGAGAAGGGACGAGCTGACCGCCCGGAGCTATTTTCGTCGTCACGGGGGTGGTTGGCGAGAGATTGCCCGTGCGTCCGCTGGCTCCGCTGGCGAGGAGCAGGACGGCGCCCGTCACCGCTGCGAGCGACACGAGAACCAAGAAGAACCGCTTCGCCGAGCCCGCCCTCTTCATGGTTTGAATTCCATGGGCGAACAGGACATCGTGCGAGATGGTTTCACACCATCAATATAGGCCTGCTTCGTGGAGGGTCAGTCGCCAGCGTGGCAACGGCTCGCCGCGCTTTAAACCTTGGACTTACTCTGAGGTTCGGTACTGCTCTTTCGCTCCATTGAATGAACCATCCAATCCCGATTCATGGATCAGGATGTCTAGCTGCACCTGCGAACGAACTGCACGAGTTGTCTCGCGCACGGTCTGACTGTCAAGAACACGTGTCACAACTTGCGTTGACGCCACGTTCGTTGTTGGTGATCTGAGCCGAAGTGCTTGAACGCGAGGTGGGTCACCAGAACGGCAATAGCGGAGAAAACGAAGGAACCAACGATGTCGATCGGACTGTGAACGTGTGCTGCTACTCGAGCCCCGCCGATCAGTACTGCCATGGCGAGGAGGAAGAATCCGACGGAACGTGAATAGGCCAACAGGGTGAAACCGAGGACCGACGCCAGCAGTGCGTGATCCGAGGGGAAGCCATTGTCGGTGGCGTGAGGGATCAAAGGCTTAATGTGATCGCGAACGAACGGGCGCGTGTCGTAGAAGAAATGGGCTCCGACCCGCGCCAGTCCTAAAGCAATGACTCCGCCAATGACCAGGCGTACACCGAGGGCAATCTTGTCGCGTTTCGAGGTCAAAAGCCAGTAGATACCAACGATGGCAACACTGATGAAGAGGAAGTACTTCGCGACGAAGATGATCAATGAATTCACTGAATCACTGTAGTTTCTACCGGTCTCGGCGTGTTCGATGCGCCCAAATGCAAGGTGGCGTCGAGGAGTATTCAGACCCGCCAATCGAGGTGGCGCTATTCACGCGGGTCGGTTGCTCACTGGATCATGGGCGAGGGGCCGGGTCCTTCACTTGGTGACGAGAACCGTGCGGGCCCTTCGAAGACGCCATTGAGGGCTCCCTTGACGGGTCTTACTCACGTTGACCTTTACTTGGAAGTGCGGTGTGGAATCATAGGCACGTGCGACGACTCGTTCTACTCATCGGCATCGGCATGCTCGCGTGCGTGGCACAACCCGCCATGGGCGCGACTTCGAGGTTCCAGCCGCTGTACGCCAACGGCGTCACGGACGTTCGCTTCGGCCAGTCCGTCACGTTCGTCACCCAACGGCTCACCAGGGTATTCGGAGCGCCATTTCGCGCGCGACCGGTGACGTTGCACCAGGACTGCAACGTGGATTCGTACCTGCAGTTCTCGACGTTGAATGTTTACTTTCGAGGGGGTAAGTTCGTTGGGTACGCCTACGCAACGAAGGCCGACTATGGAGTGCGAGCACCGACGCGACGTCGCCTCACCGTAGCTAGGACCATCGAGGGACTTGAGGTAGGTGATACGACTGCCCAGGCGAGCAAGATCTACCCGGGTCGATTCAAAACCTCGACTCTGCAGAACGGTACCTGGTCAGTGGTCACGTCCTCGGGAGTGATCCGAGGGTACTTGAGCGTCGAAGCGACGTCACGTTCGCCTTTGGCGCGCATCGCCACCATCGAAGCTGGCTCGCTCGGATGCCCGGCGCTTTCGCCGTGATCGAGTACAACCCTTCGACGTAGATCTGAGTTGGCTACGAGGTGGACATGGTGATGAAGTCGCGCGCGTACGTAGGTTGGAAGAAGCGATCTGGCGTCTGGATCATCGACGAGATCAAGTCGGTGCCATTGGTTGGACGGGCGGGCCCATGGGGGAGAGCCGGCTTGTAGGTGGCGAAGATCGGCCAGAGGGGATTCATATCGAGCGCCATTGCTCGAACGGCGCGCGCTCGAACGAGTAACGAAGCCAGGTCGACGACGCTCATCGGGCCCGCGACATAGACCAGAGCCCCGGTGGCGGTGATGCCCAGTCCCGATCGCCAGGTGTTCACCTTGGAGTAGAGGCTGGCTCCCCAGACCGAGACGTCGTTGGGGTTCAGACCAGCGACCGCGCGTCCGTGGTCGACCAGCAGTCTCAAGTTCTGGCGAACCGCGACCACCGACGAAGTCATGGATACGTCACGGCCCCATTGGCCAACGGTGGCGAATCCATTCTTGTAGATGACTAGCGAAGCCGCACCCACCCGCAAGGGGGCAACGAGGTGCCCTTCACTGAGGTAGCCGCCGCCAGAGACATTCAGCAAGAAACCTCCGTTGAAGGCCGCTACGAGAGTTCTCGACGCCGACGCCGAGATCGGCGCGGTCAGCTTCCAGTTCAGTCCACCGGGGCTAAGACTGCCCGAATAGAGACGCGCGTGCAAGAGTGACGTGTTCATCCACGCAACTCCTGCCAACACACCGGGACTGTCCGGCAGCGCCAGCGTGGTGGTGTAGACCGCCACGTGTCCACGGACCAGGCGACCCGCCGCGTGCCATATCCCCTCTCCAGTGAACCTCGGACTGGAAAACGGAACGAGATTACTGGGTAACGACCTCGACGGGCTGGTAGTGGCACCTGAAGGCCCTGGTAGTTGGCCCAGAACCATGGACAACGTGAGGGTCGTCACCGCGGTTCGCAGGGTCCTGCCTCGAAGGTGAAGCATCATCGAAGCGCTCGCAACATTGTTTCCGCAACCCTCACCCTGGATGGTTGCGTTGACCATCGTAGGATTGGATTTTGACTGGACTTCGACATGGAGACAAGATAAGCCTGCCCCTCCGACGTTTGGAGCAAACTTGCGACTTCCTTAGTCAGGATTTATTCGCTCTCGTTGCATCGCCGAGCTGAGTTACTGGCCACGTCAAGTGATCGAGAGCTCTACGAATCTCCGTCTGAGGCGAAGTCCGCAACGTAGAGCGCGTATCCGCCTTTGCCACTTCGCTTGGCATTCAGCAGTGCGATGTCGGCATTTCGGATCACGTCAATGCGGTTGACGTCATGGACGTTCCCTACGGCGACCCCCATCGTCGCGTGCTGGACGATCTCGAAGTCGGTGATCTTGAAGGGTTCTTGGAGCGTGTTGAGCAAACGCTGTGCGATGCGAACGGGATCGTCATCATCGCAGAGTCCTTCGGCGAGGTAGAGGAATTCGTCACCCCCGAAGCGGCACAGGGTGTCCGCCTCGCGCGTGACTGCGCTGAATCGACTGGCCACCTCGACTAAGAGTGCATCACCGACGAGGTGGCCAAGGTCATCGTTGACCTTCTTGAAGTCGTCGAGGTCAATCAGTAGCAGAGCGAAGGAGCCGCCGCTGCGCTTCATGCGAGAGAGGGTCTGGGTCAAACGGTCCTCGAACAGCGCGCGGTTGGCCAGACCGGTCAACGGGTCGTGGAGAGCTTGAAAGGAGAGTTTGGCAGTGAGGGCCTTTTCCTCGGTGATATCGCGCTCGGAGATGATGAAGTAGCGAACGCCTCCGTCTTCGTCGACGACCGGCGACTTTGATACCTCGGCAAAGATGACCCGACCATCGCGATGAAGGTAGCGCTTGACGTAGCGGATGTGGCTGACGTTGTTGCGAAGCATCCGGTCGTGACTTGCTTCGGTGATGCCGACGTCGTCTGGATAGGTGAAAAGTTTGGAGTCGAAGCCGATCAACTCTTGGCGCGAACGGCCGACCATGTGGCAGAAGGCGTCATTCGTTCGTACGATGCAGTCGTCGAGGTCCGTGATGACCATCGGTGCCATGTTGTCTTCGAACGCTAACCGGAACTGCATTTCGGCCTCACGGCGTGCCTGTTCGCTTAGGCGTTTCGAACTGTTGTCGCGAATTGAGCCGATAGCCCAGTGATGGCCGTCGAAATTGAGCGGCGTCAGTGCGAAGTCGACGGGCAACTCGCTGCCGTCACGACGCAATACGGAGAGGTCTCGATCACTCCAGACGAGGCGAGCACTCGGGTCGCGAGCGACTTCGCTGCGAACGAGGAACTCAAGATTGCGATGGCGTTCGGGAACGAGCATCTCGACGTTGTGACCCACTAGCTCATCTCGCGTGTAACCGGTCAGTGCGCACAACAGGTCATTGACGTGTCGCATGTCTCCATGTCCGTCGAGAACGACACTGCCGTCTGGGAGAGCTTCGAAGATGCTTCGCCAGGAGAGTAGTTCGTCGTTCACTGCCTGCACTATCACCCCCCCCTAATCGTCGAGGTCACTGCACACCGTCGTGTGGTCAAGAAGTCTCCCACATTCTTAGGCATCGCGACCGCACGGTGTTCGACAGTCTCTGGTCGACCGCTATGAGTAAGCGACACCAGTCGAATACGGTGCGAGCGCTCGATCGGTGGCGAGTACGGAGCAATCGTCGGGGTGCGGGGTTCTGGTAACTACCATTGGCCTAGTGAGGTGAAGCGTGTCCCAATTGATTTTTACTGCGTTCAGCAACAGGACCGATGCGGTCAAGATGGCTGGCGAAGTGAGTGAACGTCTCGAGAGCGATGGGATCACGTCGGCGGTCCACTTACTCGATCTCCCTGGTCAGGCACGCGTCGAGTCTCGAACGCTGGTGGTCAGCTTGGGCGGAGACGGCACGTTCCTCAAGTCGGCGCGTCTGGCCCACCCCGTGGGAGCGCGCGTCTTGGCGGTCAACCTCGGGCGTCTGGGGTTCTTGTTGAACGTGCCCCCCAACGAGATCGTCCATGACATCAAGCAGGCGCTCGCCGGACACGCCGTCGAGGAACGCCTGGCGCTCGAGATCTCAGTGTCGGGGACGTCGCTCGTCGAATTCGCCTTGAACGAGGTGGTCATCGAACGTGCTCATGCCGGCCATATGGTCCGTCTCAAGACCTTCGTGGATCATGAGGAGTTCCTGACGTACTCAGCGGACGGAGTCATGGTGGCCACGCCCACCGGTAGCACCGGATATAACTTCTCGGCCGGTGGACCAGTGGTCGACGCCAGTCTACCGGTCATGGTGCTGACTCCCATCGCGCCACACTTTACGATCAATCGGTCCATCGTGGTACCTGATCACAAAGTGGTCAGGCTGCTCGCCGATAACAAGCCCGCGATCATTGTTGCCGATGGACAGGCCATTGGTGAGCTCGAGCCCGGTCAGAGCGTTGAGGTTCGCAAGAGTCCGTCGCCCGTGTGCGTCGTGGCGACTCGAAGCTTCGACCTCGCCTTTCGGCTCCGTGAGAGCCGTCGAGAAGGACATGCCTAAGTCGCAGTTGCTTGAGTTGTACGTTCACGGCCTCGGCGTGATCGACGACGCACACCTTGAGTTCGAACCCGGATTTAACGTGTTGACCGGCGAAACTGGTGCAGGGAAGACGCTCCTCTTGGGCGCCCTGGACCTCTGTCTCGGCGGTGACGCCGTCTCGTCACGTCACGCAATCAATGGTGATCTGAGGGTTGCCGCTATCTTTTCTCGCGCCGATGGCCACGAGAGTGTTCTCTCACGCGAATCTGGGACTTCGAGGCGATTACGCTCGTCACTTGACGGCGTGCCCAGCAGCACCGAGGTGTTGCGTTCGCTTGCGGATGAATTGGTCGTGATCCACGGCCAGCACGATTCGCTGGCTTTGCGCAGTCGCGCTCAAGTATTGCGGATCATCGACTCGCGCGGTGGCGTGTCGACGAGTGAACTCGATGACGTGCGCCGGCGCCTGATCGAGTGCCGACGACTGCGAGATGGTGGTGGTGGTGATATCGCCCGACGCCAGCGCGATCTCGAATTCCTGGATTTTCAGATTGCTGAGATCGAGCGTGCGGCCATCGTGGGTCCCTCGGAACTGGACGAACATCTCGAAGTACTGGCCCGCTTGAGCGAAATGCGAGATGGCCGAGCAGCCGCCACTTCGGTGATCAATCGACTCGACGCAGACGACGACCACGCGGTACTCGCTCAATTGGCTGGCGCCATTGATCAACTTCCGCGCACGATCGTCTACGAGGCGGCGCGCACCACGCTCATCGGGGCCCTTGAGAGCGCCCGAGAGGGTGTGCGAGAGCTCATCGACATCAGCGACGTCGAGTCCAGCGACGAACGAGAGATCGAGAGGCTCGAAGAGCGAATTGGCCAACTTCGAGCACTATCTCGTAAGTACGGGGGTTCGCTGCGAAGCACCCTCGAGAGCCTCGAGGAGCTGCGAGCTGAGCGTCAAGTCTTGGCTGACTCCGCGCATCGTTTGGCCGTGCTCGACGAGGAAATCATCCGTTTGGGATCACTCGAGGAGCTGTTGGCCGGCGAGGCGAGACGCGAGCGAGAGAGTACGGCGGCTGCGTTGAGTGAGGCCGTGCAGGGTAAAATGAATCGCGTTGCGCTGGGCGGCGCGTCGTTGCGATTCGTGGTCGGTGGCGACGATGGCTCAGAGGCGCTGATCCTCTTCACACCAAATCCCGGCCTTCCCGAAGGTCCCCTGCAGTCTTTGGCGAGCGGTGGTGAGCTCAGTCGCGTGCTGCTGGCAATCTCGTTAGAGACTGCTCACGAAGACGTGGTTGCGGTCTTTGACGAGGTTGACGCAGGTCTCGGTGGGCAAGTGGCTCAACAGATCGGCGAGTGCCTTCGCGAGCTAGGCGAACGCCAACAAGTCCTAGCCGTGACTCATCTTGCTTCGGTTGCTGCTCGTGCACACTGTCACTTTGTCGTTGAGAAGAATGTTTCGAACGGCACAACGACGGCCTCGGTGCGACGCGTGGATGGCGAGGAGCGGGTCCTCGAGATCGCTCGAATGCTGGCGGGCGACGAGATGACCAGTCAGGCGCTGGCCCTCGCACGCAAACTTCTTGAAACATCGAGTTAATAGTTACGAACAGTGCCATCGTCTCGCTATGCTGTGTTTCCGTGGATGCGGCAGTTTACAAATGACCAAATTCGTCTTTGTAACGGGCGGAGTTTCGAGTTCCCTGGGTAAAGGGCTAACCGCCTCCTCACTCGGGCGGCTCCTGAAGTCACGCGGACTCAAGGTCACGATGTGCAAACTGGACCCGTATTTGAACGTCGATCCGGGAACGATGAATCCGGGGGAGCATGGCGAGGTCTACGTCACCGATGATGGTGGCGAGACGGACCTTGATCTGGGTCACTACGAACGATTCATCGACGAGTCACTCTCTCGAATGTCCAATACGACGACGGGCTCGGTGTATTCCAACGTGATCGCCAAGGAGCGACGCGGGGACTATCTAGGCAAGACGGTCCAGGTCATCCCTCATATCACCGACGAGATCAAAGAGAGGGTTCGGCGTCTGGGAACCCTGGGGGCTGACGTCGTGATCGTCGAGATCGGTGGGACGGTCGGCGACATCGAAATCGTGCCCTTTATCGAGTCAATCCGTCAGTTCCGCCGTGACGCCGGTCGCGACAACGTCTGCTACGTTCACCTGACCCTCGTTCCATACCTTGCCCCGTCGGGCGAGCAAAAGACCAAGCCAACGCAGCACTCGGTGACGGAACTTCGTTCTCGTGGTATACAGCCCGACATCATCGTGTGCCGTAGCGATCAGCCCCTCTCAGAGGGCCTCAAGCGCAAGATCTCACTCCTGTGTGACGTCCCGATGAACGCGGTGATCTCAGCGGTGGACGCACCGAGCATCTACGACATTCCAGTGACGATGCACCATGAGGGACTGGACACGATTGTCTGCAACACACTCAACATTGATCTGGAGAGCCACCCCATTGACTTGAGTGCCTGGCAAGAGGTCGTACGTCGGGTGCATAACACGTCCAAGACGCTGCGAATCGGGGTCATTGGCAAGTACGTCACCATGCCCGACGCGTATTTGAGTGTCGCCGAGTCGATTCGCCATGCCGGCTTCGCGGTCGGGGCAACCACGAAGATTGAGTGGCTCGAAGCCGAGCGGGTCCCCACCGAGATCGACGTCGAACGAATCCGACAGTTGGACGGGATCGTCGTGCCCGGGGGTTTTGGCGAGCGCGGGGTCGAGGGCATGATCGCCGCAGCGCGTATTGCGCGCGAATACGACATCCCGTACCTGGGGATCTGTCTGGGAATGCAGGTGATGGTCGTCGAGTTCGCCCGTCACTGCCTGGGTCTGAGCGACGCGCACTCGACCGAGATGTCGATCAGCACGTCGGCGCCGGTGATTGCCCTGATGGCCGAGCAGATGGACGTGACCGATCTCGGGGGCACCATGCGACTGGGCGCTTGTCCGGCGATGCTCGACGAAGGCTCAGTGGTGGCGTCGTTGTACGGATCGACGGTCGTTTCGGAACGACACCGCCATCGTTACGAGTTCAATTCTCGCTACCGCGAACAGTACGAGGCTGCCGGCATGCGCTGTTCGGGGACGTCGCCAGACGGTCGACTGGTCGAATTCGTCGAAGTCGCCTCACACCCGTTCTTCGTCGGCACGCAGGCCCATCCTGAGTTCAAGTCGCGACCGGACCGTCCCCATCCTCTCTTTTTGGGGATGATTAAGGCCGCCGCGGCCCGCTTGGAAGGGCGCGAACCACACATCATCGACCCCGCCTCGGTCGATGTCACCTCGTGAGTGACCATTTCTCGACGGAGTCGACCACAAAGCTGCTCGATACCTTCGTCTTTGGCGTCGAACGAAGGACCGTACGACACGGCGATGCGACCTTCGCTCGAGACGTGGTCACCCACCCCGGAGGCGTAGCGGTGCTGGCGTTCAACGACGGTGGTGAGATTGGCGTGATCCGACAGTGGCGTGCACCCTTCGAGACGTATCTGTGGGAGATCCCAGCCGGAACCCAAGACGTCGCGCACGAAGCACCGCTCGCGACCGCTCAGCGCGAGCTCGCTGAGGAGATGGGGGCTACCGCGAGTGAGTGGAGGCTGCTCGGAAGGTTCATGGTGTCGCCCGGATGGACCGATCAGGTCATGACCATCTTCGAAGCGCGCAACCTCACGATGGTCGAGCGACGACCCGAGGGACCCGAGGAGACCAGCGCCAGTACCCACTGGTTTTCGCCGAGTGATCTGCGCGACCGACTGCGTGCGGAGCCAGCCATCGACGCCACCATGACGATCGCCCTACACCGGGCGTTTGGAACCTTCTTTGACGAGCGATGATCCGCGCTTAGCGAGCTACCTGCAGTGGTTGACCATCGAGAAGGGGAGGAGTCGCGCGACCATCGAGGCCTATCCGCGAGCCGTCGCGCGGCTCCACGCCTGGCTGGG
>VFSW01010978.1_pt1 | contig 12781 bp, 7 predicted proteins | sample 5358111 | NCBI WGS metagenome assembly VFSW01 (sample SAMN11554181, study PRJNA540505) | mine drainage metagenome | isolation source: sediment from site ElyBrook_90M | place: USA: Ely Copper Mine, Vershire, VT | collected 2017 | reverse complement strand
TTGCCGACGGTGAAGCTGCTGGTGCCGGCGGGTTCGCCATCGAGATGGGTGACGGATAGCGGTGCGGTGGTGCGGCTGTAGGTTGCGACCTGATCGAGCGGGACGGGGCCTTTCGAGCCGTTGACGAAGAGGTGGCTGAGGTCGCTGGGTGCGCGGTCGAGCCTGGCTGGAACTTTCATGACGACTTCGTACTGGTTTTGCGCCTGATAGATGCGCGAGACCTGTTGTTGGGCGTAGGCGTTTTGCAGGACCCCGTCGATCGCGGCGATGGATACGCCGAGGCGGGCGGCGGCGTTGCGGTTGATGTCGATCATGATTTCGGTCTGGGCCTTGTCCTGATCGGTGCCGATATTGTTGATCGATTTCAGGGTGCGGAGTTTGGCTTCGATCTGGCGGGTCACGGCATCGAGTTCATCGAGCGAGGAGTCGACCACGGAGAAGCTGTATTCGCCGCCGTTTGATTGGCCGCCGAAAAATATGTCCTGGGCCACCTGCATGTTGGTGGTGATGCCGGGAATCCGGTCGAGTTTTTTCTGCAGGCGCAGGATGACGTTTTGTGCGGAGATCGAGCGGTCCGACAGGGGTTTCAGCCCGATGAACATGGTGCCGCGGTTTGCGGTGGAGAAGCCATTGGCGACGCCGATGCGTGAACTGACGGTTGCGACCGCGTTGTCCTGCCGCACGATTTTGACGACGCGGGCTTCGAGCCGCTGCATGCGGTTGAACGAGACATCGGTGGGGGCCAGGGTTCGCGCGATGATCAGGCCGCTGTCTTCCTCGGGGATGAAGGATTTCGGTACCTTGATGTAGAGAAAGATGGTGAGGACCAAAGTGAGCGCGAAGCTGATCAGCATCAGCCAGCGGTGGCGGAGCGCCCAGTCGAGGCTGCGTGCGTAGGCCTCCAGCGTGTTGTGGTATGCGCGGTCGATGCCGCGGGCGAGGCGGGAGTCGCGGCCGATGGTTGAGGTGCGGCCCATGAAATGCGCGCAGATCATCGGCGTGACGGTGAGGGAGATGACGCCGGAAATCACGATCGCGACCGAGAGGGTCATTGCAAATTCGTAGAACAGGCTGCCGATGATGCCGCCCATCAGGGTGAGCGGCAGGAACACGACGACGAGCGATACGGTGATCGAGAACACGGTGAAGCCGATCTGGCGCGCGCCGACCAGGGCGGCTTCGATGCCGGACAGCCCGCGTTCGTGCTGGGCGACGATGTTTTCGATCATGACGATCGCATCGTCGACCACGAAGCCGACGCAGATGGTCAGGGCGAGGAGGGAGAAATTATCGAGCGAGAATCCCATCGCCCACATGACGGCGACGGTGCCGGCGAGGGAGAGCGGCACGGTGACGCCGGCGGCGATGGTGGGTGTGAGGCGGCGCATGAACAGCGTGACGACGGCGAGCACCAGCACGATGGTGATCAGCAGGGTCAACTGGATATCGGCGACGCTGGCGCGGATGGTGGTGGTGCGATCGGTCAGGACGGTGAGTTTGACCGAGGGCGGCAGGAATTTGCGGACTTCGGGCAGCAGCGCCTTGATGCCTTCGACGGTCTTGATCACGTTGGCCTGGGCGGTCTTGGTGATTTCGATGGTGATGGCGGGGTGGCCATCGGCCGAGGCGGCGAGCTGGGTGTTGGCCACGCTGTCGACCACCGAGGCGACATCCGACAGGCGCAGCATGGCGCCGGATTTCGATTTCAGGACGATGCGGCCATATTCGGCGGCGGTATGCAACTGCCCGTTGGTCGCGATGATCGAGGCGGTGCGCTTGCCTTGCAGCACGCCGATCGGCTCGATTTCATTAGCACTTCGGACTGAATTATAGACATCCGTGCTGGTCAGCCCGGCCGCGGCGAGGGCCTGGGTGTTGAGGCGGATGCGCACGGCCGGCGAGCCGCCGCCGTAGAGGTTGACCTGGGCGACGCCGGGGATTTGCGCGAGGCGCTGATCGAGCGTGGTGTCGGCAATGTTGTAGATATTGCCGAGGCTCATGGTTTTCGATGACAGCGCGATGGTCATCACCGGGCGGGATGCCGGGTTGAACTCCTTGTAAAACGGCCGGCTGGGCATGGCCGAGGGCAGGTTGGGCAGGGCCGCGTTGATGGCGGCCTGCACGGCGTGGGCATCGGCGGTGATGCTGGTGCCGGTATCGAACAGCAGGATGACCGAGGCTGAACCGGTGGAGTTGATCGAGCGGACATCATCGATGCCGGGGATGGTGCCCAGCGTGTGTTCGAGCGGCGAGGCGATGGTGCTCGCCATGATGCTGGGTGAGGCGCCGGGTTCGGAGGCGAACACCACGATCGCGGGGATCGGGATGCTGGGGACGGCGGCGACCGGTAATTGGAAATAGGCCAGCGTGCCCGCGATCAGAATGCCCAAAGCGAGCAGGGCGGTGCCGATCGGCCGGCGGATGAAGGGGTCGGAAAACCCCATCGCTATTCGGCCGGAACGGGCGTCGCGCTGCGGCTGCGGCGCGCGGTGGGGCGCAGCCGTTCCATCGCGAGGTAGACCACCGGCGTGGTGAACAGCGTGAGCAGCTGGCTGACCAGCAGGCCGCCGATGATGGCGATGCCGAGCGGTGCGCGCAGTTCCGAGCCGGCGCCGCCTTCGAGCACCAGCGGCACCGCGCCGAACAGGGCGGCCATGGTCGTCATCATGATCGGGCGGAAGCGCAGGATGGCGGCTTCCATGATCGCGGCTTCGGGGGTCAGGCCGCGGTCGCGTTCCGCCTCGATCGCGAAATCGACCATGATGATGCCGTTCTTTTTCACGATGCCCATCAGCAGCACGATGCCAACGAGGGCGACCAGGGTGAATTCGGTGCCGGTGAGCATGAGGGCGAGCAGCGCGCCGATGCCGGCGGAGGGCAGGGTGGATAGAATTGTGACCGGGTGGATCACGGATTCATAGAGCACGCCGAGCACGATATAGATGACGACGAGGGCGGCGGCGATCAGCCAGGGTTCCTCGGAGAGGGCGGTCTGGAATTCGGCGGCGGCGCCGGAGAAGGTGCCGCTGATGGTCTGCGGCACACCGAGCGCCTGCTGGGCCTTGGCAATCGCGGTCTCGGCGCTGCCCAGCGAGGCGCCGTTGGCCAGGTTGAAACTCAGCGTCACCGAGGGGAATTGGTCTTCGCGGGTGATCGCGAGGGGGCCGAATTTCCGCTGGATCGTGGCGACTTGGAGGAGCGGCACCTGCGATGCGACGGCGGTGGTGCTCGCCGTGCTGGTGCTGGCGTTGCTCGAACCGCTGGTGGTGGTGCCGCTGGTCGCGCCGAGCGTGGTGGTGCTGTTGCCGCTGACCGACCCACCCGGGCCGAGGGCGGCGCTGCTGCTGCTGGTGGTCAGGCTGCCGGTCGGCAGGAACAGGTTGGCGAGTGCCTGCGGCGAGGCGGCATAGCCTGGATCGACGCCGAGGATGACGCGGTACTGCGCGTTCTGGGTATAGATGGTCGAGATCTGGCGCTGGCCGAACGCGTCGTACAATGTGGCTTCGATTGTCGCCATGCTGATACCGAGGCGCGATGCCGCGGCGCGATTGACATCGACATAGGTCTCCAGCCCCTGGTTCTGCTGATCGCTCGCCAGATCGGCGATCTGGGGCAGTTGTTTCAGCGCGGCCTCGATTTTGGTGGTCCAGGTATCAAGCTCGGCCTGGTCAGTATCGGTCAGGGTGTATTGGTACTGGGTCGGTGAAATGCGCGAGGACAGCGTGATGTCCTGCACCGGCTGCATATAGATGCTGAACCCCGGAATGCCGGTGAGCGAGGCTTGCAACTGGCGCATGACGGTGCTGATGCCCGGCCGCGTGCCGAACGGTTTGAGGCTGATGTTCAGCCGCCCGGTGTTCGGCGTCGGGTTGGTCAGGCCCGAGCCGAGCAGCGAGGTGACGCCGGCGACCGCCTTGTTGTGCAGGATGATGCCGATCGCCTTTGTCTGGAGCGTGTTCATCGCATCGAGCGAGACGCTTTGCCCGGCCTCGGTCACCGCGACGATGGCGCCGGTGTCTTCCTGCGGCAGCAGCGCCTTGGGGATCACCACGAACAGCAAGCCGGTGATCACCACGGTCGCGGCGAACACCAGCATCATGAAACGCTGGTGCGCGAGGCTCCAGTTCAGGCCGCGCTGGTAGGAATTGCGCACGCGCAGCAGCACCGCCTCGGCACCGCGGGCAATCCGTCCCGGCCTGGCATCGCTGCCGGGGCGCAGCAGGCGGGCGCTCATCATCGGTGTCAGGGTGAGCGAGATCACCGCCGAGATCACCACCGCGACCGCGAGTGTGACCGCGAATTCCGAGAATAGCCGGCCGATCACGCCGGGCATGAACAGCAGCGGGATGAACACCGCGACCAGCGAGATGGTGAGCGAAACGATGGTGAAGCCGATCTGGCGCGATCCGAGGTAGGCCGCGCGCATCGGTGGCTCGCCGGCCTCGATGAAGCGGACGATGTTCTCGATCATGACGATGGCATCGTCGACCACGAAACCCGATGCGACGGTGAGCGCCATCAGCGACAGATTATCGAGCTGATAGCCAAGCTCGCTCATCACCGCGAAGGTCGCAACGATCGAGAGCGGCAGCGCGATCGCGGGGATCAGCACCGCGCGCGGGTTGGGCAGGAACAGAAAGATCACCAGCACCACCAGCAGGGCCGAGGTGAGCAGGGTGATCTGCACGTCGTTGACCGAGGCCTTGATGGTGCCGGTGCGGTTCGCGACGATTTGCAGCTTGATGCCGGGCGGCAGGTCCTTGCCCAGATCGCTGAGCGCGGATTGCACGTTCTGCACCGTGCTCACGATATTGGCGCCGGGCTGGCGCTCGATATCGATCACCACCGCCGGCGTGTTGTTGTAGCTCGCGATCTGCTGGTTGTTTTCCAGCCCCTCGGTCACCGAACCGACCGCCGAAAGCCGGACCGGTGCCTTGTTCTGATAGGCGATGATGACGTTGCGATATTGCGCGGGGTCGGTGATCTGGTCGTTGGCGCCGAGCGTGTAGGATTGGTCGGTGCCGTTGAACGCGCCTTTGGCACCGCTCTGGTTGGCGTTGGCGATCGCGTTGCGGACGTCTTCGAGCGATATGCCATAGGCCGCGAGGCGCGCGGGATTGACGTTGATGCGGATCGCCTTGGTCATGCCGCCTTCGACCGAGACATTGCCGACGCCGCTGATCTCGGACAGTTTCGGCACGATCTGCGTCTGGGCGGCGTTGGCGATGGTGTAGATCGGCACGGTTTTCGAGGTGAGCGCCAAAGTGATGATCGGCGCATCGGCCGGGTTCACCTCGGTATAGGTCGGCGGATACTGCAAATTGGGCGGCAGCGTGCCGGAGGCGGCGTTGATCGCGGCCTGCACGTTCTGCGCGGCGGTATCGAGCGAAACCGAAAGGTCGAACCGCAGGGTGATCGCGCTGGTGCCCTGGCTCGAGATCGAACTCATCGAGGCGAGACCGGCGATTTCGCCGAACTGGCGTTCGAGCGGGGCGGTCAGCAGTTTCGATGCGGTATCGGGCGAGGCGCCGGGCAGTTTGGTGACCACCTGGATGGTCGGGAAATCGACCTGCGGCAGCGAGGAGACCGGCAGGGCATTGTAGCCGAGCACACCGAGCAGAAAAATCGCGATCGCCAGCAGCGTGGTCGCGACCGGCCGGCCGATGAACGGGGCCGAGATGTTCACGCGGCGCCGGCCTTGGGGGCTGCGACGATCTTGATTTTGGCACCATCCTTCAGGCGCGAATTGCCTTCGGTGACGACCTGATCGCCGGCTGCCAGACCCTTGGCGACCACGACGAGTTGTTCGGTTTCGTAGCCGATGGTGATCGGCTGATCGACCACGGTGGCGTCTTTATGCCCGGCCGCGGCGGGCTTGACCAGGAACACGAAACTGCCGCTCGGCCCCTGCTGCACCGCGACCGGCGGCACCGTGACCGCGTTGGGAATGTTGCGCACCAGCGTGCGCACGTTCACATAGGACCCCGGCCAGAGCGCGAGTTTGGGGTTGGGGAATTTGCCCTTCAGGGTGAGTGTGCCGGTGTTGGCGTTCACCGTATTGTCGAGCACCGACAACGTGCCGTGATCGAGCACGGTCGCGGTTTGCGGATCGCCCTCGGCGGTCGCGACCAGCGGTACTGCCGCGCCGCCCTGCATTGCTGTGGTGATCTGCGGCAGATCCTGCTGCGGCAGGCTGAACTGCACCGACACCGGTTGCAGCGTGTTGATCACGACGATGCCGTTGGTGAGGTTGGGATTGACGATATTGCCTGCGTTGACCTGCAGAATGCCGGTCAGGCCGGAAATCGGCGCCTTGATTTTCGTATAGCCCAGGTTGATCAGGTCGGTCTCGATCGCGGCCTGATCCTGCTTGACCAGGGCGCGGTCTTCGGCGGCGGTGGCGCTGGCGGTCGCGGCCTGTTGTTTCGAGGTGTAGTTCTGCGCCACCAGCGAGGCGTATTGCCGCGCCTGCAATTCGGCGTTGAGCAGGCTTGCCTTGTCCTGCGCCAGTTTTGCCTTCGCCTGATCGAGGGTTGCCTGATACGGGGCCGGGTCGATCTCGGCGATTTCCTGGCCTTGCTGGACGAACTGGCCTTCGTGGAACAGCACTTTTTTCAGCGGCCCGGTGATCATCGGCTGCACCGTCACGGTGCGGTACGGCACGACGGTGCCCAGCGCATCCAGATACACCGGCACGGTCCGCACGACCGATTTTGCGACCTCGACGGGGATGGCGGTCGAGGCGACATGCTTCTTTTTTGTGCCACCGCCTTCCAGCCGGATCACCACCACGGCGACCAGCACCAGCACCACCACGACGGCAATTATCGTTCCGCGCCGCTTCGCCATGATCATCGAACCTCGTTTTTCGGAATAACCCAGCCGCCGCCCATCGCCTTGTATAAATTCACCGCCGCATCGAGCCGGGTCAGCCGCGCCTGTTCGAGCGTGTTCTGATCCGACAGCAGGGTTTGCTCGGCGTTCAGCACGGTGCTGACATCGACCACGCCGGCCTGCAACTGCGCGCGCGCGCCATCGAGTGCGGATTGCGCGCGCTGCACCGCAATGCGTTGCAGATGCTCCTGGTCGGTCGCGTAGTGCAGCGCGGTCATCGCGGTTTCGACATCGGTGAACGCCTGCACCACCGCCTGCTCGTATTTCGCGACATCTTCGCGATAGGTCGCGCGATCGACGCCGAGCGTGCCGGTGAGTGCGCCGCCCTCAAAGATCGGCTGGCTCAGCGATGTCGCGGCCGAGAGCAGCAGCGAGCCGGGGTTGAGCAGCGTGTTCAGCGCCGTGCTCTGCCACCCGGCCGAACCGGTCAGGCTGATCGCGGGAAAGAACGCGGCAATCGCGCCGCGCACCGTGGCGTTGGCACCGATCAGCGTCGCTTCCGCCGCCGCGACATCGGGCCGGCGGGTCAGCAGCGCCGAGGGCACGCCGGGGCGGAGCGGCGGGATTGTGATATCGTTCAGCGAACCGCCGTGCACGCGCAAAAACTCCGGTGCCTGACCTGTCAGAATCCCCAGGCCCAGGGCCTGTTGGCGCAATTCCGAAACGAGATTGGGGATCGTCGCGCGCTCCGAGGCCACCAGCGCCGCCTGCTGTGCGACGGTCGGCTGATCGACCACGCCGGCATGGAATTCGGCGTTCAACTGATTGAGCAGGCCCTGCGCGGCGTCGAGATTGCGGTGCGCGATCGCCAGCTCGTCCTGATAGGCGAGCACCTGGAAATAGGTGGTCGCGACCGCGGCTTCCTCGGTCAGCGCCACCGTGGCGGCATTGAACTGGGCGGCGGCGGCGTTCGCCTGGGCGGCGCGCAGCGCATCGTAATTCTTGCCCCAGAAATCGAGCTGATACGACGCCTGGAAATTCGCCGAATAATTATGGGTGGTCGAATTCTTGTTCGACCCGAGGCCGCCGAATTGCGAAAACGACGAGCGCGACGATGCCCCGGCCGCACCGGAGCCGGCCTGCTGGAAATTGCCGCTGCCGGCACCGGTGATGGTCGGCAGCAATGATGATCCGGACACCTCGATCTGCGCGTTGGCCGCTTCGAGCTGATCGATCGCCTCGACCACTGAAAAATTGTGCAGTTTCGCGGCGGCGACCAGCGTATCGAGTTCCGATGAGCCGAAATTGCGCCACCAGCCGGGTTTCGGCCAGGCGGGCTGGGCTGTGGCAGGCGAGACGAATGCGGTCGGGACCCGGGTTTTCGGCGCGTGGAACGCGGGGCCGACCACGCAGCCCGCGAGCAGCAGCGGGGCGGCGAGCACAGCGAGCCTGTCAGGGCGCCGGATCATGGAGGTCATCAGTCGCGGCTTCCGGCGGTCAGGGCGTGAGCGGGGCGGTTCAGCATCGGTGCCGGCTCATATCGACCAATTGTAACAGCCGCATTGCGCCGAGTCCGCGAACGATGGTTCACGGATGCCATATCAGCTCTTCCGGGGCCGGGCTGTTGGGGTCGTAGACCATCCACGTGCCGTTCATCAGCGAGCGTCCGGTCAGGGCCAGAATGAACGCCCAATGGCTGACCACGATGGTCTCACGCCAGTCGGGTCGGGCGGCCATCTGTGTGCGGAACTGCGCCGCGCGTTCGATCACCGAGGCCTCCGGCTCGAACCCGCCGGGCCACCAGGGGTCGGGCAGATGCGCGAAATCGTGATCGGGAAACCGCGCGCCGAGCGCATCCGGGCTGGTGCCGATGTCGCAGCTGAAGGCGTAGCGCTCGCGAATCAGCGGATCGATCTCGATCGTCAGGGGGCGGCTCGCGATGATCGGTGCGGCGGTTTGCAGCGTGCGGGTGTAGGGCGAGACGATCATGCGGGTCAGTGTTGTCTCGGCGAGCGCCGCGGCGGCGGCTTCTGCCTGGGCTTGGCCGGCCGGGGTCAGGTGCGGGTCCTCGATTCCGGGATCGCGCCGGGTTGCGCTGAAATGCAGGTTGAATTCGCTTTGGCCATGGCGGAGCAGGATCATGCACGATCGATACATGGCCGCGCGTGCCGCGGCAAACGGCGTGACGGTTGCGGCATCGCGCCGCACGGCCTATCACCACCAACCGGGTTGCGTCCCGAATAAGGTGCTTATCAGCCATGTATGACGGATTTCCGATCGACCTCGTTCTGCTCGCCCTGGTGGCGGGCTTCCTGGTGCTGCGCCTGCGCAGCGTGCTGGGCAAACGGACCGGCTATGAACGCCCGCCGCTGCCCGACCAGCAGGCCGTCGGCCTGCGCGGACCGGCGGCACCGGTGATCGATGGGTTTGCCGAGGCCGCGCGCGCCAAGCCCGGCCGGCCGATCCCCTCGCCGCACCCCAATGTCGGCCAGGTGCTCGGGCGCATCGCGCAATCGGATCGCGGGTTCGATCCGGTCAAATTCGTCGATTCGGCCGAAGCCTCGTTCCGCCGCATCGTTACCGCGTTCGCCGCCGGCGATCTGACCACGCTGCGCAGCCTGCTGACGCCCACGGTATATGCCACATTCGAACACGCCATCACGCAGCGCGCCGAGGCGGGGGAAACCCAGCAGACCGAAATCAAGCAGATCGTCGAGGCGAGCATCGACGAGGCCGAAATGCTCGGTGATCATGCGGTCATCGTGGTGCGGTTCGTCTCCGATCAGGAAAACTTCACCCGCGACCGCGCCGGGCAGGTGATCGCCGGGACCGAAGCGGTGACCGAGATCGTCGATCTGTGGAGTTTCGAGCGGAGCGTGAACGGCTCCGACCCGGTCTGGCGGCTGGCCGCGGCGCGCAGCGGCTGAACCATGCCGAGACCAGTTATGGGCTCGACCGCCCGCTTCTTCATCGTGCCCGCGATCATGCTGTTCGGCCTCGCGGGCTGTGCCATCAAGCCAGCCACCACTGCGGCCGGGCCGGGTAGCGCGGCGCTCACGCCGGTGGCTTTCAAGGCCCTGCCGGGTTGGGGGCCTGCCACGGCGGCGGCCGGTCTGCCCGGTTTTGTCCGGTCGTGCCGCGCCATAGCGGTGATGCCGGAAGACCAGAGCCTGGGCGGCGACGGCGTGGCCGGATCGCTCGGCGGCAAGGCCGGACTGTGGCGCGGCGTGTGCGCCGCCGCGCGCGCCGTGCCGCCCGACGATGCCGGGGCGGCGCAGAAATTTTTCCAGACCTATTTCGTGCCGTATCAGGCGGGCGGCAGTGCGCGGATCAGCGGCTATTACGAGCCGGTCTATGCCGGGTCGGAGGTGAAGCTGCCGGGCTACGATGTGCCGCTCTATGCCAAGCCGCGCGATCTGGTCGCCGCCAACCTCGCCGGGTTTCACGACAGCACCGGCAAGCAGCGCATCGTCGGCCGGCTGCGCTACGGCAAGCTGGTGCCCTATTACAGCCGGGCACGGATCGAGACGGGTGCGATCAGCCATCAGGCGCATGTCGTGGCCTGGCTGCGCGACCCGGTGGATGCCTACATGGCCGAGGTGCAGGGGGCGGCACGGCTGCGCCTGCCGGATGGCACGCTGATCGATCTGGGATTCGACGGCACCAACGGGCGCGCCTACACACCGATCGGCAAACTGATGGTCAAGCAGGGTGATCTCGCGGCGAATGATGTGTCGATCCAGTCGATCAGCGCGTGGCTGCGGGCCCATCCGGCTGAGGCGCAGGGCGTGATGAACGCGAACCGCAACTACGTATTTTTCAAGCGCCTCGATGATGTGCCGGACGGCCTGGGTGCGCCCGGCGCGCTCGGCGTGCCGCTGACGCCCGAAGGCTCGATCGCGGTCGATCAGAAGGCGATTCCGCTTGGCGCGCCGGTATTCGTCGCCACCAAGACGCTCGACCGGCTGACCACGGCGCAGGATATCGATGTCGGCGCCAAGGGTGCCGCCGCCGCTCAGATTTTTTTCGGCATCGGCCGCAACGCTGCACAAATGGCCGGCAGCACGGATGAGGCGGGCAGCCTGTTCGTGCTGCTGCCGCGCCCGATTCAGCAATCCAGTCCAACCACCGCGCCCGCGACAGGAGCGACCTCGTGACCCAACCCTCTTCGGCCCGCCCGCGCGTGGCGCTGTTCGTGACCTGCCTCGCGGATATGTATCGTCCCAGCGTCGGGTTTGCCGCGATCAAGCTGCTCGAAGCCGCCGGCTGCACGGTGGAAGTGCCGCGCGCCCAGACCTGCTGCGGCCAGCCCGCCTATAATTCCGGCGATCGTGCGCCCGCGCGGGCACTGGCGGAAGGGCTGCTCACCGCCTTCGCGGGATATGATTATATCGTCGCCCCCTCGGGCTCATGCGCCGGCATGCTGCGCAAGCACATGCCCGAATTGTTCGATCAGGACCCCGACCTGCGCAGCCGCGCCGAGGCGCTGGCCGCGAAGACCTGGGAGCTGACCGGGTTTCTGGTCGATGTCATGGGGTTCGCCGGGATCGAGTCCAGCCTGAATGTGCGCGCCACCTATCACGACAGCTGCGCCGGGCTGCGGGAACTCGGCGTCAAGACCCAGCCGCGCGCCCTGCTGGGCAAGGTGGCCGGGCTCGAACTGGTCGAGATGAGCGAGCCCGAAATCTGCTGCGGGTTCGGCGGCACGTTCTGCGTCAAATACCCCGACATTTCGGCGCGCATGACCGGCGACAAGACGACCGACATTGCCGCGACCGGGGCGGATCTGGTGCTCGCGGGCGATCTCGGCTGCCTGCTCAACATGGCCGGCAAGCTCTCGCGCGAGGGCAAGCCGATCGCGGTGCGCCATGTCGCCGAGGTGCTGGCCGGCATGACCGGTGACGTGGCACCGATCGGCGCCGCGGCACCCGGCGGGGGGCGCGGTTGAGCGAGGTCGCGATCGAACCGTCCAAACCGGTCGAACAACTCAAATTCGCAGCGGTGATCGGTGCGCTGGGTATCGTGTATGGCGATATCGGCACCTCGCCGCTGTACGCGCTGCAGGCGTGCTTGGGCTACGTCAGCAAGGGCGGCCTGAAACCCGATGACGTGCTGGGGCTGCTCAGCCTGATCTTCTGGGCGCTGATCATCACCGTCACGCTCAAATACGTCACCTTCGTGATGCGCGCCGACAACAACGGCGAAGGCGGCATTCTTGCGCTGATGGCGCTGGCCCAGCGCGTCGCCCGGACCGATCGGGTGCGCTACGGGCTGATGGTGGTCGGCATCGTCGGCGCCGGGCTGTTTCTGGGCGATGGTGTGATCACGCCGGCGATTTCGGTGCTTTCAGCGGTCGAGGGGCTGAGCGTCGCCTCGCCCGATTTCAGCCGCTTCGTGCTGCCGATTTCGGTTGCCATCATCATCGGCCTGTTCCTGGTGCAGCGCCGGGGCACCGGCGCGGTCGGCAAGCTGTTCGGGCCGATCATGGTGGTCTGGTTCGTCACGATCGCGGGATGCGGCCTGTATCGCATCATCATCAACCCGCATGTGCTGGTCGCGCTGATCCCGGTCCAGGGCATAAGGTTCATTGTCCGCCATGATGTTCTGGCCTTCGTGGCATTGGGCGCCGTCGTTCTGGCGGTGACCGGCGCCGAGGCGCTGTATGCGGACATGAGCCATTTCGGCCGCCGGCCGATCCGCACCACCTGGCGCTTCTTCGTCCTGCCGGCGCTGGTTCTGAATTACTTCGGCCAAGGCGCCCTGGTGATCGTGGACCCCAAGGCTGCCGACAACCCGTTCTATCTGCTCGTGCCGCATGCGGTTCTGATCCCGATGGTCGTGCTCGCCACAATCGCCACCGTGATCGCGAGCCAGGCGGTGATTTCCGGCGCGTTCACCCTGGGCAGCCAGTGCGTGCAGCTCGGCCTGCTGCCGCGCATGGAAATCC
>VFSW01010977.1_pt1 | contig 12781 bp, 24 predicted proteins | sample 5358111 | NCBI WGS metagenome assembly VFSW01 (sample SAMN11554181, study PRJNA540505) | mine drainage metagenome | isolation source: sediment from site ElyBrook_90M | place: USA: Ely Copper Mine, Vershire, VT | collected 2017 | reverse complement strand
GCCGGATGCAAGTATGGTGCTGATGAGCCGCGCGGCGTTGAGATAGTGCCACCGCTCTGCCGATTCTCGCTCCGCACGGCTGCTAAGTCTCCGCCAGCCTTCGCCCGCTCTCCAAAGGCAATAATCCAGCGCAGATTGCAACCACTGCCGCCCTGTGCGGCTGTCCCGCTCGCCGTCCCCGGCGAGAGGGACCGGTGCGGGGGAATATCCATTCCCCACAATGAAAAGGCTAAGCTGGTAGTGCACAGCTCGCAACATGACGGAGGTACTCCCGTTCCTGTTGCTCCGGCGTCCCTGATGAACAGTTTACAGAATATGTGTTATCAAGGTGCTGAAGCGTCAGTGTGGCAACTATAACGCAGAAGGGAAGGGAATTGTCAATCCTTCCCGGTATTACTTCCGTGCGGAACCAAAACGATCAATGCCTGAATCTTGCTCCCGTCCTTCATGGTGCCGAATATCTTTACCACGTCCGCGCCCGGCTCGCTGCTTGTTCTGGCCGCGATCTGGAATGCGACGGGCACATCAGGCCGGGATACCTTCGCCGTCTCTACTTCCATTCCCATCATGGAAAGAAGCTCCGCAAAGCCGTCCGCGTCCATGTTTCCGCGCGCTGCTCTCATCATTGCGCCTAGCATTCTTGCTCCTTTAATTGCACGTGCACGCGCCGCCCGCAGTGGGAGCGGTTGAGCAGTATCCTACCACCACGGGGGGGCCGACCGATTTGATGCAAGCCGCTTGCCCTGCCGTTGGCGCGCCCACTGTCGGCACTGTGTTTACTCCATCCGTGATGGTTCCGGTAACGAATGGGTTATCAGACAGCACCATCTTGCTCGATGGGGTGCCGGTGTAGCCGGTTGCAGCGGAGGGAATCACAATGCCGTTCGAGTTGCTGTACTGCGATGCCTGAATTAACTTGTTCTTCGCGTCGATCATTAAGCCTAGATTTCCGGTGAATCCGTCTAAAAACTGAAATACGGGGGAATTCTGATTGCTATTTACATAAAAGTTGAAATGGCCATCCGGGTCGCTCGGCAGAGTTATTCCTCTGCGAAGTGGTAGCGCCGCTACGCCTGAAAGAATTTGGACGCCATTTCCATTTCCTCCATCGTAATTGCTATACCCTAGCTGGACTCCATAACTTGTGAAACCGCCCTTTGCGTTGTCTATGGTGACATTGGCTGTATTTGTACTTGAGTCAGTAACAAATGCATTCAAAAATCCCTCGGTATAGTTCTGATTCACGGTTGAATCGGCATAGTTGAGACATGCCCCTCCCGTTATCATGTCCCAGCATGAAAAACCCGTGATGTGATTGTTCCATTCCTCGCCGGTACCGTGCATATAGACAGCGTTCGGGTTGCTGCCCGCGCCGGAATTTGTCTGCCACTGATAATTGGAAAAACTGTTTCCGCTGACATAGTTTCCAGAACCGGATGCGCTTGTCGTAAGTTCCAAGCCGTTTATCAGTCCATCGAAAACCAGATCGGAGAAGTTGTTTCCATTGATAAATCCGGTCGTGGTGGCCGTTGCGAGGATACCCGTATGCAAATAATTGCAGCGAAATCCTCGCACGTGCATGAACACCTGAGAGTGATTCATGTCTGATGCTGATAGCTCTAAACAGACTGAGCCGGAAGCCTGCCCCGAACCCCATACAGCGATATTCTGGAGTAAAAATTCATTGGAGTCTCGCACGTTGGAATTGACCAAAAAAACGGCAGCCGTGTATGTCGTGTTTGTCGTGTCCACGGTGATACCAAACCCCTTTGCGTTTGGTCCGGGGTTGAACATCTGCGTTGTGGCCGTTGCTGGCTGGAAGCGTGTAGCAGGGTCGGCAAATAATGTCTGAGTAGACGAGTTGCCCCATGCTACCGGAGCCGCAATCGTCTGATTCCCCGGTCCAAATCCTCGCGCGTCACAAGTTCCGCCAGCAGGTATCGCAGCAAAACATGCATTTAACTTCACATCGGCGGTAGCCCCTGCAAACTGTTCAACCTTGTAGACATTGTTCAGCGCGGTTGTATTAAGCGCCCCCGCCATCGTCTGCGGGCTGGTAGTTGATTTATTGACGGATGCGGACCCGGTTCGATAATCCATCCATGTACAAGAGGCACACTGCGCGGGCAGCGTGCCAGAAGCCATTGCCGCGAGACTCGCGTCAATCACGATAATGCAAGGCCCGGGAGCAGTGCACGCCGCTTGCGCCGCCGCGATCTTCGCGCCCACGGTCGCGCCGGGAAATTCCTTCACATGTAGAGTGTTATCACTCTGCCCAAAGGCGAGCGCGCCCAAGAGCAGCGCCCCGAGAATGATGATTGTCCGCGCCTTCATCGTACTGCCCCCTTGCGCTGTCAATGGCTGCGCCGCATAACTCGCGGCACCTGAATTTTGCGTGTAAGCAGGAAGGCCCAAGAGAGATTTGAGCCATACCGGAACGCGCCCGCCTCCCGCGAACTGCCCGGAGATCGGCGTGCGTTGCCGCGCCGCAGAATAAGCCGCCAAGTCTGCTATCTGACCATCGCCACCAGAGGCTAATCCGGTTGCAATGTTAGAACCAGAATACGTGACGAGCGGGTTATTCTGCGGCATCGGTCCACCTTAAGGAGCAACAACGTTATGCAAGCCCGGCCCAGGCTGAGGCGCGCTCGCCGTCTTATCATCGGTTGCCGGTTCAAGCGCCTGTACCTGTGGAGCAATATCCTTCCAGACCGTTTCGATGGCAGGAATGAATGTAGCCGTCACATACTGCCAGAGCGCCTTGGCTGCGACAAGCTCCGCCATGTCTGCGGTCAGATTCACGCCGCTACCAGAAATGACAATCGCACCGTCCGCCGTAATGGTGGCGATCTGCTGGATGAGTCCGGTAACTGCATCCTTGACCACAGGCTCATCTTTCAGCGCCTTGTCCAGAATGCCGAGAATCGCCGCCGCGTGAACAAAGGGCCAAGCCAGACCCTTGCCAATGTCCTTGAAAAATGTGCCTACGTTCATTTGTTCTCATCCTTCCCTTTGAGTTGAGCCACTGTGATTTCTGTCGCGCGGGTTTCGCGTTCGAGCGTATCAATGCGCCTATCGTGCGAGCGCAAGAGTGTCGCCACCGAACCCGCAAAAAAAAGCAACGTCCCATTGGTTACTACCGCTGTAGGGTCGATCACCATTTACCCCATTACGTTTGTGCTGCCCCACATATCCCACTTCGTCGCGCTTGGTGCCGAAGTCACAGGCACAGCCCACACGCTACCCGCAGCCGTTGGACGTTGCGCCGGTTTCGGTTTCGGTTTGTCACCGTCGCCGGGCATCTTGGTCAGACCAAATCCAGCCGCCACCACCCAAGCCACGAGCAGCAGGAAGGCCAGCATCCCGAAGTTCTCCGCAAGTTCTTTCATCGTTCCCATGTTTGCTTACCCTCCAAAGCTAAAATTGCCGCTGGAATCAAACGAGCCGCCCGATAGCGCGCCGGAATCCGTCAATGTCGAAGCATACCCCGCGCTGCTGTTGTCCACTTGGTTCATCCACGCCTGACCCGAGAGACTGCCCAGGTCTACCGGATTGCCGCCGCCAAGGTCTAGCTGTCCAATCGGAGCGGGCAGAAGTGGAATCGACAAGCCGCCCGGCCCGAAGGTGCTGGTATAGTCCGGCGAATAGGTCGCCAGCGATTGCCCGCCGAGCTCCGCAGTGGGAAGATTGATGGCATTCGTGTTGAATCCGCCAATCGCTGCGATCTGCTGTTGCAGTTGCGCCATCGTCTGCGCCGCGCTGCCCTGCGCCGGGGTCGCTCCGTAGGATGGCCCGGCGCCAATGCCGATACCGTTCCCTTTACCCGTCATGCGCTGAAAAAGGTTTCTCAGCGCGTTGCCGAGTCCGCCCGGCTGTGCAGTGCCCGCCGCGCCGCTCCCGTAGCCGTAGGACGCCCCGCCGCTCGTTCCGGGATAGTAGCCCGCCCCACTCGATGCCTGAGCCGTCTGCGTGCCCATGAACCACCGATAAAGCAAGTACGCTCCGACAATCGCCGCGCCGATGGTCAGCGCCGTTCCTACGCCGCTCGATTTCTTCGCCGCTGCCATCTGCTAGCCTCCGAAGGCAAAGCTAAAGCCGTTTGGACTGTAGCTCGCGAAGAGCGGGAGTCCTCTGTAATTCACTGGCGGGTATGCCGGGAGCATGCCGTTACCCGGTCCGATGAATCCGCTTCCCCATCCCGCAGGGCCTACCGTCGTAGTCGCGCTGATGCCATTTCTAAGCCATCCCCACGCAAGCCAAGCAATCACCGCGATTGCAACCCACTTCACCGCGTCGTCCATTTACCCCCCTATGACGCCCGAGAGCGCCGCCAGTCCCGAAGCCGCATCTGCATACCCTGCAAAGTTTCCGGCACTATCGGTCAGTGTTCCATTTCCAGCGTTACCGATGGCCGTACCCGTTTGCACCTGCGCCGCGTTGCCGTATCCGGCGAGCGGCTGATTCACGTTACTGAGCGAAGTGACGGCGGAATTAAAAGCGCCGTCTACTGCGTTCCATATCTTCCGCACAAGAGCCGCCGCCGCCGTCGCAAAGTTGCCGCCCGTCGTGTACGCCTCATAAGCGATATAGGCCACGGCGAGCAGAGCCGCGAGTATCGCTACTTCTACAGCGTCGCCTTCCATCTGGTCTAAACTCGCCATGGCCCGCGCTCCTTTATGAGTTGGACGCTGCACTGCTGATTGCGCTAATAGTCACGCCGTCGCCCGCGTTCACAATCATTACCCAAATTTCTCCGGTACTGTGCGCAGGGAATGCAATATCGTCAAAGTTCCCGAGCGCCTGGCCTCCGCCATTCAAGAGGGTGCGACGATCGCGCGCAACGAAAACAAGTCCGCCGTTTCCGCCCGTCTTGCCATTGCTGCCACGGATTCGCACAGAGCATCCGGGGGGCACGCGATAAGCAGGACAGGGAACTGGAAAGTTCACCGCAGACGGTAGAACAATATGGGACCAATTCACCACGCCCGCGTTGGGGCGTTGCGTGGATTGCGCTGCCGGATTCGTCGGCGAGTTTCGAGAGCCATTCATAAAGCTGCCATTCGACCCCGTCCCGCCTAGTCTCGGTTGTGTCATACTCTCAGCCTCCTAGTACCTGTGAAACTGGCGTGCTCGGGTCCACTCCGACATAATCCGCGATGAAGTTCGCATATCCAGCCGGGTCTTGATTCGGACCGGGCGTGCCATTGATGGAACCCGTTAGATATTGGTCCATCATCTGTGTGAACGTCATGGAGGGATTCTCCGCCGCGTGATTCGTTACCCAATTTTGGAGAGCCGTCCAGCCGTCGCCCTCGTTGGTGTAGCTTGCAACGTTGCCGCCAAAGGTGCCAACGTTGCCGGGGTTGTTTGTTCGCTGTGCTACACTGCCGGGCTTGTAGTAACCCTCAAATCTCGCGATTGCCTCCGTGATATTGTCAAGGCCGTTGCTTGACATCTGCCCGCCAAACGTCGAAGCGGTGCCCGTGCTCCCACTCTTGCGAGCGAAGAGCCAGAGCACCGCCGCGATCACGATCAGCACTACCGCCATTTAAGCGCCCGTTGCTGTGCTCGTCTTGGGAGCGGGCATCGGGGGAAACACTCGACGGGTGAAAATGTTGAGTGTGTCCTGATTCGCGCCGCTCGGGTTGTTGACATCGAATTGGAATTGCAGCCCGTTCGCCTGAACCGTGTTTGCCAGTGCCCCATCCGTGAAGTCGATAAAGTGCATCCCCGCCGCGTTCTGTGCTGCGTTGATCCATTCATCGTCAAGCATGGTCTGCCGAATGTCGCCCGCATATTTGTCATAGGTGAGCGTTGGTCCTGCAATCTGCACGCGATTCAGCAGAGTGTCGGCAAGGGTAAGCGCCGTGCTTTGCTCGTCCAGAATCAGAATGCTCTCGAATGCCCCATCCTGCGGCATTGCCGGGTCCTGCATCCTCTTCTGAGCCGCCGCGATGAGAACATCGTGAGACTCTTGGAAGCGGACAACGGTGTCGCCCGGCACACTCACGCGGTCGTCAACCCACTGCACCGCAAGGCCCGAGTAATCCACGGTTGCATTGTTGCCGGTCAAGCAAGCGGCCACATTCGCGGTATCCACTTCGACCTGCACGCTCGCGTATGTGCCGCCCGGCGTCAACGTCGCATCATCGAAGTTGAGAGCCGTAGCGATGCCATTTCGGAGAACGTCGTCTGCCCAATAAATCGGGATAGACAGGTAAATCGGATACGTCCCATTCGCGCCGCCGCCCAACGTGCTGCCGGACTGCTCCAGAATCACGCGCCCATCATGCTGCATGGCCGCATAGCGCAGCAAAGCGCGCGGAGTCGCATCGACGATCTTTCCGCCCGGATAGCGTGACCCGCCCGCAGGGGTTGCATTCACGATCACGCGCGTGACAAGGCCCACAGGTGCGCCCTCGCCGTTGACCACGCCGTTCACTGTGCCGCCACTCAGTACCACGTTGCCGGTCAGTACCACACAACCGCGCCGAATCTTGCCGCCGCGCGGAAGGTCGAAAATGATTTTCGAGTTGGCAACGAAAGGTTGTGTAAACCTGTTGACCGCATTCAAGCTGCTCATATCGTTGTTTCCTTTAGCCGGGGTCTGCCCGCGCCAAATAGCCCGGCACTCGCCGGGGCTGGATGTTTACGCCGGTCGCGTGTGGGCTGAATTAGCCTACGATGTTTTTGACGAATGCGATGTGGTTTGAGGCGTAGATTGCAGCCAGTGCAATCACCAAAACGATAACAATGTCCTTCACGCTCATGATTCTCTCTCCCTCCATGCTGAAAAGGTGGGCACGCCGCGCCGCCACGTCGTGCCCGAATCAGCTATGTCCCTATTTCGAGAGAATCACGAATTTGAATTTATTGACGAAAAATCGAACTATAGCGCCCGCGCTCCACAGAAAAGGCGTGCTGGCCCTGCGCCGTCCCACTTGAGATAATGATATTTCTTGAGACGTGTAAGCCGCGCCGCGTCCTCTTGTCCGATGTATTCCTCGAAGTATCGAACGTCTGCCCGCTCGCGCGTGTAGAAGAGTCGCATGGTCTGACACTGTGACGTGTATCCGCGTGCTACGTTCATGGGGCGGCGCGCAGTTGCGAGCATTGAAACTCTACAGTGTCGCCCATAATTGACTAAGTGGTAAAGCTCCGGAGGCATCCTCGAATCGCCCCAACGTGGACCGCACATCATGTCCAATTCGTCCATGCCGAAGATGAGCCACCCAAAGGCGCGCACGATCTTACAGACTGCGCGAAAATGCGCGTCTAAGTCGCCCTCGCGCGGCTGATACAGTACCCGGAAGCGCCGCCCTCGATTCAGTCTCAGGTATTCCATGAGTTCGCCTGGCTGCGCGATATTGCGATAGGTGTAAAGTACACTCTCATGCCGTGAAAGTGCGTCAAAGAAAATCACGCCGCCTGAGCAAGCCGTGAGCAGCCGCGCCATCTCCGTAGTCTTTCCCATGCCGCGCTGCCCTGCGATGAACGTACAGCCGCGCAGTTCCCCGTCCTGATATTCGCCGTCTATGAATCCGCGCATTATCGCCCCTTGCACATCGGGCAGAGCCGGGCCAGTGCGTGGCCGCGCTTAAGCTCCTGCTCGAAATATCCGTCTTTCTTTCTCCACGTTCGGACCACGCGCCATGGTATGCCGCGCCTCGTCGCCTCTCCTAGCAGCGGAGCGCCGCGCCCAGCCTTGTGCCTCTTCACGCGCCTGGGCACGTCTGTGGAGAATCCGAGATAATGCCGTGCTCCGTGCAGTGCGCGCGCCATGTGCACGCGGAAGATGCGCCCCACCTTGCGCGCTCTCATCCGATGTTCTCCGGGGTCAATACCGTGTCCGGCGTTAGGCCCGTCCAGTTGCACACATTGGCGATGTATGCCTCTGAGTTGTTCTCGACGGGCGGAGCGTAGCGCAGCAGAGCCGCGCGTAACGTCATGCCCGCATAATTGCGCGTGAGCAAGTCGCGGAGCGCCGCAAAGCCGTCCGCTGCCGTCTCGAATACAGCGAAGCGGCCCGGCGCAGCCTCCGCGCCATGATCTGCCGTGAATTTGCCCGCGCACAAGTCGCCGGGGTTATTGTCGCGCGTGGGGAGCGCGTTCGGCACCCCCCATCCCTCCATCCGTGCGATTGCCTCAATGAGTGTCAAGCTGCCACCTCCCTCGACCAAACCACCGCGCCGCTGGTTGGCGTCGCGGGCTGCGTCACGCTGCTCTGCGGTTCCATCTGCGTCACTACCGGCTGCGCCGCCTTGCGCTCGCGTGAGATTCTTACCTGTTCCATGATCTTCGGCGCTACTACCAGACCGCACGCCGTCAAAAATGCAAGCGCGCCCGGCGTCGTCTCGCACCATCTGCCCAAAACGTCAGGTAGATAGGTCTGCAGCCGTTGCCATAGTGCATTGACTAGCATCGTGCCCGGTTTTCCCATCATGCGCGCCTGACGTTCTGTCAGTTTCCAGTGATTGCTTTTGAATCGCTCACTGAGCCACTCGAAGAGTTCGCAAAGCGTGTCCCTCACGTCCTCTTCTTCAAAGGCAACCATCGCCATTAGGCCCGCTACCGGGTCAAGCTCGCCCGGCTGCGCCGGTCCCTGCTCCGCCGTCTCCAGCGTGTCGCTGATGGTCTGCGGCACACTGCTCAGAATCCGCTCGTCGGGCGAAGCGCCATCACCATAGCTTGCGGCTGAGGAATCCCGAGATTCGCCCATCTCCGCCTCCGCCTGTGCGCTGAACATTCCCGCCAGGCTGAACGAATCCGCGCTGCTCTCTGGTTGTGCCTCTGCGCTCACGATCTCGACGGGCGGGGGAAGGGGAGTGCTTTTCGGCTGTCTCTTCTTGCGCGGTCTGCCCGGCCCGCGCTTCGGTCCCGTCGCCTTCCGCTCCGGTTTGCTCGCTCCTGTCTTTGCCATAGCTCACCAGCTTTCCGCACGCCTTGCACTTGCCTACGCGCTGCCCTCGTTTGTTGACCCATGTGCGGGGCATTTCCGCCCCGCACAGTTTGCATTTTGAATGGTCCACGTCTCCGCCTTTCTAAAAGCCAATATCAGACTCCGTGATTTCCGTGCCATCGTGAGCCCATCCGGGGGCTTTCCGATCACTCACTGCAACCTTAAAGAGTTTCATTGCGTTGCCGTTCTTGGATACTTCCTTGCTCGCGCCTTCGCATCGCACGGTGACAACGTGCCCCACATCTGCAAGGCGCAGCTTGGAGTCGATCTGGTACGTTCCGAGAAATGCGAGTATTTCTCCGCTTTCCAGTTCCTCGACGGTGTACCGGCAAACGTTTTTGCCGTTCATCGGTATCCGCTCGATGCCTACGAGTATGCCGGTCACTGTCTCGCCGTCTCCAAACTGGATATGCTTCGGGTCTTTGCGCTCGACCATGTTAAATGCAGGTTTCGCCGGTTCCGCTGCTGCTGTTTGTGTGCGCGGCTGGTTGAAGCGATTCGCATAATTCGCTGGCGTTGTCATAGCTGATCTGTCCTATTCCTCGCGCTCATCTAGTGCGCGAATTGTTGGGCGGGGTACTGTGCCCCTGCTGTTGTGGTTAAAAGACGCCTTGAGCCACCATCGGCCCGTTGCGTCCATCTCTACATCGCGCCTCCAGAACGTGCCCGAGCGCTTCCAGAAGTTGCAACCACAAGCGCAGCGAAGCTCACCCCAATCGCCTAGTGCGTCGGGGTTCGGCGCGGCGTCCAGTTTCACGCCGTACCACGTTCCAAATGTCTGAATGAGCCGCGCGCCTTTAGTCGCGTTGCTGAATGGCTCTACCGCTTCGGGAAGGTCGCCAAAGTCCGCAACCTTGGTGATATATTTGAGAACTTCGCGCGCCGCGCCGTCCCTGTCCGTCACGGGGCGGAGGTCCACCACGCGCCGATTCTTTTTGTTCCATGCCGTGCGCGCGCCAATCTCTTCGGGGGTTAGTCCCTCGATGGTCCGATACCCTCCCGCGTGCCACTCCTTTACCTTGTTCGCGCGTCCCTGTTTCACCCATTTCTCAAACAGAAACACATCGCCCGCCCGCCGCTGCGCGCTCGCGCCCGGTCCGGGGGTTTTCTCCCAATCACCACCCCACATTCGCAGCCATTCAAATTCAAGCCGTAGCTTGGTTGCGGTGAATGCGTATACGTTCGACCCGGCAAGCGTCACGCGCTCCGCCTTTGAGGGAAGGGGAGTGGCAAGATCGCACAGTACATGCGCGTGGATGTGCCACGTTTTTTCCGTGCGGTTGTAGGTCGTCTCCATGCTGTAGACGCCGCCACGAATCCAATCTTTATGAATGGCGAGCAGCTTCCGCACGCGCTGCCTGAATAGCGTGTAATCGTGCTTTCTAATGCTCGATGTGTTGGGAATGGTCAGCGTCAACATCGCCGGATGTTGCAGCCGGTCAAATAGCGCCTTGATGCGCTTTCTTGCTACCCGGCTGCGGTCATACGCGCAAAGCGGGCAGAGTCGATCATTGCAGCCCACAGGGACCGCTATAGGGCGGGTCAGCCCTTTGCAGCAGTCCGCCCGGTAGCCTATCCACTCTGTCCGGCAATTGTGGAGCCTGAGCCATTTCTTTTCCCACTTCGCCGCCTCCGCCTCGTTTCCGGCGTGCGCGTGGTCCTGCCAAAGCTTGTGATACGTGGATAGAACTTCCCCATGCAAGGCGATTTGACGGCGGTAGAGGTCCTCTTCCGTCAATTGGGCGTCCATCCAATTTCGAACAGTTGTTTGTAGTTGCTTAGCAGTATCAAGTGAAGGTGCTCCAGCCTGACGGCTGGAGCGCGAGACCCCCGCCTTCGGAGCCGCGTCCACGCTGGCGCGCGGACGCCTCCGGCGGGTCCCCAGACGAGACGGGCGTGAGGGGGCTACTCTCTCCCGCATTGGCCCCACGGATGCCGCTATAGTTGCCATTAACGCGCCGCTCCGGTCTTTGTGTGTGTCTGGTCTGCGCTGATTAGCTTCTCGTATCCGACGCGCATACGCTCGGCAATGGCTGCGATGAACAAATCGCCCGCAAGCGGGGCATTTCCGGCGAGCATGAGCAAAAGGCATTGCTCGCAGATTCGCACCGCGCCGCATCCCCTGAGCGCCGATTTTCCGGCCCCTTTTCGGTAGACCGACATGGATACGGCAAGAATGCGCGCGCCTTCAAACGGAGCTCTCCCGCACTTCACGCATTGCCGGATGGTTCCGAATAGCTTCCCCCGTGCTTTCATTGCCGCACCGCCTGGCCCTGCGCCTCGGTGAGCATGTATTCAGAAATGGATTGCAGCACGGTCAAGCTCGTGAGGTTGAGCCGTCCGCGCAGCCGTCCAAGCTCTTCCGGCGTCACGGTTGGAATCACGGCGAGAACATCCTGACAAATCATAGAAATCAGTTGCTCGCGTCCCTGCTCGATCTGCTCGCCTGTCACGCGCGCACCGCCTGACGCTGCGCCTCGTCCAATGCAAGCGCGATACTCAAGTCCTCCAGCATCGAAGCCATAGAGCAGCCGCACAGCGTCACATGGGGCGGCGTTCCCGGCTCGCAGTCATGCGCCAAATCGTGCGCCACCGTCACAGCGTCAAACATCATCGCCCGCTCTAGTTCGGTGAGTTCGCAGGTTCTTGACTGCACGAATTTGTCGGCAAAGCGCCGCAACGTGTACCACGCCTCGAAGCATCCTTCGCCTGGGCGGGGCTGCGCCTGGTGGTTCATCGCCGCCACGAATAACGGCGAGCAAATCCGCAGCAGCATTGCCGCCGCCACATCACAGGCGGGCACTCGTACCCGCGCGTTTTCAGTTCCGGTCATAGCTGATTGCTCCTTTTTTCGTTCCTGTGCCACAAGACAACAAACTCGCGCGCGGCGCCGGTATCCTTCCAGCCGCGTATCCGCTCCTGCACCGCTGCCTGTATGCGCGGGGGAAGGCTGCGCCAATGTGCGACACACGTCACATGCGGGGTTTTCACGGTTGCATCGCAGTCCGGAAATACGCATTTATTGGTCACAGCTTCCCCCTGCTCGCCCCTCGCCCGGTTGTCTAGGCCGATGCGAGACTGTTGGCCCGGCTCGCTGCGCGCCGGGCGATTCTGCGCTGATGTGCGTTACCTGAGAAGCTGTAAATGCCACACACCACGGCCTGCGCGGTTGGGTTCCTGAATTGTTCCTCTATGGAATCCTCATACTGCGCGAGTACGGAATTAAGCGCGATCACGCGCCACAGTAGGAAACTGCCGAAGCCGCTGGCGAATATCAGGCAAGCGGCCAGAATTGTCCAGAATCCCGCAACACTAAAAAGATGGAACACAGATAGCCTCCGCGCGCTCGATGCGCGATTGTTCTAGGGCTTTCATCAACGTAAAGAGAAGTCGCAGCCGGGCACGGTTGCCCTTGCGTAGTTTGGCGATGGCTCGCCGGTAGATAAGAAAAGCCTCATCCTCTGAGCAGTGAAGCTCGGCGCCGATCTCCGCGAAACTCATCAGGCGCGCACTCATGCTGTCCGCCTCCGCTCCGCCTGGTGGGCCAGCTTTTGCCGCTCGCGCAACATGCGCGCGAGTTTCGCCCTCGTGAAGTGGGAAAGGATGCGCCTATCGGTTAGGGTCGCATCGATCTCCAGCAGGGCGGAGACAAGCTCCGCGCGGGGCATCTGCGCTAGTTTCGTCTCTGTTTTGTCGGGTACATGCTCGGGAAAGAGCGGGGGAAGTGTGGGGGCTACGACTCGCGGTCCCCGTTGGGAATTTGCCGCGCCGGATGCAAGTATGGTGCTGATGAGCCGCGCGGCGTTGAGATAGTGCCACCGC
>VFSW01010976.1_pt1 | contig 12782 bp, 5 predicted proteins | sample 5358111 | NCBI WGS metagenome assembly VFSW01 (sample SAMN11554181, study PRJNA540505) | mine drainage metagenome | isolation source: sediment from site ElyBrook_90M | place: USA: Ely Copper Mine, Vershire, VT | collected 2017 | reverse complement strand
CAATTCGTAATCGCCTTCCCGGGCAGGCACGCCGTGAATCAGCTTGATGCCGGGCCAGACGCCGCCGGAGTCCTGCCAGCCGCCGCCGGAGCCGCCCAGCCACTCGCCCAGGATGGCGCGCGCCGCAAGCAAACGGCGGTCCTGCTCCTCCAGTCCGCCGGTAAGCGCCTGAATCTGGCCGGTAGCGCGCATGCAGGCCGCAATCAGGCAGGCCAGCAGTGTGGTCGAGACGGCCAGTCGCGAGCCCTTGGGAATATCGTTGACCTTGCTGACCAGTTCGATGCCGTGGCCGCGCTTTCCGATCAGGCGGGCCAGCAGATCGCTCAACGGTTCGGTGCAGATCTCCATGCCGGGAGGCACCAGGCCTGAGGCGATCACCGCGGCTTTCAGCAGACCCAGGTAGTCGCGCGCAAAATCAAATACCTCGGCGAACGTGGTGATGTCGGCAGTGGCCGCGAGATCCACGCTGGTAAGGCGCAGCACCGGCGCGTCGATCACGCGGAAGTAAGCCTCCACGGGCGGGACCGGATCGCCAGACACGGACAGGTTCACCGAAATGTTGACCACGCGGGCGCCCTCGGGATAATCCATGCCCAGGAAGAAGATGTCGCTCCATCCGCTGTGGGTCAGGTCCATGCGCACGGGGGTGGCTTCACGCAGAATGGAGAACGACAGCAGTTCGGGCCGCAGGCGCAGAGGATAATCCTGAGGATGCGCGGTGCGGAACATCCACTGATTGCCGCGCAAGCCGCGGACGCTGAGGCGCACCTGGTCGGCCAGGGTCTGGAAGCCCAGGGAGCGATAACCGGCGGCCAGCGCGCTGGAGATTTCAGCGCCCGGCGCCTGCCGCCGGAACTCGGTAATGGCTTCCTCGAACCGCCGCTGGAGCAGATGCACGTAGCCCGCATACGGAATCAGCGAGCGGGCGCCCGCCGGCGCGTGCAGTGGAATGTGGAACCGGTGGATGGCATAGAGGAAGAAGAGCGCCCGCACGCGCTTGTAGAGGCTCGCCTGCTCGCGGCGGTAATGCTCCAGCGCCTCGCACTCCGCCAGGAGTTCGGAGAGCGTCGCGGTTTCGCAGAAGCCGTCCAGCGACTGATTGCGAATCCCGGGATCGGCCGAGTCGATGATCTCAGTCAGGCGGCTCACCGCGCGCTCCGTGAGAGTTCGTGGTCGGCCAGCAGTTCGACCAATTGCGAAAGCACCAGGGAGCGGTCCTGTCCCTGGAAGGCAAGCGCCAGTTGAGCCACCAGCAGACCGTACCGGGCGCCCAGATCGTAGCGGCGGCCATCGTCTTCCCATGCCAGATACTGCTCCTGGCGCGCCAGTTCGGCGAGCGCGCCGGAAAGGGAGTTGTGACGCGCCAGCAGGCTCATCACTTCCGGGGTGAGGACGTGGACGCCGAAAAAGCAGAGATACTGTCCGGCGCGCAGGCCGGGCACCATGAGGCGTTGTTCGGCCTCCGTGGGGGTGGGCTTTTCGATGACCGTGTCCACCTTGTAGATGCCGGGTTTTCCCGCCACCGGCTGGCCGGACACGGCGCCGAAGCGCGGCAGCAGGCTCTCGCGCGTACGCTGCACCCCGGAGACGCAGCAGGATTCGGCGGCCGCCAATTCCACCAGGCCCTGCACGGAGTGGCGGGAGGCGTTGACATAGAGGTGGTCGCCCACCATGTGCAGGAAGGGATCGCCGCCCACGAACTCGCGGGCGCAATAAATGGCGTTGCCGTATCCTCGCGGCTGGGGCTGCGGGACGAAGCGCACCGATCCGGCGTGCCCGGCCGCCGCCTGTTGGAAGCGTTCCTCATCTCCCGGCCAGACCACCACGCAGACCTCTTCAATGTTGGCGGTCAGGGCCTGCTCGACCAGAATGCCGAGAATGGATTTTTCCGCGCCGTCGCGGTCGATGACCAGTTGCAGAGGCAGCGTGCGCTGGTTCGGCCCGGCCGCAGTGATGACCGCTTTTTTGATTCGCAAATGTCAAATCTCCTGAACAAGGAGTTTAACTGAAAGCGATCTATTGCACGGTAATGTACGCGCCCGCGGGCGAAGCGAATCCGTTTACCGTGATCTGCACGGGCTGGTTGCCGCTGGGGGTCGAAGCCGGCAGGTGGAGGTTGATCTGGTATAGTCCGGCCGCGCCCGGGGCCACGCCGGCGTATAGCACGTCGCTGGCGGCTAGGGTCGCCGTACCTACTGTCACTTGAATGGTGCCGGCAATCGAGGTGGCGGCCGTGGGCAACTGGCCCGCGGCATAAGGGGGATTGGTGAGCCCCAGGCCGGTGGCGTAGAGCGTCACGATGTCGCCGGCCTTGGCGGGCGCGAAAGTGCCGGTGGCCAGCAGCCCGGGTGTGCCTATGTAAATGCCGGTGCTGGCATCCACGGCGGCGATGGGGTTCTGGCCGGAAGACGATGTCACGAAATAGAAAAACTCCGGCGAGGCGCTTTGCGCGGTTACCGTCTGCGGGCTGCTCTGTTGGGGACTGGCGGTACCGCAGCCGGTCACCACTTGAACGGCGGCATTGCCCGAAGCCAAGTTCTGGGGCACCTGGAAATTCACCTGGTTGGGTGTTACGGCCACGATGGGCGCCTTGGTGGAGCCGACCAGCACGCAGACTCCCCCCAGGTTGGTGGAGAGGTTGCCATTCACCAGGTTCGAAGCTGACGCCACATTGAGCGTCCCGGTGGGAGCGAAGCCGCTGCCAAACGCGGCGGCGAGTCCGTTAGGCGAAAGCGCCTTTACCGCCGGCGAGCTGAGGCCGGCGCCGATCACCCCGCCGGTGGCGAGTTGTGGACTCAGCGAAGCCGCGGGCGCGAAGTCCGCCTTCACACTCTTCGGTCCGGTCATCTGTACGGTGCAGGTGGCACCCGTACAATCGCCTTCCCAACCGGCAAAAACGTATCCGGATTGCGGCGTGGCGGTGAGGGTCACGCTCGCGCCGGAATTCTGAAAGCCAGCGGCGGGCGTCACGGACCCGCCAGTATCGGAAGTGACGGAAAGCGCGTATTGCGTTTGGAAATTCACCGTGACAGAAGTCTGGCTGGCGCCGCAGGCGGCGCTGATCTGCTGGGCGCCGGAAAGCACGTACTGCACGCCGGCGGTACCGGGCTGCGGGCTGGGAGCGGTGACCTGATAGGCCGTTCCCGGTTGCAGCGCCACGCTGAACGGCGCCGCGGCGGTTTGTCCGGCGACAGTGGCCTGCAATCCCGCGGGGTTAGTGGCGATGGTGTAGCTGACGCCGGTAGTCAGTTGGCGGATTCGCAGGTTCGAGGAGTCGGCGATTTGCACGGTACACGGCGAAGCCGAGACCAAGGCGGAGGGACCGTTCAGGGCATAGGCCGTGGCCGGGCTGCCATCGCCGTTGTATCCGGCCGAGCCGTTGCCGGCCACCGTGGTGATGATGCCGTTCGTATCCACCTTCCGGATACGGTAATTGCTGGTATCGGAAATGTAGATGTTGCCGGCCGAATCCACCTGGACGCCGGGGGGCGCGCGCAGGGTGGCCGCGGTGGCGGGTCCGCCATCGCCGCTGTAGCCGGAGCTGGCGGAGCCGGCGATGGTGGTGATCGTCCCGTCGGAGGTCAGGCGCCGGATCCGGTTGTTGCCGGAATCGGCGATGAGCAACGCTCCGGTATTGTCCAGGGCCAGGCCCTGCGGACCGCTTAGATTCTGGTTCAGGGCGACACCGGTCTCCGCGCCCGGAGGTCCGGCCGTACCCGTGCCGGCCACCGTGCTGATCACGCCGTTGGTGTTCACCTGGCGGATTACGTTGCCGGCCTGTTCGCTGATGAAGACATTCCCGGAGCCGTCCACGACTACGCCCCCGGGGGTATGCAGGGTGGCGTTGGTGGCGACACCGCCGTCGCCGCTGGTGCTGGGGGTGCCGGTGCCCGCCACGGTGGTCATGTCCTGGTCGGCAGCAAAGACTTCGCGGATGCGGTTGTTTCCGGTGTCGGCGATGAAGAGATTGCCGGATTTATCGAAAGCGATCGCGCGGGGTCCGTTGATGTTCGCGCTGAGCGCCCCGTTAATGACCTTGCCGCCGTTCACGGGACGATCGGTGGATACTGTATCGCCGGCATAGGAGGCGATGCCGTTGCCGGCTACGAGCGCGATCTCCTGGGTGTTCAGGTTGTACCGGCGGATGCGATTGTTGTTGGTGTCGGAGAAGTATAGAAAACCGTTATTGAGGGCAAGTCCGTGGGGCGAGAACGAAGAAATGCCGTTGCCGGCAAGGGTGTTGATGACGCCGTCGGCGGCAGTGACGATGCGCACGCGATTGTTGCTGCCATCGGCGATCAGCACGTTGTTATTGCGATCCACGGCCACGCCCTGGACGTTCAGGTTGGCCGAACTTGCCAGACCCTGGTCGCCGGAGCCTCCGGAGGTGCCGGTGCCGGCGAATGGGGCGATTTTGCCCGCTGCCGTAATGGCGCGCACGCGGTAAAGGAAGGGTTCGACGAAATACAGAGTGCCGGCCTGATCCATGGCCATGTTCGTGGGCCCGGCGAGGATCGCGTTAGTCGCCACGTTGGGATCTCCGCCTCCGCCGAACGGCGAACCGATGGCCGATCGATCGATGCCGCCGTACAGTGTCAGCGTTCCGTTGGGTGACAACATACGGATCCAATTGTTGCCGGTATCGGCGATATAAATGTTGCCGCTCTTATCGACCAGCAGTCCCTGGGGATTATAGAGCGCAGCCTGGAGGGCGGGCCCGCCGTTGCCGCTGGATCCTTTGACGCCTCCGATGCCGGCAATGGTGGTGATGATGCCGCTGGGGTTGACCATGCGGACCACGTAATTCGTTGTATCGGCGATATAGACGTTGCCCTGGGTGTCGCATGCGACTGCTGACGGAGCATACAAGGTAGCGTTGATCGCCGGGCCGCCATCGCCCCCGAATGCCGCTCTGCCGGTGCCGGCGAAGGTGGAGATGGTTCCATCGGGGGCCACGCGCCGTATTTTGTTGGAGGTCGAATCGGCAATGTACAGGTTGCCGGCCGGATCGAGCGCGAGCCCTATGGGCGTTGCGAGCGCCGCCAGCGTGGCCGGACCGCCGTCTCCCGACGAGCCCGATATGCCATTGCCCGCGACGGAGAAAACGCGGTCGGAACTATCGATCCGCACTACCTGGTGGGCGCCTTTGAGCGCTACATACGCGTTTCCGTTCGAGTCGGTAATGATGGCGGACGGCACATTCAGCGCCGCCGAAAGACCCGGCAGCCCATTGGGCGCCCCGCCGATCAGAGTGCTCAAGATGGACTGCGTACGCCCAAGAGTGGGCGTGAATGAAACAGTCAGGATAACTGCCCAGAATCTAAATCCCATGTTCCTTGTCATCGGTTCGCCTCTTAATACGACAATCCCACGGAGACCTCAAACTGATTCTGGCGGGAGCTGTAAGAAGGGCCTTGGAATGTGTATCCCTGCCAACGCACGTAACGAACTTCCGGTGTCAGCTTGATCCGCAAAGCATCCACCACCCGATAGCCCAGTCCAACCACGGCGCCCGCCTGGTTGTGACGGCTCACCGGAGCCGGATTTTCGTTGTAATCAGTGGTGCCGTTGGCGTAGGAATAAGAAGTTCCCGTCCGGACCCGGCCCAGATGCCGCAGTTCCCCGCCGCCGAGCACATAGATTTTCCTGAATTTTCCACTGGACCGGAGCCCGTAGTAGCGGGCGACCAGCGGGAGTTCCCAATAGTTGACGTTAGTGGTTTCCACTACGTGGTTGTTTTTGCGATCGTCCGTGCTGGAGTTGGGATCCCGGATGCCGGTGACGTAGTCGGTGGTCTGCTGGAACTGCACCGGATGAAAGTGAAGTTCGAGACCCAGCGACAGGTGGTCGGTCAAGCGATACTCCACAGAAGGAGCCAACTGCATTTTCGCGGCATGCGCCGTGCCGAAGTACGTAGAGGTTGCGACGGGGTTGGTCGAATTCACTCCGACGATGGTGCTGGTGCCAAACGGGCGATTGGCAAAGTACTCGACCCGAAAGCCTACCGACGGACGCCCGATCGGCGGGGCGTTATCGTCAGCCGCCAGAAGCGGCGCGGCAAACAAGCACGCAACACATACGGTTTTCAAAATGTCTCTGACAATCATTGAGTATCTTTTTCCGGTTAGAACTGAAGGCGCACCGATAACTCCATCGATCTCGGTCCCCCCTGGCGGTACAAACCATTCACGCCGCCGGCAAAGGACTGATTTACCATTTGAGTCATCACACCGAAGTTCGGGCTCGAATAGTTACCGCCTTCCAGGGGCGAGGGATTGGCAAAATTCGGATGGTTCAGAATGTTGTAGCCTTCTGCGGCAAGGTTGAGCTGGAACCGTTCGCTGATTGGGATCATGCGGCGAAGCGCGAAATCCACCTGTATCAGCGAGAATCCGCGCAGCGCGTTGCGCCCGAGATTACCCTGGGCATAGCCGGTAGGGATGGTGAACACAGATTTGTTCAAACGCTGGCCTCCGGGCACGTTCGGATCGGCGATCCATACCGAATACAGCGAGTACGTGTAAGTCACGCTGGGCCGCACCTGGGCAAACAGGTTGGTGCTGTTATTGTTCGTGCTGCTGTTGCAGGTGGCCGTGGCGGTGCTGGTGGTCGAATTGGTAGTACCGCTGGTGCACGTGCTGACAGCTTCGATATCGAAGGGCAGGCCGCTGCGCGCCGTGCCCAACAGGTCCACATACCAATCCCGCAGAAGATAGAAGAAGGTTCCCTTGGGCGCGGGCAGACGATAGGTGCCGGAGAAGCTCAGGCTGTGGCGGACGTCGTAATCGGAGGAGCCTTTATCGCCGGCGCCAAACAGGCTGGCGAAGCCGCCGCCGAAGTTGGAATCGCTGGACGCGCTGTCGATCGAATGACCCCAGGTATAGCTCACCTGCGTCTGGAAATTGCTGCTCAAGCGCTTGCGGAACTGCACCTGCAAGCCGTCATAGGTGGAACTCGCTCCATTGGTCACCGTGCGAAGAATCTGGTAGGCGCTGCTGGTGCCATTCGACGGGACGGTTTGGATGCGAATCAGGTTCTTGCCGCGGGTAGCGGAAGCGCCGATGCTGAGCGTGGTGCCCGAACCGAAGTTTTTCTCCCACGTGCCGTTAATTTCGAGCACCCGGGGCGACACCAGGCCCGTCTCGCCGGTTGTAATTTCCCCGTACGGACGGGTGGGCGGCAGGCTGGGAGCGACCAGGTCGGCAACGGGGAGCGGAAAATTCACCTCGGAGATCGTGCGGACGTTCGAATAAGGCGCGCCGGCGAAAGCGGAGTCCACCACCCCATAACCCAGGTCGTAAAAGAATCCGACGCCCGCGCGCAGCACCATCTCGCGGCCGGGAGTGTCGTCGGAGAGATAAGCCACGCCGACACGCGGCGCAACGTTGAACCACTTGGTGGCATAGATGGGTTCGTTCTGGGTCACGCCGGCGATGGGATCGCTGGACAAGGCGAAGGGCTTCGGCCCCTGCCGGGTAGTGGGCGCCGGGTTCAGGTCCCATCGCAGGCCATAAGTCACCGTGGTTCGATCGGTGGCTCGCCAGGTGTCCTGCCCGTATAACGACAGGTTCTGATAATTCGGGTAGACGGTGCCGACGTTGGAGGTCACCTGAGTATTAAACGCGACGCCGGTCAGGAACGATTCGCTAAACCCGGTGAGCCCGTCGAAACTTACGGTCTGGCTATAGGGACTGCGTTGGTTGGTCTGCCGGAGTTGGCGATAATCCAGGCCCGCCTTCAGGTGATGGTTGCCCCGGACCACCTTGGTGAAGCTATCCACGACGTTCACCTGCTGCTGTTCGTTAACGGTCTGACCGCCGAATGCGTAGCCCCCGACGCCCAGAATATTCAGGCTGAAGGAGCCGTTCGCGCTGGTGATGCCGGCCGGAAAGACTTGTGAGTCGGCGATCGGCGTGGTGCCGCCGAAGTTATCCCTGGCGGTGGTCCCGCTGGCGGTGGAATCGGAGTAGTTCACGCGCAGGTCGTTGATCGAGCCATCGCTGAAGACATGGGTCACGCCGGCGGTGGCCACTTCGGCGCGCGAAGACTGGAAGCGGATGATATTCGGCGTAGACTGTCCGGACGCGCGCTGGTCGGAGTTGGACGGCGTGAGACTGTAGCGGGCGAATAACGTGGTATTAGGGCTGAGCGTGTGATCGATGCGCACGCTGGCGAAGCTGCTGTTGGCGGGGTTGGAGACGATCGCGCGATATTCCGCGGCATCGCCGCCCAGAACGCTGCCGTTCGGCAGGGGGAAGGCCCTCAGATAAGGGATGAGGGCGGGCGGAGCGGCGGCGCGGGGGGCCAGATCGGGCACGCTGCTGACGATAGACTGGGGAGCCCACAGCTGCAGCTTTTCAAACGAGACGAAGATGAACGTTTTGTTCTTGACGATGGGCGCGCCCAAAACTCCGCCGGGCCGGTCCTGACGCTCCTTGGCCTTGCCCAGCCCACCGGCATTGGCGAACCAGTCGTTGGCGTCGAACGAATCGTTGCGCTTGTAGTAATACAGCGCCCCATGGACGATATTGCCGCCGCTGCGGCTGGTCATAACCACCTGCGCTCCCGGCGAGCGGCCGAACTCCGGCGCGATCGAAGATGTCTGGACCTTCATCTCCTGCATGGCATCGATGGGAATCATCTGTGTGGAAGAGCCCGCACCGGCGATGGGAGCAGCCTGGAAACCGCCGCCGCCGCCGAAGCCGCCCGCAAATCCGCCGCCGGAAGTCGGCTGATTCACGCTGACGCCGTCCAGCATGTAATAGTTCATGTTGGAAAGCAGTCCGTTGGCGTTGTACCCGCCATCCCCCCGGCCGCCGGCCGGCGTCGAGATGCCCGGCGACAGCAGGAGGAGCGATTCGACGTTGCGGCCGTTCACGGGTAGATTCTGGATGTAGGAGGCATCCAGGGTGACACCTTGCACGGCATCGTTGGAAAGGGCCTGGGCCGTGGAAACGACTTCGACGCTGGTGCCCGAGGAAGCGCCGACTTTGAGTTCCACGCGAAAGGTTTTGCGGTCGCGGACCTGGAGCACCATGTGATCCACGTATTTATCGAAGCCGGTGCTTTCAGCCTCGAGCGTATAATCGCCGGGTTGCAGCAGGTTGAAGATCACGAAACCGGTTTCGTTGGTTTCTCCCTTGGTCACGATACCCCGCTGCGATTCGGTGAGCGTGATCTTCGCGCCCGGTACCACCGCAGCGCTAGGGTCTACGACCGTAACGGTAAGGGTCGCCGCGTCTTGCCCGAAGGCGACCAGACTGCCGATGAACAGAGCTACAGCCGTAACGTTTCTGACTACCACCTAGGTCCGACCCCCTATTTGCAGATTCCCGCGCTTCCAAGAGCAGCGGGAGCCGAGAACTAATATTACCCGAATGCTGAGTGACGGCCTGCCGGCTGGACCGGAGTACGCCGCTTCATAAAATTTCTACAACTCCAGATTGCCGCGATAAAACATGTCCTTCAGGGGGAATAACACCCTGATGGCGAGTGTCCCGATTTGGGCAGTAAAGGTGACCGTTCGATCCGAAAACTCGATGGTCTGGCGGTCTTGGGGAAAAGAGATCACGACCCTCGGCTCGAATTGGCCTTCCACCCATTCGGCGCCATCGGCGTGAATCGGATTCTTGCCTTCCCGCTGCAGGGAACTGGTCTTAAGAATCTGGTTGGCGATTTCCTGTTTATCGGCAGCTTCCTTGCCGGCCTTCCCTCCGCCCACCAGCGCGGACATGAAAGCGATCGGCATCCTGCTCAAGCTCAATACATAGTGCGGCGCCGAAACCGTGGTGGGCGCATTATTCTTACGGGCCAGACGCACGGGAAGACCCGATTCCCAGCAGATGAGCACTTTGAAATCGGTCAGGGTTCGTTTGTCGCTGAGCCCTTCGGCGGCAGCCACGCGCTGGCCCTTCTTCTTTCCGGCGCGCAGCGAGGATGGGGTCAGCTCGGGGCTGGTGACCCGAGCCCAACCAGACCGGCTCAGGATGGTTTGGATATCGTCGGAATCCCACTCGGCGGGTTTCTTGTCCATCCAGCTTTCGGCAGCACGTCCGGACGGCAGGTATGCCAACACACCTGTGGACGCAAGCAGAAAATCTCTTCGACTGCCGAACATTGCCGTTAACCTTTCGTGAATACATTATTATAACCTCGGCACTCTTCTACTGCAGACTGCCGCGACGCGATTATGGTCTCTCCCTTTTGCAATCCACCTTCCTAACAGGGATTTGGGTGAAAAAATCGCTTCGAAGGCGAAAGTGCGACCCCTCCCTAGTGACCCGAGGGCCACAACTGAGCGGTGGCGGCACGGATTGAAACCTGTTAACACGGTGCTGACAGTATGCGAATGCGAGTGTTGTGGTTTGCCTCAGTGATTGCGGCGATGCCGTTGTGCGGGGCCTCGTACTACACCGTCCGCCTGGACGACCCGAAAGCCGTCTACCTGACGCGGGACAAGTTCCCGGTGCATGGCGATGGAGCCGGCGACGATACGGACGCCCTGCAGCGGGCTATCGACCGGGTGCAGGAGACGGACGGCCAGGGAATCGTTTTTGTTCCGCAGGGGCGGTACCGCCTTTCCCGGACAATCAACATCTGGCCGGGTATTCGCCTCATCGGGTACGGAGCCACCCGGCCGGTGCTGGTGTTGGGGGAAAACACGCCCGGGTACCAGGATCCGGATCACGAGAAGCTCATGATATCCTTCGCGGGCGGTCGCCGCGGCGGGCAGGTTCAGGATGCCGGCGCGGGCACCTTCTATTCCGCGTTGAGCAACCTCGACCTGGAAATTCAGGACGGCAATGCCGGGGCGGTGGGGGTGCGGGCGCATTATGCGCAGCACTGCTTCCTGGCCCACATGGACATCCACATCGGCTCGGGCCTGGCGGGGATTCACGAAGGCGGCAACGTGCTGGAAGACGTGCACTTCTTCGGCGGGCGGTACGGGGTGTGGACGCGCACGCCTTCGCCGGGCTGGCAGTTCACCCTAGTGGATACCACCTTCGAAGGGCAGCGGGAGGCCGCCATTCAAGAGCGGGCCGCCGGGCTGACGCTGATCCGGCCGCGGTTCCGGAATGTTCCGACGGCGATTGCCATCGATCCCGATTCTCCGGACGACCTCTGGGTGAAAGACGCTCGCATGGAGAACATCTCGGGTCCGGCGGTGGTCATCAGCCTGGAGAACAGCGCTCGGAATCAGATCAACATGGAGAACGTAGTGTGCAGCCGGGTGCCGGTGTTCGCCCTGCTTCGCGAGAGCGGACGGAAGGTGGCCGGGCCGGGCACGATATACGCTGTAAAGGTTTTCTCGCACGGGCTGCATTTCGCGGATCTCGACGCCGTAGCCGAGAACCGGGAGATCTTTGAAGCGTCCCCGATTGGCGTGCTGCCCGCTCCGGTGGCCTCCGACCTGCCCGATTTGCCGGCGCGCGATACCTGGGTGAACATACGTTCGCTGGGCGCCAAGGGTGACGGCGCTTCGGACGACACGGCGGCGTTCCGGAAAGCCATTGCCGCTCACCGCGCGATCTATCTGCCCGCGGGCAGGTACGTCGTGAGCGATACCATAGCACTGCGGCCGGATACCGTTCTGATCGGGTTGCACCCCAGCGCTACCCAGATCGATCTGTTGGACGGCACGCCGGCTTTCCAGGGCGTGGGTGGCCCCAAGGCGCTGCTGGAAGCGCCCGCGGGCGGAAGCAACATCGTGATCGGGATCGGGCTGTACACCAACGGCGTCAATCCGCGGGCAGTGGCGGCGAAGTGGATGGCGGGCGCCAATTCCATGATGAACGACGTCCGCTTTCTTGGGGGGCACGGCACCAACCGGCTGGACGGCAGCCGCGACAATCCCTATAACAACACGCATACCGCGGATCCGGACCTGGCCCGGCGCTGGGACGGGCAGTATCCCAGCCTGTGGGTGACCGCCGGCGGAGGCGGCACGTTCTTCGACATCTGGACACCGAGCACGTTCGCACAGGCGGGCATGCTGGTTTCCAATACCTCCACCTCCGGCCGTGTGTTCCAGATGTCCAGCGAGCATCACGTGCGCTACGAAGTGCAATTGCACAACGTGGCCAACTGGCAGCTTTACGCGCTGCAGACCGAGGAGGAGCGCGGCGAGGGCGGGTTCGCCGTGCCCCTGGAGATCGAAGGCTCGCGCAATATCACCGTGGCGAACTTTCACATCTACCGGGTGATCAGCTCGTTTCAGCCGTTTCCATGGGCCATCAAGGTCGCGGGGTCGAAGAATCTCCGCTTCCGCAATATTCACTGCTACAGCAACAGCAAGGTGTCGTTCGATAACGCGGTCTTCGATGCCGCGCACGACCGCGGGATCCGGCAGAGGGAGTTCGCCTGGCTGGACGTATCGGGCAGCGCTCCGGCGGCGCGGGCGAAGGCGTCCGGCCCGAAGGTGGAGAAACTGGCGGGCGGATTCTTCAATATTTCCGGGGGCGCGGTGGATCCCGCCGGCGATTTTTACTTTGTGGACAGCCACTGGCAGCGCATCTACCGCTGGTCGGCGGCGGACCGGGTAGTGTCCACGGTGCGCGATAATCCGCTCGACCCGGTCAATCTGGCGTTCGACCGCGCGGGCAACCTGATGGTAGTTTCCTACGCGGGGAACGGCACGGTATACACGTTCAAACCGGGTGCGGCGGACGATGGGATCGTAGTTTTGCAGTCGCAACCCGTGGCGGCGCGGCCGGGCATGACGGCGGTGCTGCCGGTGGGCGATTGGCGGGTGAATGCAACCGCGCTGGGGCAGCCGTACCTCC
>VFSW01010975.1_pt1 | contig 12782 bp, 12 predicted proteins | sample 5358111 | NCBI WGS metagenome assembly VFSW01 (sample SAMN11554181, study PRJNA540505) | mine drainage metagenome | isolation source: sediment from site ElyBrook_90M | place: USA: Ely Copper Mine, Vershire, VT | collected 2017 | reverse complement strand
CCGCGGCCGCGCCCCTCCTCCGCCCCGCGCGGCGGCGCGCCACCCGCCCCCCGGGGGGCGCCCCCGGGCCCCCGCCGCGGCGGGGGCGGAACGAGCAGCGCGTCATGGACGCGGCGGAGATCAAAAAATTATTGGCGCACCATCATGGCACTATTTGATAATGTTTTCAAGGATATCGGCATAGACCTTGGCACGGCGAATTCGCTCATCTATTTCAAACACAAAGGGATTGTGGTGAACGAACCGTCCGTGGCGGCGATCAACACTAAAACGAACCATATTTTGGCCGTCGGCGAAGAGGCAAAGAAAATGCTGGGGCGCACGCCTTCGCACATCAACGTGGTGCGGCCGCTCGTGAACGGCGTGATCTCCGACTTTGAAATGACGGAAGAGATGTTGCGGCATCTCCTGCGCCGTCCCAAGGAGAACGCGATCACGTCCTACCGCCGCGCCATTTTGGCCATACCGAACCACCTGACGGAGGTGGAGCGCAAATCGGTGGAGGATGCGGCCCTGAATGCCGGCTGTTCCAAGGTATATCTGGTGGAATCGCCAACGGCGGCGGCGCTCGGCGCAGGGCTTCCGATTATGGAGCCCTCGGCAAGCTTGATCGTGGATATCGGCGGCGGGACCACGGACATCGCCGTCATTTCCATGGGCGGCACGGTGGTTTCGCGGACGCTCAAGATCGCGGGGGACCGGTTCAATGAGGACATCATACATTTTGTGCGCGAGGAATCGCACCTTGCCATAGGCGAATCGTCCGCGGAATTTGCCAAGATCGCGGTAGGGTCTGCCATACCGATGGACGAGCGCCTGGAGGTTCCGATCCGCGGCCGCGATCTCACGACGGGCCTCCCGCGGGAGATCGGCATGAAGAATAACCATGTGCGCGCGGCAATTGCAAAATCCCTGCGCGTGGTGGCGGACAGCGTCCATGAAGTGATAGAGGAAACGCCGCCGGAGCTCGCAGGGGATGTGTTGCGCCAAGGGATTACGCTGTGCGGCGGCGGCGCGCTTCTGCGCGGTCTTGCCGAGTTTCTGGAAAAAGAAACGGAGGTGCCGGTGCACATTGCGGAGGATCCGCTCACGTGCGTGGCGCGCGGTTTGGGCATGATGGTGGACGATTTTGATACGCACCGCGAGCTCTTGGACAATCCTCTGAAGCCCTTGTCCATCAACCTGTAAAGTCCCATGAGGAATCGCGATGGATGGTTCCTGATTATCTGCATCGTGGTCCTCATTGCGCTCATATTCCTTGCGCCGCAGGCGGGATGGCGGCTCCGCGCGTGGCTTAGCCCCGCGCCGGACGGCGGTGCGCGGGACATGAACCTTGCGGCAACGAACCAGTCGCTCATGGCCCAGCTCGCGCAGCTGCAAAGCGTGGCATCGGAACTCCCCAATGTTCCCGTGGGTTACCGCGTTGCCATGGTCTATTCGCAATACCCGTTCAATTTCAAAAATGAGATCCTGATCAATGCAGGAGCGGGCGAGGGCGTGGCGGCGGGCAAGGCGGTGGTCTTTGAGGGCGTTCTTATCGGCACCGTGGAAAGTGTATTCCCGCATGCGGCTCTTGTTGAGACCGTATTGGATGGTAATTTCAAAATGCCGGTGCGCGTGGGCGCGAAGGGCTATGACGCGCTCCTTGTGGGCGGTGCCGCGCCGCGCGCAACCTCCATGCTTCGGAACGTCGCAGTGATGCCCGGCGACATTATCTATGCCGCCGCGCCGAACGTACCGTACGGCTTGCCGATCGCCACGATTGCCGCCACGAGCACTTCGCATGACAACCTCTTCCAGGAGGCCACGCTCAACTTTGCGTACGACATGAATAATATCCAAAGCGTCCTTGTTGCCCAATGAGGGGGAAACTGCCCGCCGGCCTTGCGGTCCTTATGATAGCGTTCCTGCTCCAGTTTTCGCTTGCGTTCGCAGGATTGCGCATTGACCTTTCTTATGCCGCGCTTATTGCGTTCGCATTCGTCTTTGGGTTTTGGGAGTTAATCCTCCTTGTCCTTGCGGCCGTGCTCGTGGTCAATTGGCAGCCGGCGGCGAGCCCGGAACTCCTGGTCTTTGCGCTCTATCCCTGTGCGATCTACTTTTTGCGCAACATTTTGCATTGGCAGGTATGGCTGGAGGACCTCCTTGCAACGCTGTTTGGGTTTGCGATCCTTTATTTTGCCATTTCGCGCGCGGCGTTCGCGGGCGAGGCATTTTTAGCCGACGTGATAGTCAGCATGGTTTTCAGCGCGCTCGTCGTCCTGCCGCTCCACAGATGGGGAAAAGCATAGTATGCTCTAAAATACCGATGAAACACGCACCGCAGGATGATATTGCATTTGAGGATGCGTTGAATGATGATTGGCATACCGATCTGGACATCGTGGAGGTTCCCCTGGGTAACCGGCCGCTTTTGTATCTAGGCATTGTCATTTCCGCGATCGTGCTTGCGGTCAGCGTCCGCGTGATCTTCCTGAATACAGGGAGCGGCGCCTACTACACCGCGCGTGCGGAAGATAATGTGACGCAGTATGCGGAGACGCCCGCGCCGCGCGGGACCATCTACGACCGCGAGGGCGATGTGCTGGCGGAGAGTAAGGCCGCCTTTGCCGCAGTGCTCAATATCAAGGAATATCTTGCGAACGCTTCTTCGGAGCTTGCAACGGCAGAGGTTGCCGATCAGGCGCTCGGCATTGCATCTTCGGACCTTGCTGCGCTTGTCAACCAGGCAAGCGCGAACGATTTTGCCACGCCCGTGGTGCTCGCGGAGAACCTCACGCAGAAACAGCTCGTGAACCTCCAAGCCGCGAATTTTCCTGCCATCGCCATTGAAAGCGATTTTGAACGGACCTATCCGAACGGGCCGGTATTTTCTTCCGTCGTGGGATACACGGGCCGTGTGAGTCCGGCAGACCTTAAGGCGGATCCCACGCTCAAAAGCACCGATTTCATTGGGAAGACGGGCGTAGAGGATTATTACAATGCCGCCCTGCGCGGAAAGCCGGGCATTACCGTCCAATATGAAGATGCGCAAGGGCATGTCCTGCGGGAGGTCCGGCAGTCCAGCCCGCAGGTGGGCGATGCGCTTCATCTTACGATCGATGGCGGCCTGCAGTCGTATTTCTCTTCGCGCCTGCAAAGCGGGCTTGCGTCTTTGGGGCGAACGGTGGGCATTGGATTGGCCATCGATCCCCGGAACGGCCAGGTGCTTTCCATGCTTGATCTGCCGAGCTTTGACAATAATATTTTTTCGCAATCTGGTACGAGTACGGCGGTAAAGATCAATGCATTACTCACGTCTCCGGACAAGCCGCTTTTTGATCGCGCGGTCAGCGGCTATTACAATCCCGGTTCCACCATCAAGCCCCTGGATGGTGTGGCGGGACTCAAAGACGGCGTGATAGATCCCAGCCGCATTGTGTTCTCTAACGGCGTGCTCCTGGTGCCGAACCCGTATGATTCGTCCACGCCGAGCCGGTATCTGGACTGGCGCTACCAGGGCGACGTGAATCTTGCTTCTGCGCTCGCGCAATCATCCGACGTATATTTCTATCTTGTGGGCGGCGGTTCGCCGCCTGCCACGCCGCGCCTCAACGACCCGAGCGATTACGGCATAACCGGCCTTGGCATCACGCGCCTCCATGATTGGTGGGCTACGTTCGGGCTCGGCAAGCCCACGGGCATAGACATGCCGAACGAATCGGTGGGCTTCCTGCCCACGCCCGCTTGGAAGCAGCAGCATTCCGGCACGCCGTGGCTCCTTGGCGATACCTACAACGTTTCCATCGGCCAGGGCGACCTCCTTTTGAGCCCGCTCCAGCTTTTGGATTACATCGGCGCGATCGCGAACGGCGGCACCATCTACCGCCCGTATCTGAATGCCGCGTCAACGCCGCAGGTCGCGGAGGACCTTACTTACCTCCTGCCGCAGATACAGGACGTGCAGCAGGGGATGCGCGAGGGCGTCACCTCGCCGCAAGGCACCGCCTATACGCTCAACGATCTCCCCATGAGCGTATGCGCAAAGACGGGCAGTGCGCAGGTCAAGAACAACGCGCAGGAGAACGCGCTCTTTGTTGGCTATGCGCCGTGCAACAATCCGCAGATCGCCATCCTTATCCTCATAGAAAATTCTCGTGCAGGAAGCTTGAACGCGGTGCCGATAGCAAAGGATGTACTGAACTGGTATTATTGGAACAGGATGGCGGCAGGTTCGGCGCATGCGGGCACAGGCACGGCGGCTGCCACCGGCACACCATCCCAATAATTTTCCCATGAGCGAATTACGCGAAGATCCCGTATCGGGCGATTGGATCATCCTGGCGCCCGAACGGGCAAAACGCCCGGAGCAACTCGTGAAGCGCGCCGCGCCGCGCGTTATAGCGCCTAAAAACAGCTGCCCTTTTGAGGACCTTTCTGCGTCCGGCAACTGGCCGCCGGTTGCGCTTTATCCTGCGGCGCCAAAACCATGGAAGATCGCCGTGATCCCCAACAAGTATCCGGCGCTTTCGCATATCAAAGGTTGCGCTATGGATATGCTCCAGGGCGTTTACCACGCAAAGACCGGCGTGGGCGAACATGAGCTCGTGGTGACGCGCGACCATCGGAAGAATGTTGGCGAACTTGACCCCGCAACGGCGCGCGAACTCTTTTCCATGGTCCAGGCAAGGCACCGCGCGCTTGCGGAGGATCCCTGCAACGCGTACATCAGCACGTTCTTCAATTGGGGCAGGGCGGCAGGCGCATCCATTTCCCATCCGCATTATCAGATCCTGGCGCTCCCCATTGTCCCGCCGCACGCCACACGTTCGCTCTACGGCGCCGAACGGTACCATAAAAAGCACCGCCGCTGCGTGCGCTGTGATATTATCGCGAACGAACAGAAGAAAAAGGAGCGCGTGGTCAAAGAGAACCGGCACGCCATCGCCATTGCACCGTACGCTTCAAAGCGCCCCTTTGAGGTGAGCATTTTCCCCAGGCGGCACACGCCGTATTTTTCCAAGACCTCTGCTGCGGCGATGGGGGATGTGGTGGCGATCCTCCAGGCGGTGATGAAAAGCATGAAGCGGCGCCTCCACGATCCGGACCTCAATTTTTTCATCCACGACGCGCCGGTGGACGGCCGCGCGTACGCCTACCATCACTGGCACCTTGAAGTGGTGCCCACGAACGTCATTTCCCCGCCGGGCGGCTTTGAGGTCTCCACCATCATCAACATCAACGTGGTGGATCCGGCAAAGGCGGCCGCGATCCTTAAATGCTAGCCATGTTCGCAAAGCTCAAGAAATATAAAGGCGTGAGCATTACGTCGCTTGTGGCCCTCGCGTTCGCCATGGGCGGGGCGCTATGGGCGTATTTTGCTTTGCATAGGATCGGCGCCACGCCGATTATTCTGCATTTTGACGACCTTTCCGGCATCACTGCCGTGGGCGGCCTCGGCGATCTTATGCTTGCGGGCGGCGCGGGCATTGCCATTGTCATCGTCAATTTCTTTCTTGCGCTTGCATTGGAAGAGCGCGACCGGTTTCTGGGAAAGCTTACGGCCGCGCTCACGCTCCTTTTTGCCATCTTGCTTTTTATCGGCTTTGTTGCTATCATGAACGTCAATTAAGCCATGGCGAACGATTTTGCAATTATAGAGACCGGCGGGAAGCAGTACAGGGTTTCCTCCGGCGAAACGTTGAAGGTGGAAAAGCTTGCGCACACAGGTGATGCGGTGGTCTTTGACCGCGTACTTTTGCGTTCAGCGGGCGGCAAGGTGGAGATCGGCATGCCGTATATAGCCGGCGCAAAGGTGGAAGCCAAGCTTGTGAAGGATGGCCGCGGCAAGAAACAGATCGTGTTCAAATATCATTCTAAGACCCGTTTCCGGAAAAAGAAGGGACATCGGCAGGATTATTCAGAGGTTCGGATAGCATAAATACATCATAAAAAGTGCGTCTTGACAAGACGCGTGGTTTTATGTCACTATTGTAAGTAGAAGGAAGAAGAATTTACCGTGGAGGTGGAGTATGCCGAAGGTTCTTTTCTTTAGTCTTGCAATCTGCGTCGTTTCAGTTGCCGGCTTGACGAAGGTCCTTACGGGTGAGTTTCAGATTTCAATGATCTGCGAATGGGTGGCTGGCGTCGTGATTTTGGGAATCGTTTTCATTGTGTTTCTGCCACGCATGCGCCGGTCATCGATGAAAAGAACGGCACCGACGGTAAGGCTGCAAAAGCTTGATGAACTAGACCCCGCCTCCGAAGACGCTGTTGCAGAAACGATTTTGATTGATGCCGTGAAATCCCGTATTATCTTCGTAGGGGCTGAAAGTTTGGAGGAGGCGGACATGATTGTGGAACGTTACATAGAAACGAGGCAGCGTCTTGCAAAAGAAAAGAGGCCTCGGTGAAGAGTGTTTTTATCTAAGACCCCGGATGCACGCAGTGCGTGCGCCCGGGGTTCATTTTTTATTCGTTATTGGATTGAGAACACCGGTGCGTTGGGCGGGATCTGGTTCAGCTGGTCTGGCAGGAGATAGTGCACGTTCTTGGCCGCCTGCTGCGCGGGGAGGAAGGTGTCCGTAATGAACATGGTGGTCTCCGCGGGCATGGGATATCCGCGCGTCAGGACGCCGCCCGCTTCCACGACCACGTATTTAGGTGTGCTTGCGGGGAGTGCATTGATCGCCTGGCCGATTGCCACGTAGTCGGCATTGAATGCGCCGGGAACGTTGGGATTCTGTGCCCAGATGATGAAATAATCCACATAAGCGAATACCGCCACTGCCACCAAGAAGAGCGCCGCGATTCCGCGGGCTACGTTCGCGTTCCAATGCGTTTTCATCAGATTGTAAAGCCAGACGCCTGCGAGCGCGGCAAGGATGAGTGCGGGCGGCAGCATGAGGATGGAACGGAGCGCGTGCGGGATGCCTTCGTCAGAGAGGACGGCGGGAAGGAGCGCAAGAAGGAACCAGAGGAAGGTGAGGAGCAGGCCGAATGACGGCGGCGCTCCCGCTGGCGGTTTTGCGTTTTTCCTGCCTTGCCACCGCTTGAAGAGCCAGGAGATCCAGAGGACGATCCCGAGCACAAAGAGGATGCCGACCGGCCAGAAAAGTTCCGGCGCGCCGCTCACATTATGGCGCCAGTTGCCGTCGCCTTGGAAGTTGAACATGAGGAGCTCTTTTGCAGTATTGAGCGCAAAATCCTTGAGCGGGTTTGCGGCACCCGTTACGGCAATCTGGGATGTCCTGCCAAAGAAGTCGGCAGGATGCCGTACAAAGTACCAGCCGATCGGCGCCGCGACGATGAACGTGGCGATGATGAAAACAATGACGCGTTTCCAGAAGCCGGGATGCTTTTTGAAGAACGGGATGAAAAGCAAAAAGAGAAGCGGCGTCACGCGGTAGGCAATGTAGGTGTAGAAGCCAAGCGCGTAGACCGCGCCTGCGATAGCGGCGTACCAAAGCGCGGCACGTCCGCGCGCGGCACGGAACGCTTTAATGAGGAGCCAAAGCGACCATGCAAGGAAAAGCGGCGCAAGGATCGCGCGGAACCCGATGCGCGAGAAGTTGATGTGCCAAAAGGAAGTGGCGAGCAGGAAGGCGGCCAGGAGCCCGGGACCGTTCCCAAAAAGTTCCGCCACCAGAAGATACAGGCCAAGCACGGTAAGTACGCCCGCGATCATCGCCGGGAGCCTGATGACCCACGGCTCATGCGGCGCATGGAAATACCGGAGAAGGACCGCGATCATATTCACGTACAGTCCTTCGCGTCCGTTGTCTTCCGTGTAGAAGACCTGGTAGTGCCCAGTCTGTGCGACCTCGGCGGCGTTGTTGCCGTCGATCGCTTCGTCCGGATAGAGCCCTGGAGGCACCGTGGTGAAATGGTAGAAGCGCAGGAAGATTGCTATAATGAGGATGCCGGTCAGACAGAGATACTTTGCGTTCTGGCTCATTGCCTTTATTCATTTCATTATACCAAACCGAACTTATGCCGGAGGAAACCAGATCATTCGAACAGGCGCTTGAAGCGGATATTGAGCAGCTGGGGCGGGAGGTGAACGCCCAGCGGGAGCGTCCGGAACTCCGCGACGCGAGTGAGCAGGCATTGATCAAAGAGGCGATCCGCGCGTTCCCGGAGATCACGCGGAACCCGTCGCCCCTGCCCGCGCCGCCGCCGATCCCTGCATCCCAAAATCCCTTGCCTGATTATGCGGCGAACGCGCCCGCGGAAGTGAAGCTGGAGATAGAATATTTGCTTGACGTGGTATTGAAGAGCGGCATCGGCAAAGCGCTGGGCGAAGCGCAGCGATCGTCGCCCTTCGTACAGGATGCGTTCCATGACGCGCTCGCGGGAAAATTATATCCCGTGCTGCAGAAACGCGGCATGGTGAAGTAACCCATGAGTTTCTATATTTTCATCCTCATCCTTGGGTGCGCGATCGTGGGCGCGGCCGTCTATTTCTTTGCGCGGTGGGCGGTGCGCCGGCGGTTCTACGCGTCCCTTGGCACCGCGCTTTTTTTGATAAAAATTCCAAGACCGGCGGGCGGCGCCACGCCCGGGGGAGGCGCGCAGGGCAATGCGGAGAGCGGCGGCTTCAAAGCAGAACTTGCGCATTTTGAACAGCTCCTGGGTGCGCTTGCGGCATTGCAGAAGCCGTTCACGTTTGAAGTTGCCGTACCGCACGTGGGCGAAGAGATCCATTTCTATCTTGCTGTGCCCAAGGCCTCATCCGAAGTGGCCGTGAAGCAGATCCAGGGGCTATGGAACGGCGCGTCGGTGGAGCCGGTGGGCGATGACTTCAATATCTTCAACGCGGTCGGCGCATCCGCGGCGGCATACGTGAAACAGAAAGAGCACTACGGCCTGCCCATCCGCACCTATAACGAACTTGGCATTGATTCGTTCGAATCCATCGTCGGCGCATTCGCAAAAGTAAACGAAGTGGGCGAAGGCGCCGCGCTCCAGGTCATCATGCATCCCGCGCCGACGGGCGCAAAAAAGGAGATCCAGTATGCGCTCACACGCCTGAAAAAAGGCGAATCGTTCAAGAAGGCCGCCGGAGGGTTGCTTGAGCGGGCCACGCTCTCCGACGTTGGCGAAGTGTTCGCGCCAAAGACAAAAGAGGAGAAGGCGGAGGAGAAGCAGGAGCGGGTGGTGGATGAGGAGGCGGTGAAAGCGCTCGGCGCAAAGATGACAAAGCCGCTTTTTTATGCGAACGTGCGCTTGGTGGCCTCTGCCGGATCGCCCTTCCAGGCAAATGATATTTTGGACGGTTTGGCGGCCGGATTCAGCCAGTTCGGGAGTCCCGCGCGGAACGAGTTGCGCGTTGTAAAACCGCGCAATCCCAGCAAGCTCATCCGGCAGTTCATTTTCCGCGAGTTTGACCACGCGCAGTCCATGATTCTTTCCACGGAGGAAATTGCAAGCTTTTACCATTTGCCGATCACATCCACGGAGACGCCGCGCGTGAAGTGGCTCAAATCCAAGGAATCCGCGCCGCCGGAAAATCTCCCGCGCGCGGGGACTTTGCTTGGCGAGAGCATGTTCCGCGGGCAGGTAAGGCCGGTCTACCTTACGGATGAAGACCGCCGCCGCCATCTTTATGTAGTCGGTCAGACGGGCACCGGCAAGTCAACGTTCCTTGGCAACATGGTCATTGAAGATATCCAGGCAGGCAAGGGTGTTGCGATCATAGACCCGCATGGCGACCTGGTGGAGAACGCGCTCGGCTTCATTCCGCCTTCGCGCTTGGATGACGTGATCTATTTTGATCCCGGTGACCTTGCGCGGCCGCTTGGCCTCAACATGCTGGACTTCAATTTTGACCGCCCGGAGGAAAAGACGTTCATTGTGAACGAGATGCAGAGCATCTTCAACAAACTTTTCCCGCCGGAGACCATGGGGCCGATGTTCGAACAATATATGAGGAACGCACTCCTGCTCCTGATGGAAGATATGCCGAACGAACCTGCCACGCTGATGGAAGTGCCGCGGATCTTTACGGACACGGCGTACCGTTTGCGCAAACTGGAGCGCATCCATAATCCCGTGGTCATGGATTTCTGGCAAAAAGAAGCCGTGAAGGCCGGTGGCGAGGCATCGCTTGCCAACATGACGCCGTACATCACCTCCAAGTTCAATAACTTCATCTCCAACGACTACATGCGGCCGATCATCGGCCAGCCGCACTCGGCGTTCAATTTCCGCGAGGCAATGGACAGCGGGAAAATTTTATTGATCAATCTTTCAAAAGGCAAAATAGGGGACATCAACGCGGGGCTCCTCGGCATGGTTTTCACCGGGAAGATCCTGATGGCCGCGCTTTCCCGGATAGACGTGCCGGACGCCGCCGCGCGCCGCGACTTCAACCTTTATATAGACGAATTCCAGAACTTCACCACGGATTCCATTGCCACCATTTTATCCGAAGCGCGCAAATACCGGCTGAACCTTACCATGGCGCACCAATTCATCGGCCAGCTTACGGACAAGATCAAGGACGCGGTTTTTGGCAACGTGGGATCCATGCTTGTCTTCCGCGTGGGCGTGCAGGATGCGGAATTTTTGGTGAAGCAGTTTGAACCGGTCTTCAATCAGAACGATCTTTTGAACATTGATAATCTGAATGCATACGCAAAGATTTTGATCAATGGCACCACGTCGCGGCCGTTCAATCTTCACGTGGGCACTGCGTCGTGGGGCGGCGGCAACCGCGAGCTTGCGGCGAAGTTCAAGGAATATTCGCGCGTGAAGTACGGGGCGGAACGGCAGGAGATAGAGGATGGCATCTACGCGCGCCTGCGGGAGTAACATCAATATGGCGATACGATTTTTGAGCAAAACGAATAAAGGGGAGCTCAAGGGAACGGCGTTCCTGCGGCTTGATTTTAATACGGAGGATGATTGGCGGATGAAGGCAGTCGTGCCCACCATAAGATTCTTGCTTGCGCATTCGTCAAAGATCATTATAGGGAGCCATCGCGGACGGCCGCAGAGCACGGATAAAAAATTCAGCTTACGCAAGAATGCCGTGCTTCTCTCGCGGCTTTTGCGGCGGCCGGTGAAGTTCGTTGACCATTTCCGTTTTGAAGAGATCCGCAAGACCGTTGCCGCCGCGCCGCACGGTTCCATTTTCCTTTTGGAAAATCTGCGGTTTATGGAGGGAGAGGAAGCGAACGACGCACGGTTTGCTAAACAACTTGCCTCGCTCGCAGATTTCTACGTGAATGATGCGTTTGCCGTCTCGCATCGCGCGAACGCGTCCGTGGCGGCCATCACCAGATTTCTGCCGGGCTATGCGGGGCTGGAGTTGGAACAGGAGATAGTTTCCCTTTCGCGCGTGATGCGCGCGTCTAAGCGGCCGCTCGTCTTGCTCCTCGGCGGCGCAAAGGCGGCGGATAAGCTGGGTGTCATTGCATATTTTAAGAACAAGGCGGACAGGATCCTCCTTGGCGGCGGCCCGGCGAACACCATCCTTTTCCTTGAAGGTGTTGATGTGAAAGATTCCGTCCGCGACCGCGACCCGCAAAGTTTGAGGACGCTCCGTGCCGTTGCACGGTACCGTAACGTGGCGCTCCCGGGCGATTTTGTATGGCACGGGAACATGATCTGGGATTTTGGGCCAAAAACCATTGCGCGGTTCGGCAAAGATATTGCGCGTGCACGGACCATCCTCTGGAGCGGGCCCCTGGGGCTCATAGAGCGGCAAAAATACGCGCGCGGCAGCATGGCCGTTGCGCGTGCCATCGTGAAGAACCGCCGGGCATTCTCCGTGGCGGGCGGAGGAGAGACCGTGATGTTCCTCAAAAAGTACAAACTGGACAAAAAATTTGGATTCATCTCTACGGGCGGCGGAGCCATGATGGACTTCCTGGCCGGCAAAAAGTTGCCGGGCATAGAAGCACTGCGGTAGAATATTTCTTCGCCCGCGCCGGCCTCTGCGGCGGGCGCGCACGATCTGCATGACGTACGACATTTACTTCCATAACGATTTTGACGGCAGGGCAAGCGCGGCAGTGATGCTCGCGTTTTTGCGCAGCCGCGGGGATAAGGTTTTGCATTACGTACCGGTTGATTTTTATCTTTTAGATCAGTGGATTGATGAGGATTTTTTTGAAAAACACCGGCTTTTCAAAGGAACGCGCAACCCTGCCATTGTGGTTGATTTTCCCTACCATCCCAAAGCGGCATTCTGGTTTGACCATCACACGGCGCCTTTCCGGAAACCGGGGTGGGAAAAGAGGTTCGTTGCGGATAAGTACCATGCGGTCATGCCGGACTATTCTTCATGCTGCCATGCGGTATATGACGCGCTCAAAAAGAATTTTGGATGGCGGCCTCCGGCGCATTTTGCGTCATTGGTCAAATGGCTGGACGTGATAGACGGCGCCCAGTATACCGCGCCGGGCGAGACCATTTTTCTGCCCAAGCCGGCGCTCCGTATAGACGCGTTCATTGACGCAACCTATAATAGCCGTACGCGCGCGGAATGGATAATTAAGCTCCTTGCGGAACAGCCGTTGCCGCGGATAGCCGCGCTCCCGCCGGTGAACAAAATCGCCAAGGCGGCCCGGAAGAAGAATAGAGAAGCCCTTCCGTTCTATGAAAAGAACGCAATCGTCCAGGGCAAAGTTGCGTATATCGATCTTACGAAGGCGCGGGTGGCATTGCTCCGGCACGCACTCTATTATCTTTACCCGAGGATTCCGTATGCCGTGCGCTTTACAAAAAAAAGCGCGCTGTATCATATCGGGGTCGGTGCGAACCCATGGGTAAAAAGGCGCAAGGATGCTATCCAC
>VFSW01010974.1_pt1 | contig 12782 bp, 9 predicted proteins | sample 5358111 | NCBI WGS metagenome assembly VFSW01 (sample SAMN11554181, study PRJNA540505) | mine drainage metagenome | isolation source: sediment from site ElyBrook_90M | place: USA: Ely Copper Mine, Vershire, VT | collected 2017 | reverse complement strand
GATAATCAGACTCCTTCCACGGTAGTCCTTTCAGATCCCTCTTATGAACACGGCCATGGTGAGAGAATGTTCATCAACTCTATCGCGGCGGCATGGGAATATGGCCCCGAAAATATTGACGATGACTTCTTTAACTCAGATATAGTCGTTTTCGGGGGGACAGCCCTGGTGCCCAGGATACACGACAACCTGACTCTGCTTCTTAAAAAAGCTAAATCAAAAGGTTGTATAACAATAGTTAATACAGTTTTTGATTTCAGAAATGAAAAAGCAAATCCTTCAGGGAAATGGCCGCTTGGTAATAGTGATGAAAGCTATAATTACATCGATCTTCTTATTACTGACCAGGAGGAGGCATTCCGTCTCAGCAATTCCGGAAATCAGCAGGATGCAATCAGGTTTTTCATCGAAAACAGGGTCTCATCATTTATCATAACTAACGGATCAAAAGATATAACCCTTTACTCCGACGGACGATTTTTCAATAGTTCAGGGATAACAAAGATGCCTGTTTCAGAAAAGGTTATAAAAGAAAGAAAGAATACGGGTGGAGACACCACCGGCTGCGGTGATAATTTTGCAGGAGGAGTGATAGCATCGATTGTGACTCAGATGAAGAATGGCACGATTCATCCCGATATCACCGAAGCATGCTGCAGGGGAATCGTATCAGGCGGCTTTGCATGCTTTTACCTTGGAGGTACATATTTTGAAGAGAAGAGTGGTGAGAAACGGTCAAAAATGGAACCGTATTATAATGCTTACAAAAGACAGATCGAAGGTTGATGGCCGGAAAATAGTAATTTTCGGCGCGGGTAAGATAGGGCGGTCATTTATCGGCCAGCTATTCGGCAGCAGCGGGTATGAGGTCATATTTGTTGATGTTGACCAGGCTGTTATCGACCTTCTTAACAAGAGAGGAAGTTACCCGGTCGTGATAAAGGGTGAACGGGAGGAACAGATCATCGTTCCTGAAGTAAGCGCCATCTCAGCATCCGACAGGCCGGAAGTAACAGATGCAGTTTCTTCAGCAGAGATACTGGCAGTATCTGTGGGTAAAAATGCCCTTGAAAAGGTAATCCCGCTTATTGCCGCAGGTCTTGTTAAAAGATATGAGAGGAATCCTACAGGACCGCTTGACATAATACTGGCAGAGAATATGAGATCTGCAGCCGATTTTACAAGAGGTGAGCTTATAAAAAATCTCCCCGGAGGTTTTCCTGTTGATTCGTATGTCGGGCTAATTGAGACAAGCATAGGTAAGATGGTTCCTATCATTCCCCTGGCTGAACTGGAAAGAGATCCGCTGGTTGTTTTTGCAGAACCTTATAACACATTGATACTCGATGGGAAAGGCTTTAAATCGAGGATCCCTGAAGTTAAAGGGCTGGCTCCGAAAAATAATATTAAAGCCTGGGTCGACCGTAAAGCATTTATCCATAACCTTGGCCATGCAACAGCGGCTTATTATGGCTACTCACTACATCCTGAAGCTGTATATATGTATGAGATACTTGACGATCCTGCTGTATTCCGGTTCACAAGGAGGGTAATGGTGCAGTCGGCGGAGATACTCAGGAAGGCATATCCGGGTGAGTTTACTGCTTCTGATCTTGAGGAGCATATTGATGATCTTATCTCCCGCTTCAGGAACAAAGCACTGCAGGATACTATTTTCAGGGTTGGACAGGATCTGCCCAGGAAGCTGGGCCCCGATGACAGGTTCATGGGATCCATTCACCTGGCAACACGCTTCATGATGCCCTACGACCTGATAATCAAAGCAATGACGTACGGGCTTTTCTTCAGGGCAACTGACGAGGAGAAAAATCCTTTTCCACCTGACAGCTCTTTTCTGAATGCAGTTTCAAAAGACTTTGAATCGGCATTTATCAACATTTCCATGTATAACCCGACTACTGACCTGAATTTCATAAATGAACTGAGGGAGTTGTATAACACCCTCCGGCTAAAAATATAATTATGAAAAATTTCGAGATTATCAGCAGCCACATAAAGGCATCGCTATCAAAATCCGGTCTGTTATTATTTCTCGCCGGATCCATGATCATCATGGGTATTATTACAAGTGAAATATTTTATAAAAAGGAGTTCACAACGAAAAATAATTATCTGAGCGAACTGGGCGTCCCATTATCTGCCGCGCCAGCCGTGCATGTTACTGCAGCTATGATCTTTAACTATACCATGATCGTAACAGGTATAATGATACTGATCTCTGCATATTTTGTTCAGGTGATATTTAAAAAACTGCTCACTGCCATACCTCTTGGATTGTTTGGTCTGGGAATACTGGGAGTTGGCATTTTCCCCGGAAATATCCACCCCTGGCACGGCATCTTTGCCCTGGTATTATTTATTGCAGGAGGAACAGGAGCTATAACCTCCTATAAGATAGTAAGTGCACCGCTCAGATACATTTTTATATGTTCCGGTATTATCACCCTTGGATTTCTTATTTCCTATAAATATTTTATCCCCTCGCTGGGTGTCGGGGGAACCGAACGGTGGGTACTTTATCCTGCCCTCTTATGGATCATCGGATTAGGAGGTTATCTGCTCGGGATTAAAGATGAATACAAACATATTTCGCGTGTAAGAAATGATCCCGGCGTTCATGATGAGGCATAAAAATAATTGCGAAACTTTGCCCGGAAAATTTAATTCGGCTAAAATAATGGTGATGAATCTGATAAAGTTTTTTTACGAATAAATATTATGACCAGGAGGGAAGTTATAAAAAAGGTACTGGACGGTAAGAAACCGCCCTACACGCCATGGTCGTTCAAATTTACGGTGGAGGCTAAAAGGCTGCTGCAGAATTATTATAATACGGAAGATCTTGATAACAAGCTTTTTAATCATGTTCTGATGCTGGGCGCCGACATCGGCTTTTTTGACCGGATCGGAGAAAATCTCTACCGCGATGTATTTGGCGCTGTATGGGACAGGAGTATTGATAAGGATATCGGCAACATAACGGGAAGCATCATAAGTGAACCTTCGCTCAAGAACTACACCTTCCCCGATCCCCTTGACAAAAGGATCTTCGTTGATATAGCGCCTTCAATCAAAGCCCATCCTGATATGTTCCGTCTTTTTGAGATCGGCTTTTCACTATATGAGCGTGCATGGACACTGCGGGGGATGGAGAACCTGTTAATGGATTTTATGGTTAATCCTGGTTTTGTGCATGAGCTGCTGTCAGCCATTACAGATTATAATATCGCCCAGCTGAGAGAAGCCTCGAAATATGATATCGATGCGGTTGCCTTCGGAGATGACTGGGGACAGCAAAGCGGTCTTATCATGGGCTACGCCACATGGAAGGAGTTCATATATCCTCAGCTGAAGCGTATGTATAAAGCCGTGCATGATGAAGGCAAGTACGTATTTATCCATTCATGCGGAGATGTCGATGAACTATTTGATGATCTGATAGATATAGGATTAAACTGTTTTAATCCGTTCCAGCCGGAGGTAATGGATGTACCCGCATTAATGAAAAAATACCGCGGCAGGCTTACATTCCACGGAGGGTTATCAATTCAAAAGACGCTCCCATACGGGACAATGGAAGAGGTGAAGGCTGAATCTGAAATGCTCTTAAGGGCAGGTTCTGAAGGATCCTATATCTTCTCGCCTTCCCATGCTGTAGAGGGTGACACATCGCTTGAAAATATGCTCACTTTCATAAACGCGGCTCAATCGCAGTTAAAATAAGCCAGACCCTATTATGACTGATAATAAAAACATCAATACCGGATATGTGGTGTTCCTCGCTCTTGTATCCGCGATGGGCGGGCTGCTGTTCGGGTACGACTGGGTAGTTATCGGGGGAGCCAAACCCTTTTATGAACGGTACTTTGATATCGCATCATCTGCCACCTACCAGGGTTTTGCAATGAGCAGCGCACTTTTTGGCTGTATTATCGGATCAGCCGTCTCAGGCAGTATAACAGATAAATACGGGAGAAAGATCCCCCTGCTCTTTTCTGCCTTCCTCTTTATTATTACATCAATCGGGACAGGCGCCTTCAATTCGTTTGCTTCCTTTATGATCTTCCGGATAATGGGAGGAATAGGCATCGGAATCGCTTCCAATGTTTCACCTGTTTACATTGCCGAAATATCTCCTGCCCATATGAGAGGCAAGCTTGTTTCGTTAAACCAGTTTACAATCGCTTTTGGCGTTCTGGCAGCACAGCTTACAAATATGATTATTGCTGAACCTGTTGCTGTCGGAGCAACTGATGAACTGATTCGCAATTCATGGAACGGACAGATGGGATGGAGATGGATGTTCTGGGCATGCAGTGTTCCCGCGACCCTCTTCTTTATACTTATGTGGCTCGTACCTGAGAGCCCGAGATGGCTGACCAAGGCAGGCAGGAAAGATAAGGCGATCAGGGTATTTGAAAGGATCGGAGGAAAAGAATATGCCATAACAGAAACCGATGATATAAGCCTTACTTTATCAATGTCTGAGAAACAGGGTACAAAAGAAAAATTCAGTAATCTCTTTACAGGACAGCTGGCTCCTATAATCACCCTTGGTATAGTACTGGCAGTTTTTCAGCAATGGTGCGGAATAAACGTGATTTTCAATTATGCGGAAGAGATTTTTTCAGCAGCCGGTTATGGAATCTCCGGTACTCTCTTTAATATTGTCCTCACCGGAACCGTAAGCCTCATATTCACAATTCTCGCAATGTTTATTGTCGACAGGTATGGCCGGAAGATCCTCATGCTTACCGGTGCCGGAGGACTGGCAATAGTCTATGTAGTCATTGCCTCTGGCTATTATCTGCATTTCAGCGGTATTTTTATGGTATTCTGGGTCGTTACTGCAATAAGTATATATGGTCTTACCCTGGCGCCGATTACCTGGGTTCTGCTTTCAGAGATATTCCCGAATAAGATACGGGGCCATGCCATGTCTGTTGCAACTTTTGCGCTCTGGACATCATGTGCCATACTTACCTTATCCTTCCCATTCCTTAACAGGGGACTGGGGACATCGGGTACCTTCGGCGTTTATGCCGCAATCTGTTTCATAGGATTCTTTTACATACTCAAAAAGCTGCCGGAAACAAAGGGTAAATCGCTTGAACAGATTGAGAGGGAACTTACATCATGACTGAAATAAAATCTTCAGTTTACAGTTAAGATTAGAAAGAATAAAAAAATAAGCAACATGAACTCAAAAGAAAGGATGGTTGCGGCAATGAGCCATGAGACTCCTGACAGGGTACCGGTTATGTGCCAGTTATCGCTTGGTCATTATTTTTTGAACTGCAAATACCAGCCATCGAGGATCTGGTTTGATTCCGATACTTTTGCCAGGGCACTTACTGACCTCCAGGAGGAGTATAACTTTGACGGTATCCTGGTAAATCTTCCCGGCAGACCTCACGATTGGGAAAAACAGCTGGCATCCACGGAGAAATCAGACGGTTCTGAAATACTTGTATGGAAGGATGGTTATGAGACACATGTCCCCCCTGATGATAACGCCCATACATTTCTTCCGGGTAAAGTTCCTCTTCCCCGCGCCACATTTGAATTTACCGATCTGAAAAACCCGGCTGAATTTATAACCCCCGGCTATATCTGGAACACCTATCATATGCCCGGATTATGGGGCTTTGACAGTAATGCCGATTTAACTGATCCTGCTTCATATCCGGCATCGTTTACAAATGCTGTAAAAGCAGTAAAGAAATATGCCGGCGATATTTCAATTCATGCAGAAGTCTTTTCCCCTTTTACCCATTTACTTGAATTGTTCGGTTATGAGGAGGCTTTGATGGGAATGATGATCTATCCGGATCTCTGCAGGGAACTACTCGGGTATTTTACAAAGATTGCCCTGGCTGAAGTAAACGTCTATGCCAGGGAGGGAGGCATCGATGCAATACTTGTAAGTTCCGCATTTGCAGGTGCAGGTTTTATAAGCCGGAATGATTACCGGCAGTTTGTAATGCCTTTTGAAGAACCTCTATACAAAGAGATCCGGCGGTCCGGCCTGTTCAGCTATGTCCATACCTGCGGTTCCATTGGTGACCGTCTCGACCTGATGGCTGAAATGTCAGTCGATGGCATCGATACCCTTGATCCCCCGCCCCTGGGAACTGTTCATCTTGATGAAGCAAAGGAAAAATTCGGAAAGAGATTCTTTCTGAAAGGAAACCTCGACTCGATAAATGAATTACTCAATGCTGACGATAAAACCTTTGAAGAGGCAGTGACTGGGAGAATCAGGACAGGAAAGCCCGGCAGTGGCTATATTCTGTCCACTGCCTGCAGCGTATCGCCTCATGTTAAACCCGAAAGGCTGAAACGACTCGCTGAGCTTTCGGTCAGATATGGTAAATATTGATTTAAATATGCCCTCACCTGGTAAGCTTTTTTGTCCTGACCTCTACTGACTGCAGATCGGGCAAATTATTTTCCGGACTATCAAGGTAGAAATAGGCTGTTGCGGCCAGGTCGTCAGACCTGTAAAAATTTGTCCAGGCATTGGGCAATGACGGATCCTTAAGATTTACAGTGCTATCTCGTTTATAGATATGGATCATTTTGGGTGCATCGTGGATTGTCACAGGTATTAACCTGACATTTTCTTTCTGGAGTCCGATCACCTTATCCTTTGTGTTTCCTCCAATCTGTTGTATTGTTACCCTGCAATCGGTTGCAAAATAGACCGGGTCGGTAATATGATACCTGTAAAAAGCCCATTGCAGGTTCTTTTGGTCGGCCACAAGGCAACCGGTGGTATTTGTAAAGAACTGACCCTGTCCCCAGGCTGTTCCGATATAATCCTCGGTTCCAGATCCGACAAGCGTTGGGTCCGCTCCATCCCCGTCGAGGTAAACCTTCACTTCACCCTCACCCCACCAGCAATCCTTATAATCGGGATTAGCATTTATACAGATGTTTGAACCAAGAAACCTCCCTTTCCCTTTAACGGAGGGCATGATCTCAAAATCGCGTGCCAGGGTTGTTGCCGTGTCCCTGTGCCAGTAGCTGTGAAAATAGAGAAAATTATCGTCCCATCTTTTCAGCAGCTGCAGGTCAATATCAAAAAAGACCATTGGCAGATCAACACCCGATTCGTTCACAAGCTCGACACGGGCAGCTGTTTTAAAAGGCATCTGGATAAAGCAGTTAAATGAACGTCCTTCAGGATTTGCAAAGAGGGCATTTTCATAAACTGCAGTTTTTCCCAGTCCAATACCGAAAAAGTCACCAAAAGGAACGGATACGGCAGGTTTTTTTTCATTATCCCAGTACATTTTAAGGACAAGGCTCCTCAGCATCACGGGCGAACGGTCACTTATTGTTACCCACATCCTGTTGATCACACCGGGTCCGGTAATATTCAGAAGTGTTTTTGTTGATCCGGCTCTTATGCTGTCGCATGCATGACCCTTGGCCCCGTTATTCTCCATTCCTCCCCTGCCCTTTTCTCCTTTTATATTTTCGAAGCTCACCCATCTCGGCTTAATATTGCCGCTGTATTCAAACATGCTTGCAGGGAAAAGATCACCCGGTTTCAATGCAGCCTGCTCTTTACTGTTGCATGCTGTCAAAGCAGTAATCAGGATGAGGGATAGTAATAAGTACTTCATTGTCTTGATTTTAAGTATCTGATTATTTTAATACAATGATTTTAACACCGGGTAAAGCTTCTTATAGGTTCTGAATTTTCTATCGTAATAATCTTTCTGCCCAGGTTCAGCCCGGTAAACAGGCTTTACCCATCCGGCAGCAATTCTGCCAACAGCTTCACCCGTGTCATGCGCTTTTGCCAGCATTGCTACCCCCAGGCATCCCGCCTCGGTAACATCCGGAATTGTAACCGGCATACCAATAACATCGGACTTCAGCTGAACATGTTTCCTGGATCTGGCACCGCCTCCTATCATTCTCAGCTCTTTTACCTCATAACCTGATTCCCTCAGAATCTCAAGATTCAGCCTGATCTCAAGAGCTACTCCTTCCAGCAACGCTTTCAGTATATCCTCCCTTGTAGTTGTAAGATCCATACCTGTTATTGCTCCTTTTACCGATACATCAAAATAGGGAGTGCCTGATGGAGTGAAATATGGAAGAACGAGCAGGTCAGAATGTTTTTCAGGCATAGCATCAATTAGCAGCTCAAAAGGATCCCTGTTTTCCATGCGGGCTCTTTCAACCTCGGCATCTCCGAACTGATCCCGGAACCATTTAAGTATATTTCCGCCTGTCAGGCTGAAGGCAACCGTCGCATACATACCGGGAGCCGTATGATCATAGGTGCAGAGATTGTTTTTCCGAAGTTCCGGTGTAAAAACCGCTCTCTCAAATGCCGGGGTAATACACTCAACGGTTCCTGATGCAAAAACTGCCATGCCGGGTTCAATGGCTCCGGCTCCCAGGGCTGAACAGGGCTGATCATGACCTCCTGTAACAATAAACGTGCTTGCAGAAAGATTCAGACCAGCCGCGATCCGCGGATCTATATATCCTGCAAGTGATCCTGACTGAAGAGGTACAGAAAGTTGCCCTTTCTTCAACCCGGCAGCATCAAGTATCGCGGAGTCCCATTTATGGTTTACAACGTCAAAGAGCATCGTTCTCCCGGCAAGCGGCCAGCCCATGGAGGGGCTTTTTATGCCTAACCGGTATTGCAGGAGGTCTTCAAAGCAAAGTATCCTGTGAGCCTTCCCCCATATTTCCTTATAGTTTTCTCTTATCCACAGCAACTTGAACAATGAGAACATCGGATGAGGCGTATGTCCGGTAATAGTGTAAAGCCTCTCTTCCCCGAACCTCTCCGTCCAGGGTTTTATAAGTTCATTAGCCCGTATATCAGATGATACAAGGGCATTACAAAGTGCCTTACCTTTTTCATCAATTATGGTAAATGCCTCGCCCTGGCTGGATATCCCTAATCCCCTGATTGCCTTTGAATCAATATTTGATGCAGATTCGCGGATCACATCAAAGCATTTCTCAATGACCTCACCGGTATCAAGTTCAGCCCATCCCGGATGTTCTGAGATCAGGTCATAACCCCTGTAGGAATCCGAGACCTGATGTCCGGCGTCATCAAAGATCACAGCCTTGCAACCGCTTGTTCCGATATCTATTCCGAGGTAATAGTTCATCTCTGTTTGTAATGTTAACCGTTCCCTGCCTTTTCTTTGTGTTCCTTTGCGAATACTCCGAGTCCTTTGTGGTTAAATAAATCATATTAAACACTAAGGTAAACAAAGGGTTACACTAAGTTACACGAAGGATCTTCTCAAAAACATCCCTTAAATTCCCGTTCCGGGTGTAAGGGTTAAATCTTCAGACATACCAAAGGTTGAGGTAATCAAGTACAATTTTCTTCATCTCTTCAAAAATTATATCCTGCCTGTAAAGAGTTGTATAATGTGATAGTGATGCCTTCCCTGTTTTATCCGCCTTATCTCCGAGGAGACCTGCCCGGACCATAGCCTCAGCCTTTTCCTGTCCCGTTATTTTTGAAGCATTCCTTACCATATCTTCAAAAAGGACGGGGGAGCTGTTCCTTTCCAGGATTGTCCAGATATTGACTTTTGCTATCCCGTCGTTAAAAAGATTCCTGATCTGGTCATTGCCTACCGACGACGTTCCATGCAATACCAATACAGTACCCGTCAGCCTGCTTATCTCCCTGGCCAGTTCTCCGTGATATTTAAGATCGGCAGCGCTTGCCCTGTGTTCGGTGCCAAGGTTGGCAACAATAAAATCCGCTCCTGTCTGCTTCAGGTATCTTAATGCCTGGTCAGGCGTTGTCAGGTCGCTCCGGGTATCACCTGTTGCATCCACAATTTCATCGCAGGCGCCCTCAATTACAATGTGGTGACGGTGATTTTCAATAAATTCTGCTGTCTTTTTGATATTCTCCTCAAAAGGCAGCGCGGATGCATCATACATGATCATTGAAAACCTGGACATATCCCATTCGAGCAGAGGCCGGTCAGTATCCCACTGGGTATGATCGAGGTGGATCATCACATTGAGTTTTTCAAATGGAGATCCCCTGCCAGTCAATATATCCAGATCGGCAAGAAAGAGTCTCAGCCCGATATCCCATTTTCTGGTATGGGTATAATAAACTGACTGGCTACGGTGGCTGTATTGATTTGTAATACCTATTGTAACAGGCAGATGAGGATCATCTATTGTCTTGCTGTATTCAAGGGCAGCAGACAGGATAGCTTCTGTTGTTGTGAGATTTTCACTGTTAAATGTAGGTATTACCCATTTTTGTTCACCGGCTTCCCTGTAAATATCCAGAACATTGTTTCTATCAAGAATTAGTGGCATACAAATGATATAAGTTAAATTTTTAATTGTGAGCCGCGGTGAGCTCAAATCCCGGATTTTTGCAAAACTTAAATTAAAATATTTACTGACTTAAAGATAAACAATCGTGGACTCCATGGAAAGGGCGGATGAATTTTATTTAATCCAAAATTGAGTTGCATTTGTTAATGAACTGTCCAGATTATTTCCCAGACCATAGGTTTTCCGGGTTCTACTGAGAGATAAATGCCATCCCTGAAGGATTTTGAAAGATCGCTGCAGGTTCCGGGTATTGGCTCGAATGCACATTCTGTACGCACAATACCTCCCTCAGGATAACCTTCTTTATTCCACCAGATACCCAGGGTCGGGAATAGCTTCTTATCAAACCTGATCGCAAGAGTTAATCCATTAATGAACTTCAGTTTTACGAATCCATCAATAATGTTCCTTAACAGAAGCATAGAAAAAGATCCCGGCTGAAAAGCAAGCAGATATTCCCCCGACTCTGCAGAGCTTTTCATACCGGAATCTACTGATCTAACTTCATCAAATATTGTCCTGCACCCAGGGAGTTCAAGAGTTGCAATTTCGCGAAGCGGTAAAAGGGCATGCATTACATGAAGGAACACCGATCTTTTTTCCGAGAGCGCTGAAGCTTCAAATCTCCACGTCAGCCTTTCGCCTTCAAAAGTGAGAATCCTTTTAAAATTCACCTCCGGTTGCCGGCAATCAGTAGAAAACAAAAGGCTGTTTTTGCTGATCTCTGTATCCCATTTCTGCCAGCAGAGCTGTCCATGGTCTCTGCATTCAAAATTGTTCCCCGGGTAAGTGCAGGGATCCACAGTGGGAAAACAATCGTCATATCCGTATACCGGCCTGGTTTCAAACTCCCCGTAAGATCTGTCAGGAGGCCTGAATACAACCGGCTCAGGAGTAAGCAGCTTATGACCGGCATAATTCAGCTCCAGGATCCGGGCCCCGTCATCGGGGGCATAAAGAATTTGCCATTTTTCAAATTCTGCTTTCAGAATATCCATCAAAGAGCGATTGCTTTTATCCCGGTAAGTTCACAAAATGCTTTAAGCTCTTCGTAGAGATGGGCTCCGTATCCGAGACAGGCGTACTCATTGTTCCATGACTGCAACAGGGATTCGATATCGCATTCAGCCTTTACGAAGCCATGAGGCCAGAATGGAATGCCACACTCGTTCTTTCTCCGTTCAAGCTCACCGGCAGGGGGTTCGAATATTGTGCAACGTGTAATGACCATTTCAAAGAGGCCATTATTCCTTCCCAGCCTGGCGAGTACTCCTTCACCAACTTTGCACACGAGCTTTATTGATAAACCTCCGGCTTCGCCTTCTGTCGGGATGCCATGTTCCGCAAAACCCGCAGGTCCAAGCCTGCCGGCAAGTGATGGAGGACAGGCGCCATCCCCGATAATCTTAATCTCATTGTTCGATTTATCAATATGCTGAAGATCACCATAATATATCGGATCAGCGCTTAAATCCGTGAGACATTTTACTGTCAGGGCAGTATTGAAATCCCCAAGGGTCGAGGTACCCATACCATCCTCCAGGATCATGCTCTGCGCAAAGCATGTGGCACTGTACTCATCGCCCAGTCCGGGGAAAGACTGAATTGTATAAAAGTCCCACTCATTCTTTTTTACCAGTTTCTTAATCGCCAGATAGAGCCGTATTGATCTTTCAGACTGATCATTTTCAGGAATTGGTTCGGAAAAAAATTTCTGAATCCGTGTTTTTGCTTTAGTTATCTCCTCCCCTGTTATCTTTTTTGCAGTATCAAGCAATTCTGACGTATCTCTTGAATCAATATCTATTCCAAAGGTCTTCATCCATTGCGAAGGATCGGCAGCTCCGCATGTCTGGCCCATTCCTCTGCCTCCGAATGTGCCAATGGTGCTCATGTTCAGGGAATTTTTCATGGCACTGGCCCGGCAGTAAGAGGTGACCTTTTCAACCTCCTCCAGGTCCTCAAAGCTCCCGTAGACAAACCGGTGTTTTATTCCTATCTCTTTAAGGGCGCCCTGCATTACCAAACCCCCGACCGGTCTCCATCCCTGGCTTCCCGGATTGGTCCAGAGGATAATTCCCCTGCCGGTAGTGGCGTAATCGCGGATTGCTGATATAAGATGTGCAGCCCACACCCAGGTGCCCGAAAACAGGATCACAGCATCAACATCGTTCATTTTTTTGAATTTGTCAAAGCAGTCCCTGGCCTCCTTTTTTGAAGCAATCACCGGCTCGTGTTCCACCAGATCGATGCCGCTGTTCCTGAGGGCTTTTTTCGCACCGCTTACAATACGGTCATCAATAAAAGGCGTTCCCATCGGATCCTTCAGTCCGTCCTTATGAACACCATAGACTATAAATGCAACCCTGGCCTTGATCATAAGTATTATATTAATG
>VFSW01010973.1_pt1 | contig 12783 bp, 10 predicted proteins | sample 5358111 | NCBI WGS metagenome assembly VFSW01 (sample SAMN11554181, study PRJNA540505) | mine drainage metagenome | isolation source: sediment from site ElyBrook_90M | place: USA: Ely Copper Mine, Vershire, VT | collected 2017 | reverse complement strand
GTTATTATTTTTTAATTCTTGCTTTCACTCCGCGACGGTTTGGGCATTCTTCGCTCCTCAATGCGCCTATTTGATGCGATTATTGATGCCAGCAACCGAGTGTGCGCCGGCGACGGCAACGCGTGCTTGCGCGCCGCCGACTTTGCAAGCCAGTTGCCGGTCGTCGCGTTGACCTGCATCGATCCCCGGTTAAGCAAATTTTTTCCAGGCGCCCTTGGGCTGCCCGACGACCAGTTTATCTGGCTGCGCAATGCCGGCAATGTGATCAGCGGTCCTCTAAGCAGCACGATCCGCTCCCTCGCCCTGGCGTGCGTGATCAAAGGGGGCCGCGAAATTGCCATTATCGGCCACACCGATTGCGGAGTGCGCAAAACAACAGTCAGCCAGTTGACCGACGGACTCAGCGGCTTGGGAATAGATCGCCGGCAGGTGCCCGAAAATCTGGTGCAATACTTTGGCCTCTTCGCCAGCGAACGCCAAAATGTCATTTGCGGGGTTGATTTTGCGCGTCAAAGCCCGCTGATCGGCCCCAGGATTCCTGTGCATGGATTGATGATCGATACGGAATCGGGAAAGCTCCAATGGGTCGTCAACGGCTACGAAACTTTGGAACGTCCGGGCGCTTTGACATCCGAGAGTCCATCGGCATCCGCGCGCGGCAACGCCATTGGAGAATGGGCCGCCAACAATGGTCTTGACATCGAACAACTCAAGCTTGGCGGGACGCAGATCGGCCAGGCGGCGGCCAAAATCGGCGAGTTGCCTTCGCCACGAGAAGTGGTTGCGGCGCTGGAAAAACCGCCGCCGCCCGGCGCGCCCGCGGTGGCGCAAATCCCGCAACCCGCTCCCGCGCCGCCGCCGCGTCCCATTCCCGCGCCGCCGCCGCGTCCCATTCCCGTGCCGCCGCCGCGTCCCATTCCCGTGCCGCCGCCCATTCAGGCAATGCCTCGTTCGCGCCGAAGAAGCTGATTCGACACCGGCTACCGGTTTGATATTGTCTTTTGCCCGCTGAAGGCTTACATCAGCGCACGATGGACCTTGAATACAAAATCATTGGTGGAGACGGGGCTGAATACGGGCCCGCCGCTTTGGATGAAATCAGAAGTTGGATACGCGAGGGACGGGTGGCCGGTTCCACGCAAGTGTGGCGCAGCGATACGTCAGCGTGGTCTTCGGCCGACCGCTACAGCGAGTTGCGGCCCGATTTGACCGATCTCTACGCCACGGCCCGGAGAACAATTGCCCAAGGTCTGCGGCCCGCCGGCTTTTGGGCGCGCATGGGCGCATATATTGTTGACCATCTGGTTTTGACCGCCGTTTTCACGTTGATTTGGGCGCCGATCGCCGGCTGGCAGCATTGGGAACTGCTGCCGCCGGTCGTGCCCCAGGTGCTCAATGACGCTTCTCTCCATCATTTCCGGGAACAGTGCGCCGTATGGCTCAATGGCGCGCTGCTGGTCTATTATCCAATTTTCCTGGTGTATGATGTGTTGCTCAACGGAACCTTTGGGGCAACGCTCGGCAAAATGGCAATCGGGGCCAGGATTCTAATGCTCGATGGCGCTCCCATCGGCTACGGCACCGCGTTCCTGCGCTGGATTGGAGCGAGAATAAGCGATTTCCTCCTGGGTTTCGGTTATCTGCTGATTGGGATTCGCAGTGACAAACGGGCTTTGCACGATTTGCTGGCTGGAACGAGGGTGGTTTACAAAAAATGATCCCGGCCCCCAACCGTCGAATGGCGTTGGTCGCAATCCTGGTGTTCGCCCTCGATCAAGCCAGCAAGTTGCTCGTGCTTCGTTTCCTGGGTCCCACCCAGGAACGCGTTGTCATTGATGGCTTTTTCAAATTCGTGCATTGGGGAAACACAGGCGCGGCTTGGAGCCTGTTTCGTGATCGCAATGGATGGCTTGCGGCGGTCTCGGCGGCGGCTCTGATTTGCTTGTTTTTCTGGCGCCGCCATTTCCAAATCCACGTTGTGCCCGGCCAGCTTTCACTGGGGCTGATTTTTGGCGGAATCGCCGGCAATCTATTTGATCGCCTGGATCCGGCTCGACAGCAAGTGATTGATTTTTTGCGATTTTACCTCTATCGCCGCAGCGGCGATGAAATCGGTTTCCCCGCGTTCAACCTGGCCGACAGCGCCATTTGTGTGGGCGTGGGCTTGCTGATTCTTCTCTCCTGGAAACAAGAATCAACCGCCCTCAGCAACGCCGAGAACCCGGAAAATACAGCGGTCAACGGTTAGGGGCCTCCGCAAAATAAGATGGACAACTTGCGCGCCGGGATCTTGACCGCTGGCGAGACGCGAGCGAGGGGCATATCCGAAGCGATCTGCAACGAGCGAGCAACGAAGCCAGCGGTCAATAGACCAAGCGCAATTGTTCATATTATTTTGCGGAGGCCCCTTGGCGCGCGAACTCTTGACTTGGAAGGAACGATGCAGTTCAAGCAGCGGATTTGTGGCATTTCATTGAGCGGGCGGCGCGGCTTGAGGGGGAGGAGCACTGGCTTTCATGGCGGCGTCCAATTCCTCGATCGCCTTGTCGCAGGCGGCGATGGCTGTTTGTTTGTGCCCGCCAAGCTCCCCTTCAGAACGCTGCAGTTGCATCTTGGCTTGCCTCAAATACATGATTGTCCGTTGATACACCATGCCCGGCCCAATACGACGGGGACCGCGGGGCGCCGGCGGCATGCCGGGCGCCGGCGGAGTTCCGGGCGTTGGCGGGATTCCGGCGGCTGGAGGCGCGCCAGTGCCAGGCGCCGGGGCTGTCGCGGACGGAGGCGGCGGTTGTGCGCGCAAGCCGCCCAACTCAACGGTTGGCAAAGCGGCCATCGCAACAGCCACGCCAATTACTGCGTTTCGTTTCATATTCATAACCTTCATCCGGCTTTCATTTTATTTCTTCCCGCCTCAACAAACCATAATGCTCAAAAATAGGCACAGACAGCGCCCTTCGTAAAGTCCAACCCCGCCGAAGGGCCGGATTAAAACTGTCGGTCAACGACAATCGGCAAGGCGGCGCCGCCCTGCCAGCGACTGGAATTTGGATGTTTTTTGCCGGATCGGCGTCGAAAACCAGAATGACATCGTTTGTAGTCGAGTTATTTTTTTGGAATCAACTGTTGCGCCGGCCGCTTTTTTTTGTAAAAATAAACAAAGTACGTTGAAGGGACGCTACGACGACCGAGATGAGAGAGAAAAACCAACGGGCGGCCAACGGACCGCCGCCAAAGCAAGGCCTCTACGATCCGCAGTACGAGCATGACTCGTGCGGCGTCGGATTCGTTGTCAATATCAAAGGCAAAAAATCGCACAGAATAATCCGCGATGCGCTGACGATTTTGCTCAATCTCAACCATCGCGGCGCCTGCGGTTGCGAGGCAAATACGGGCGACGGCGCGGGCATCCTGATGCAGACGCCGCACGGATTTTTCAAGGAAGTTTGCCGCAAGGAAAAAATCAAGCTGCCGGCCGCCGCGGGCGAGTACGGCGTGGCAATGGTCTTTCTTCCGCGCGATCCCAACGAGCGGCGGACATGCGAAACGATTTTTGAAAACATAGTGGTCGAGGAGGGCCAGAAGTTTTTGGGCTGGCGCGCGGTGCCCACGCGCAACGCCTCGCTGGGGGCCGGGGCGCGCGGAAGCGAGCCGGTGGTGCAGCAGGCCTTTGTGCGCCGCAATGCCAGGCTGGCCGATGAACCGGCCTTCGAGCGCAAGCTTTACGTGATTCGCAAGCGGGCCGAGCGCGCCATCCGTTATAGCGGCGTCAAAGGCGGCCATTGGTTTTACGTTCCGAGCTTTTCCTGCCGCACACTGGTTTACAAAGGGATGCTTTTGACCGAGCAGATGGACGAGTTTTATCCCGACCTGAAGAACCCGGCGATGGAAAGCGCGCTGGCACTGGTGCATTCGCGCTTCAGCACCAACACCTTTCCCAGTTGGGAACGCGCGCATCCTTACCGCTACATCGCGCACAATGGCGAAATCAACACCTTGCGCGGCAACGTCAATTGGATGCACGCGCGCCAGGCGATGTTTCAAAGCGATCTTTTCGGCGAGGATATGCACAAGCTGCTGCCAATCATCAATACCGATGGCAGCGATTCGGCGATGTTCGACAATTGCCTGGAGTTGCTGGTCCTTGCGGGACGTTCCCTGCCCCACGCCGTCATGATGATGATTCCGGAACCGTGGAGCAACCATGAGACAATGAGCGATGAGAAAAAGGCGTTTTATGAATATCACAGCTGCCTGATGGAGCCTTGGGACGGCCCGGCGTCCATCGCGTTCACCGACGGCAAAAAGATCGGCGCGGTGCTCGACCGCAACGGGCTGCGTCCTTCGCGTTATTATGTGACAAAAGACGACATGGTCATCATGGCCTCGGAAGTCGGCGTGTTGGACGTGCCGCCCGGGCGCGTCCTGGAAAAGGGCCGACTCCAGCCGGGCCGAATGTTTTTAGTTGACACCGAAGAAGGGCGGATTGTCGCCGACGAAGAAATCAAACACAACATCTCCAGCGAGCAGCCCTACCGCAAATGGCTCAACGAACACATGCTCGAACTCTCGGCGATGCCCGAGGCGCCCCATGCGCCCGAGCCGGCCCACAACACGGTGCTCCAGCGCCAGCAGGCCTTCGGCTATACCTTCGAGGATCTTCGCATCGTGATGACTCCCATGGCGCGCGACGGCGTCGAAGCGGTCGGTTCAATGGGCACCGACACGCCGCTGGCGGTGCTTTCCAACAAACCGCAGCTGCTTTATAATTATTTCAAGCAACTCTTCGCGCAAGTCACCAACCCACCCATTGACTGCATCCGCGAGGAGTTGATCACCTCGGCGGAAACGACCATCGGCTCCGAGCGCAACCTCCTCAAGCCCAAGCCGGCCAGTTGCAACTTGATCGAACTCAAGACGCCGATTCTCACCAACGAAGAATTTGCCAAGCTCAAGCACATCAACCAGGCCGGCTTCAAATCTTACACGTTGCCGATTCTCTTCCGGGTCGGCGGCGGCGAGGCGGCGCTGGCCAGGGCGATGGAAGACTTATGCGCGCGCGCAAGCGGCGCCGTCGAGTCCGGCGCCAATATCCTGGTGCTTTCCGATCGCGGCGTTGACCCTGAAATGGCGCCCATCCCCGCCCTGCTTGCTGTGGCGGGCCTTCATCATCATCTGATTGGCGAGGGATCGCGCACACGGGTGGGCATCGTGCTGGAATCCGGCGAGCCGCGCGAAGTCCATCATTTCTCGCTCTTGATCGGTTACGGAGCCGGGGCGGTCAATCCATATCTGGCCTTTGAAACTCTGGACGACATGATCCGGCAGGGTTTGCTGACCAATATCACGCACAAAGCCGCGTGCAAAAACTACGTCAAATCGGTCGTCAAGGGCGTGGTCAAAGTCATCTCCAAAATGGGGATTTCAACAATCCAAAGCTATCGCGGCGCGCAGATTTTTGAGGCCATCGGGCTTCATCCTTCGATTGTCGAAAGATATTTCACCGGCACCGCTTCGCGCGTGGGCGGGATTGGTTTGGACATCATTGCGCGCGAAGTGCAGATGCGCCATCAGCATGCTTTTCCCAATCGCCAGGTCAATGGACACGTCCTGGAGGTGGGCGGCCAATACCAGTGGCGGGCCGAGGGCGAATTTCACTTGTTCAATCCGCAGACCGTTCATGCCTTGCAGAAAGCCTGCCGCAATGCGGATTACGGCGCCTTCAAGCAATACTCTACGCACGTCAACGATCAGTCCAAAAGAAGCTGCACACTGCGCGGGTTGCTCGAATTGAAACCCGCCGCCCAGCCCATTCCCATCGAAGAAGTCGAGCCGGTGGAATCGTTGCTGAAGCGATTCAAGACCGGCGCGATGTCCTATGGCTCCATCAGCAAAGAAGCGCACGAAACGCTGGCCGTGGCGATGAACCGCATCGGCGGAAAGAGCAACACGGGCGAAGGCGGCGAGGACCCGGCGCGCTACGTGCTTGAGGTTAACGGCGACTCAAAAAACAGCGCCATCAAACAGGTCGCTTCCGCGCGGTTTGGCGTGACCAGTCTTTATCTTGTCAACGCGCATGAGTTGCAAATTAAAATGGCCCAGGGCGCCAAGCCCGGTGAAGGCGGCCAATTGCCCGGCGCCAAGGTCTATCCGTGGATAGCGAAAGTGCGCCACGCGACTCCCGGCGTGGGCTTGATTTCGCCGCCGCCGCACCACGACATTTACTCGATCGAAGACCTGGCCGAATTGATCCATGATTTGAAGAACGCAAATCATCGGGCGCGCATCAGCGTAAAATTGGTCGCCGAGGTTGGGGTGGGCACCATTGCCGCGGGCGTTGCCAAGGCCCATGCGGACGTGGTGTTGATCAGCGGGCACGACGGCGGAACGGGGGCTTCGCCTCAAACGAGCATCAAGCACGCGGGCATCCCGTGGGAACTGGGGCTGGCCGAGACGCACCAGACGCTTGTCCTTAATAATTTGCGCAGCCGCATCGCCGTGGAAACCGACGGCCAGCTTAAGACGGGGCGCGATGTGGTGGTTGCCGCGTTGTTGGGCGCCGAGGAATTTGGATTTGCCACCGCCCCGCTGGTTGCGCTGGGCTGCATCATGATGCGCGTCTGCCATCACAACACCTGTCCGGTGGGCGTTGCGACGCAGAATCCGGAATTGCGAAAAAACTTCACCGGCGAACCGGCGCACGCGGTGAATTTCATGCGGTTCATCGCGCAGGAAGTCCGCGAAATCATGGCCCAACTGGGTTTTCGGACGGTCAACGAAATGATCGGACGCACCGATCTTCTCGAATCCAGGGAGGCCATTGACCATTGGAAAGCCCGCGGCCTGGATTTCACCAACATCCTTTATCAGCCCAGGGTGCCGGAGGAGGTGGGCCGCTTTTGCAAAATCCCCCAGGATCACGGCTTGGACAAGGCCATGGACAACACCCACCTCCTCAAACTCTGCGCGCCCGCGCTGGACCGCAAGGAAAAGGTCCGCGCGGATATTGAAATCAAGAATGTCAACCGCGTTGTGGGAACCATCGTGGGCAGTGAAATTACCAGGCGTTACGGCGCCGCAGGGCTGCCGGAGGACACCATTGAGATTCATTTTCGCGGCTCCGCCGGACAAAGCTTCGGCGCATTCATGCCAAAAGGAATGACGTGGACTCTCGAGGGCGACGCAAACGATTACGTGGGCAAAGGCCTTTCCGGGGGGAAGATAATTGTCTATCCGCCGGAAGGTTCCACCTTTGTCCCCGAGGAGAATATTATTATTGGCAACGTGGCTTTTTACGGGGCAACGGAGGGCGAGGCATACATTCGCGGCATGGCGGGCGAGCGGTTCTGCGTTCGCAACAGCGGTTTGCGCGCCGTCGTGGAGGCGGTCGGGGATCATGGGTGTGAATATATGACGGGCGGGCAAGTGGTTGTCCTCGGCCCGACGGGCCGAAATTTCGCTGCCGGCATGTCCGGCGGAACGGCCTATGTGCTGGACGAAATCGGGGATTTTGCCCGGCGCTGCAATCAACAAATGGTGGCGCTGGAAAGCCTGCAACAGGCGGAGGAAATCGAGGAAATTCGCCAGATGATTCATCGCCACGCGCAATACACGCGCAGCCAGCGCGCCTTCAAAGTCCTGGCGCTTTGGGAGACAATGGCGCCGAAATTTGTGAAGGTGATGCCCAAAGATTACAAGCGCATGATCGAGGCCATAAACCGAGCCGAGCAAGCCGGCTTGAGCGGCGAGGAAGCCGTCATGGCCGCCTTTGAAGACAACGCGCGCAACGTGGCCCGCATCGGCGGGAGTTGACGGCCGAAATTTCGCCGAAAGCAAAATCCCTATGACAATCGATGAAATCAGAGGACGTTACAATGCGCAGCCATTTGTTCCGTTCGTGATGCATCTGGCGGACGGCCGCTCCGTTCCGGTGCTGCATCAGGAATTCCTGGCCAGGGATCCGCAAGGAAGGACCGTCAGCGTATATCAACCCGGCGGTTCGCTCAACATCGTGGACGCGCTCCTTGTGACCGACTTGGAAATCAAGGCCAACCAGCAAGGGTGAGCGGGGACTTCAGCGCCCGGCCGCCGAAACGCAATCACTGGCAAACAATGACCAAAATGTCCAACCCGCAAATGCAATGGCCCGGCGATCGTTCATTTTCGCCGGTTGAAGTTTCGTCGATCCGGCTTCTCCCAAAACCCTCCTCCATCCGCGCGCGCCATGGGTAAACCGGAAGGATTCATACAATATCTTCGCGAGCTGCCGCTGGATCGGTCGGCCACTGAGCGCATCCAGGACTGGAATGAGTTCCATTTGCACCTTGAGGAACCCAAACTGCGCGAGCAGGCGGCCCGCTGCATGGATTGCGGCATCCCTTTTTGCCACACCGGAACGCTCATCAGCGGCATGGCTTCAGGCTGTCCCATTAACAACCTGATTCCCGAATGGAACGATCTGGTTTACCGGGGCCTGTGGCGCGAAGCGTTGGAGCGCCTTCATAAGACCAATAATTTTCCCGATTTCACCGGCCGCGTCTGTCCCGCTCCGTGCGAAGGCTCCTGCGTCCTGGGCATCATTTCCCCGCCAGTCACCATCAAGAATATCGAATGCGCGATTGTGGACAAGGGATGGGATGAAGGCTGGATACAGGCCGAACCGCCGGCGGTCCGCACGGGCAAGAAAGTGGCGGTGGTTGGCTCCGGTCCCGCCGGACTTTGCGCCGCCGCGCAACTCAACCGCGCCGGCCATTTGGTAACGGTCTTTGAACGGGCCGATCGCATCGGCGGTTTGCTCACTTACGGCATTCCCAACATGAAGCTGGACAAAACGCTCGTCCAGCGCCGCGTGGACCAGATGGCCGCCGAAGGCATCCGCTTTCTCACGGACACAGAGGTGGGAAAAGATTATCCGGCGCAAGACTTGTTGCGCGAGTTTGACGCGGCGATTCTCTGCACAGGCGCGACCAAAGCGCGCGATCTGCCCATCGACGGCCGTCATCTCAAGGGCGTTCATTTCGCGATGGATTTTCTCCAGGCCAACACCAAAAGCCTGCTGGACGGCCACAAAAACGGCTCCTTCATCTCCGCGGCCGGCAAGGACGTGATGGTCATCGGCGGCGGTGACACGGGCACCGATTGCGTCGGAACCGCAATGAGGCACGGCTGCGCCAGCTTGGTGCAGCTGGAAATTCTGCCGCGCCCGCCGATGAATCGCGCGACCGATAATCCGTGGCCCGAATGGCCGAAGGTTTATCGCATGGACTACGGCCAGGAAGAAGTCTCGGCCAAATTCGGCGGTGATCCTCGCGTTTATCTCACCACCGCCACAAAATTTGAAAGCGACGATGGCGAGCGCGTCACCTCAGTTCACACTGTGCAGATTGAATGGCAACGCAATGAGAAGGGCCAATTCCTGCCCAAGCCCGTTGCAGGCACCGAGCAAAAACGGCCCGTGCAACTGGTCCTCCTGGCAATGGGTTTCGTGGGGCCTGAGCAGCCGTTGCTCGAGCAATTGGCCCTGGAGCGCGACGTCCGCTCCAACGTCAAAGCCGATTACGAAAAGTATGCCACCAACATCAAGGGCGTCTTCGCCGCGGGCGACGCCCGGCGCGGTCAAAGCCTCGTGGTGTGGGCATTTAACGAAGGCCGAGGCGCAGCCCGCGAATGCGACCGTTATCTGATGGGACAGACGAATTTGCCGTAAGACGAGGCGGCACAAAAACTTCAAAATCCAAAATCCAACACTCCGAAAAGTTCAGGTTGGTTGGGCCGGGCAGAGGCTTTCCCGGTATTTACGCACGGGCATCCGCGCGCGCGATTTTGGCGCGACGCCAAAATCAACCGGCGACGCCGGTTCCAGCCAGTATCGAGCATCGCACGGGTTAATAATTTAGTTTCTTGGCGCGCGCGGCGTCGGACTTGTCAACAAATTGTTGCATTTCCTCTTCCTGGCGCTCGATGGATTCCACCAGCTTGAACTGTGTGCGGCACCGGTCCAGGTTGTGGCCGGGGCGATGGATGCGAAAATACGTGTCCCCGGCGAGATAGTCAGTCAAGAACCGGAGTCCGATGGTGAAAGTGATGAGTTTGCCGGAAAAAGCGATGTGTGATTTTTCGACCTTGGTTAGAAACTGGCCGGCGGTCGCGAGATAGCCTTCGGCCAGCTTTTTGAACATCGCCATCTGCATGCGCACTTTGGAAAGGTCCGGTTCATCCTCAAGCGTCGGGCTGGTGGTGGTGCGCACCATGTCGCCAAAATCATACAGCGCGCAACCGGGCATCACCGTGTCCAGGTCCACCACGCACATGGCTTCGCCCGTTACGGTGTCAAGCATCACATTGTTGAACTTGGTGTCGTTGTGGGTGATGCGCTCGGGGATTTTCTTCGCGGCCATCGCCTTCAGAATGACATCCACAAGAGGTTCGCGCCGGAGGGCAAACTCAACTTCGGCCCTGGCGGACTGGGCGCGGTTGACATGATCATTTTCGATCGTCTGTTGCAACGCCTGAAAACGTTTGCGGGTGTTGTGGAAGTGAGGAATGGTTTCCGCCAGGCGCGGCCCGGGCAAATCGTCAAGCAGATTTTGAAAGTGGCCGAAGGCGCGGCCCGCCTCGAAGGCTTGCTGCGGGGACTGGGCGGACTCGAAGGTCTGGACGCCTTCGATAAAAACGAATGTGCGCCAGCATTCCCCCGCCCTATCCCGGTAAAAGGATTCACCCTCGCGCGTGGGAACGATGGTCAGGCATCGCCGCGTAATATCGCGGGCTTTTTGCTCCTGAAGTTTGTGGCGGAGGTGGCGGGTCACGCGCATCACATTGGCCATGAGCGAAACGGGGTCTTTGAAGACCGTTTGGTTGATCTTCTGGTGGATATAGCGCACGCGCATGCCGCCCTGGTCGTAAGTGGCCGAGTAGGTTTCGTTGATGTGGCCGATTTTGCAGGTTTCGGCGTGAAGAATCTCTCCATAGATTTGGAATTGCCTGGAAATTTCCTGAAGTTGGGCTTCCTGATAAATAGGCATGACGGAGAGACTAAAGGGGTAATAGCGCGGGCTAAAGATAAAAAACAGGAGGAAAAGGAAGAGAGCGTCACAAGGCCGTTTCAGCGCCCCCAAGGCGATCCTTTCAGATTGCCAATCCAACCGGCCCCGCTACAACTGGCCGGGTGGCTTTGCGCGTTTTGATCGTTCCGGACAAATTCAAAGGGACGCTGACAGCTGGAGATGCCGCCGATGCCATTGCCGCAGGCTGGAAGGCCGCGCGTCCCCGCGACCGCCTTTCGTTGTTGCCGATGAGCGATGGCGGCGACGGTTTTGGCGAGGTGCTGGGCCGGCTTCTCGCGGGCGAGGTGCGTCAATTGGACACGGTTGACGCGGCCCATCGCCCCGTCCAGGCGCACTGGTGGCTGGCTCCCGAATCGGGGACGGCGATTATCGAATCGGCCAAAGTAATTGGGCTGGCTTTGCTGCCGGCGGGCAAATTTCATCCCTTCGAACTGGATAGTTACGGCTTGGCGGCTGTGTTGACCGCGGCGCAAAGGCTCAATCCCGCGCGGTTGATCATCGGCGCGGGCGGCAGCGCGACCAACGACGGCGGTTTCGGCATGGCGCGCGGACTGGGCTGGACTTTCCATGGTAAAAACGACCGCCCGTTGGATCAATGGTGGAAGCTGCATGAATTGGCCCGGATACAACCGCCGGCCCAACCGATGCGAGCCAACCTCACCGTCGCCGTGGATGTGCAAAACGTTTTGCTTGGAAAGACCGGTTGTTCCCATGTCTATGGACCGCAAAAGGGTTTGCGCCCGCACGATCTTGCCCCGGCCGATAAATCCTTGCGCCGGCTGGCGGCAGTTTTAAAGCGGCAATATGGGCTTGACCACGCCAATGTGCCCGGCGCGGGAGCGGCAGGCGGCCTTGCCTTCGGCCTGATGTCCTTTGCCGGCGCCAGGATCGAGTCCGGCTTCGACACCTTTGCTTGCGCCGCGAAACTCCCGGCCCGCATTGGCGCCTGCGACTTTGTAATGACGGGCGAAGGGAAGATTGACCGGCAAACGCTTATGGGCAAAGGTGTTGGGCGCGTCGCCACCTTATGCGCCGAATTGAAAGTTCCCTGCATTGGACTGGCAGGCGTGGTGAGCCTGCCGTTGCGCGCGGACCGCCTGTTTTCCAAAACTGCCGCCTTGACCGACTTGACCACCGGGGAAAACGCGCGGAGGCGCGCGGCGTTTTTTCTAAGGCGGCTGGCGCGGGAAATCGCGGCAAACCTGCGGACGGAAGGGTTTCCGGAAGAACTTGATCGGCGTTATTAACACGATTTGTCTTGCCAAAGCCGCCTGAAATGGCGACAAAGGCGCGTCTATTGGAGTCTCATTAGATTGGATGCCCGACAAACCCAAAATACTCGTCGTCGAAGATGAACCGACTTTGCGCGCGTTAGTGCGAAAAGTGCTCGAGCGGTGCAATTACGAAGTCATCGACGCGGAATCGGGCGCGGCGGCCCTGGCCGTTTGGCAGCGGGATAAGTTCCACATCGATCTCTTGTTGACTGATATGGTCATGCCCGACGGCGTCACCGGCCGCCAATTGGCCGAACGGCTCAAAGCCGACAATCCCAATCTCAAGATTATCTTCACCACCGGCTACAGCCCCGACTTGGTTGGCAAAGACATTCCGTTGCGCGAAGGCGTTAATTTTATTCAAAAGCCGTATCCTCCGCAAAAGCTGGTGGACACCGTCCGGGCAGGCTTGGCGTCCACTTGACGCGGGTTGCGTCCCGTTG
>VFSW01010972.1_pt1 | contig 12784 bp, 10 predicted proteins | sample 5358111 | NCBI WGS metagenome assembly VFSW01 (sample SAMN11554181, study PRJNA540505) | mine drainage metagenome | isolation source: sediment from site ElyBrook_90M | place: USA: Ely Copper Mine, Vershire, VT | collected 2017 | reverse complement strand
GCCGTGACAGGCGGGAAACCGGCTGCAGCCGAGGAACTGCGATCCCGGATTCGGACCTTTGCGGGCGGCCCGGAGGACCATCGGAGAGCGGCAGGTCGGACAGGAGCGATCTTTCGGGGCCTTCTGCGGGGTGTTGGCGCGGCCCGACGCGATGAGTTTCAGGAGTCCTTCGCCATCCAGCAATTCGATCGGCATGCCGGCGGCAAAGGCTCGCGCCTCCGCGGTGAAGCCGGCGGTGGTGACGACGATCCCGCGCGCCGCCTTGTCGTGATCCCTCACGCCGTTGAGCTCACGGACGATCTTGACGCCCACGTCCCCCTTCCAGTGCTTGGCCTGGACCAAGGTGACTTCACCGCCACGGCGCAGGACCAGATCCACGCCGCCGTCGGCGCCGCCGGCGCCGGTGACTGTGGTGTCATAGCCTTGCAGGCGGAAGGCCGCGGCGAGCATCTCCTCGAAGCCGCCCCACGACAGGGCGGCCAGGGATGCGAGGGACGTTTGCTTGGCCAAGAGGCGATCCTGATGCCAAGTTCGGATTAAGGCGATGGCGGCGGCGAGGCCGAAGGCCATGGTCCCGGCGAAGAAGACAAGCTTGAGAGGACTTCCTGTTCGGGTCATGTAATCGGCGGCAAGGAGGATGACGCAAACCGCGGCGCTGACCCGCCAGGGCAGTTCCACAAGGTCCTCAAGAACGGATCGCCCGCGGCGGCGCATAGATCGAGGAAGGATACCGCGCGGATGCGGTGCCCGCAAGGGCGCCTTCTAGTTTAGAAGAAGCATCGAGCGGCGGCCCAGAACTCGCGAGGCCGCGTATCACCCCTCTATTTGCCGCCGGGGCTGACGCAATACACCGCCGTTCAGGCGGCCTCGCGATACGTAACTCAAATTTGTAGAGTGCATTTTCAAGAACGAATTGAGACGTATTCTGGAGTCGTTCGATCACCGACTCGTTGTCCCCTAAACGCGATCAACACCTTTTCTCTTAACGGGTCCTATCTCTAAAACGAATTTCCAATGACAAAATCAGATACCGCGAAGGCATTCGGCCAGGGCAAAGACGCAATTGTCCGACTTGCAAAGCACTATCGGACCAACTTCGATTCCTACAATGCTCCCGAATACAAGGAAGCCCAGCTACGTCAGGAGTTCATCGACAAGTTCTTCGTGGCTCTCGGATGGGATCTGCGAAACGAACGTGGCATTGCCCCCCAGTACCGCGAAGTCATCACTGAACCGTCTCTCGACATAGAGGGGAGCAAGAAGGCACCCGACTATGTGTTTCGAATCGGCCAGACTCCGAAGTTTTTCGTCGAGGCGAAGAAGCCGGCAGTCCCAATCGAAGACGACCACGACTCCGCTTTACAGATTCGCTCCTACGGTTGGACCGCGAAGCTGCCGCTATGCATCCTCACGAATTTCTCTCACCTGGCAATCTACGACACGAAGATTCGGCCGTATGAAAAGGACAAAGCCGCCACTGCGCGAATCAAACTGATCAGCTGTGAGCAGTATCCGGATGCTTTCCAAGAAATCTGGGACATTTTTTCGCGCGACTCCGTCTGGGCTGGCTCTTTCGACCGCTTTGCCGACACCGCTACAAAACGCGGGACAGAACTTGTCGATGAAGCGTTCCTTGAGGAAATTGACCGATGGCGAGAAACATTGGCGCGAAACATCGCCAATCGGAATCTGCGTCTTGGGCCGGAAGAACTGAACGACTCCGTACAGCGAATCATCGACCGCATAGTCTTTCTACGCATGGCCGAAGATCATGGCATCGAGCCCGATCGCCAGTTGCTTCAACTGTCGAAGCAGACGGATATCTATGCGCAGATGCTACGAACATGGAAGGCTGCGGATGCTAAATACAACTCCGGGCTCTTCGATTTTTCAGAGAGCGGCGACCGAGTCACACCGGCACTAAAACTCGATGATGCCGCACTCTCGGAAATTCTTTCGAGCCTTTACTTTCCGAAGTCTCCCTACGCGTTCAAAGTTCTTCCTACCGAAATCCTAGGGAATGTCTACGAACGGTTCCTTGGTAAGGTTATCCGGCTTACTGCCGATCATCACGCGAAGATTGAAGACAAGCCGGATGTAAAGAAAGCAGGTGGCGTTTACTATACGCCATCTCACATCGTGGATTACATTGTTGAGACGACTGTTGGCCGGCAGATCGCCAACAAGAGTCCGAAGCAGCTAAAGAGTTACAGGGTTCTTGACCCCGCCTGTGGCTCGGGTTCTTTTCTGCTCGGCGTTTATAAGAAGCTCCTCGCGCACTACCTTGATTGGTACATACACAACGAGCCTGAGAAGAAGCGGAAGTGCGTTTGGAAGTATGCCGGCGACTGGCGCCTGACCATCGCTGAGAAAAAGAAGATTCTCAAAGAGCACATTTTTGGCGTCGATATTGACCGCCAAGCTGTCGAAGTAACGAAGCTGAGCCTACTCCTGCGCGTCCTCGAGGATGAAGACAACCAGACCATCGGTCAGCAGCTATCGCTTTTTCCGGAGCGGGTCCTGCCGGACATTAATCAAAACATCAAGTGCGGCAATAGCCTGATCGAACCTGCGTATTATGCGGAGCAACTGCTCGCCGACAAAGAAGAGATTGCCATGGTCAATCCTTTCGACTGGAAGCGCGAGTTTGAAGACGTCATCAAAGACGGCGGATTTGACTGCATCGTCGGAAATCCGCCTTATCTCAATATCGACGACACCTGGGGCCGACAGGACCCGCGGTTAAAGGCCATTAAGAAACTGTACCCTGCGATTTATAACGATAAGACTGATATTCTCTTTTACTTCTTGGCCAGGGCAACTTCATTGTGTGCGAAGAAAGGCGAAATAGGCTTCATTGTCTCCCGCGCTTTTTTGGAGGCGTACAAAGCCGATAAACTTCGCAAGCAACTACTTGATACCTCTGCCATACAGGAAGTTATCGACTTCCGAAATCACTACGTTTTTCCGGGCGTCGGAATCACAACGGCCATTATTCGGCTGTCGCCTGGCAGGAAGCCCGATATAGTGGATGCACGACGGCTGATCACAGATGAGCTTCCTTCACCCAATCTTGAACGCCACCTTTTAGATGGCAAGGTCTTCGAGGCTGTTCCCACCGCGCAGTCGAAGCTTACATCCGCGCCTTGGGCCTTCGTTTCAAAAGGCCAAGGCGACATCAACAGCAAGATCGATGATGCTGGAGTGCCGCTTGGCAACGTTCTCACACTCGGCCAGGGCATGCAAACCGGCTGCAACGAGGTCTTCGGCGGGCGATCTCGCGACGAGATTCTCAATTGGAAACTAGCAAAGGGACAATATTTTAAGCGAGCTTCAAATACCGACATTCAACGCTACGCTGTCCTTGAGAGGGATGAATATCTTCTCTTCCTGGAAGACTTCAAAACATTCGATGACCTTCCGAAGGGCGTTCAATCATTTCTCAAAGAACATTCTGATCTCTTGAAGGCAAGGGCTGCTTTCAAGCGGGAAAACTGCGAGTGGTGGAAATACACCTGGCCGCTCCACAAAGAAGACTACGGCAACAAGAGGCGAATTCTTTGCCCCTATCTCGCGACCAACAATAGATTCGCAATCGATACTGATGATGAATTTATTGGCCTAACGGATACGACTGTGATTTTCGAAAATGGTCAGCCCGAGGACTTAAGATACTTTCTCGCTCTTCTCAACTCCAAACTCCTGACCTATCGATTCCGCAGCATTGGGAAATTGAAGAGTAATGGGATCCTGGAATACTTCTGGAACAGCGTGTCGAAGTTGCCCATAAAACGAATCGCCATGAGCAACCCAACCGAGCATAGCGCCCATGACAACCTCGTGGCGCTGTCACAGCAAATGATGGAGACCACCGCCGTCGCTGCCAAGACACAATCAGAGCAGGAAATTAAGGAGCGCCGCTTGGCGGCTATTGACGAAAGGATCGATCAAGCGGTCTACGCGCTTTATGGGATGACCACGCATGACATTACGCTGATCGAGGAAACTCTACGCTCCTAAATATGACGCGCGGGAATACTCTCACAGCCTTAATGCGTCGACCAGCCTTCGCTCTGCCGTGTCAGAGTACTTTGAGTTCACCGCCTCAATAACCTTGTCTCGGCTCCGCTTCGCATGTTCAACGAAGCGACTTATTCGCGCTCCATCCACTTTGGCGAGAAGATTGCTCCCGGTCCCTGCTGTATCGGGAATGACACGACCTTGAAACCAATCGAATGAGATCCCGCACTTATTATTCCACGAATAAACTGTGTCAGCTCCGCCCAGAAAACACACGAAGTCGAAGAACTCGATCAGGCCATCCTGAAGAGAATCAAATGAGTGCGCGTCGAATATGCGAGCGGCCATCGTCTCGATGGCGAAGGACTTCAAATTGGCTGTCGATGGCAGGTTCCGATTCCAGGACTTAAGAAGCTTAACCAGCGGTTTAAAATTATTCCCTCGTGACGCATTGAGGCGCGACGCAAGAACTTCATGCTTCTTTGGCGCGCTCTCAATCCACTCGTCCGAATCTGCATCCCCGATGAGAATTGTATGCGAGTCCTTAGCTGAAGGAAGGGCCGGGACTACATCGATGTCGAGATGGTTCAAATTCAGTCGCACCGATCGGCGCTGAATAAATACGGAACTCAGGTCATATCGGCGCCGAATCGCATTTGCGAATGTATTTAAGACTGCCTTTGGCGAAGGCTTCAGTCCAAGCCACGAACCTATCCCCCGCTGCCAATGCTCGGGCTGGATGAGGAAAATAATATCGACATCATCGATGGGGGCGACAGCGGTATCTCGGGCATAGCTACCGCTTAGATAACTTTCTGAGATCACCCGGGCCATATTTCCCTGGGCGAGCAGATCGCGCAAGAAGTTGTGGCTCCGACTCGCGCCTGCTTTTTGCAATGCAGTCGGTTCCACTTGCTGTACAAGCTGTCTTAGCAATCGATCTAGATCGGCCATCTTAGTTTGGGAATCAAGGGCACTTCAAGCCCTAATTAGATCGACGGATTCAGCCTCACGGCGGGAACGTAGCGCCCTACCGAATCGTAAGGGATGTGCTCGTACAACTGGATGGGCCCCAGGGAGTTCAGCAGCCGCCCCAGCAGGACGGCGAAGCCGGCGGGAGCCGCCATGAACAAGTGGATCGCGTTGCACTTGCCGTTCTTGTCCCGCGCCGACCGTATGGCGGTGTTGACCTTCAACGCGATATCAGCAGCCTCCGCGGAGGACTGTACCTGATAAGGGGCAGCCTTCTCGGTCTGGACGGAGACGATGGCCCGGAACTTGGGCAGGGCCGCGCGACTGGCAGCGAATGCGGGCTCCACGTTCCCGGTGATGGAGACCAGGACGGCGAGCTCTTCCCCGTCCGTGTGATGGGAGCGCATCTGAGCGCTGAGAGGCGTATCCTTCGTCCCGTTCAGTTCCCAAAGTTGGACAGGGTTTCCAACGGTCTCCTGGCGCCAGCCAAGGTGAAGACCACCGGTAGTTGGGAACGCTGCGCCGAGGGCAACGGCCGCCGGGAGCGCCAGCTGCCCGTAGGCCTCGATGTGCCTGCCGGGCGCCTGCGTCCGAACTTCGTGGGCTACAGCGGAGAGCGCCGGAAGGAGCTTGGTCTCCCAGTCGGCCTGGCTGGCGAGCCGTTCATGGAAGCGATGCGACCAATCCAACAGGAGGTCGCTGTCGCCGTGCTTGGGCGGCGTCACTCGGGTAAAGAGCCCCAACTTCAGCGCCTGTCCGGCCGGCAACTTGCGATGGAGCGCGGCCAGCTTATGGCGGAGCACGCGCTTGGCGACCTCGAGAGCGTGACTATCATCGATAGGGTCGGCGTCGAAGCGGAGCATGTTCCACGTCATTAGGTCATCGGCCGTGAGGTCGGATTCCGCAGCAGCGGCTGCCGCGGCGTAGTCTAACCCTCCGGCTGCCACGGGCACCAGGAAGAATCCGTCTCCCTTACGATGCCGACGCAGGAGAGCGGGTATCTCCACCTTCCGCATGACGGCGGATCCGGGCACATCGGGAGTAATCCAGAGGACGGCTCCCGCGATGGAATCCTGCTCCAATACTCGCTCGAGCTCCTGCTCCGTGGGCTCGTGAGCGAGGTCGCTGACGTCCTGCCAGGTTGGTATTCCGTGCTCGCGCTGGGCCGCGACGAGCCTTTGAGCCTCTGGTAGGCGCGAGCGGCGATAGCTCAGGAAACTCGCGCCGCCGGGGTTGGTCACGGTCTCAACTCCGCCTTGAACGGCGGCGTCGGCACAAAGCCCTCGGCCAGCTTCTTCGCACGGGCAAAGTCGAGCGGTCGGTCGGGGAACGAGTCCATGAGCAGCGTCGGCCGCAGCCGCTGAGTGACGTTCGACGGGCCGGTCAAGTCGGCGAGTTCAGCCAGCTCCTTCGCAGAAAAATCAGCGCCCTGGAACTCTCGGCTCAGTAGATGCAGACGCTGCTCCCTTTCGGGCCGATGGAACTCGAAAGTCGCTGCGGCTCGGCGGCGAACCGCAGGATCGATCGCGTCGAGGCGGTTAGTACACATGATGACGAGAGTCCTGGACTCGGCTCTCGCAAGGTCGTCGATGCCGCGGATGAGGGCGTTGACGCCCGCGCGGTCCTCGTGATGCATCTGCGAGAGCTCTCGGGACTGCGCCAGCGCGTCCGCCTCGTCAATGACGAGGATCCGGGCGGACCTGTTGCCGCGGGCTTCGGCACGGATGCGGTCAAATGCCTCGGTGATTAGCCGGGTCATCTCACCAACCGCCCCCGTCCCGCGCGCGGTCAGACTGAGGGAATACACCTTGACGCTCCGCTCGCAGGCCCGGGCGACGGCAGCGCCGATGGTCTCAGCGAGTTCGGTCTTACCCGTCCCCACGTCCCCGCCGAAGAGAAAGAGCGGCGGCCGCGCCTTGACGGTCGCTGCCAGGGCCAGTTTCCCCTTGTGATGCTTCTGGTTCCAGCGGACGATGCTTGCAGGGTCTAGGAGCACTTGGGCGTCCTTGACCATACGCGCTTTGAACTCGTCGAGGCCGACCAGCGCTGCCAGGCGCCGCATGGCGGCGGTATCCGGAAGCTCGGTGACCCGATTGAACAGACCTTCAGCCGGCGAGATGGTAGCGGGCATTAGAGCGGTTGGAAGGTCTGGCGGCTGAGAGCGACTCCGCCAGAGCTGTAGGCCTTATCAGCGACCCAGTACCCGCTACCGTAGGCGGGTTCCGGTCCGCCAGTGCGGACGAAGGGAAGGCCTGACTCGACTTTGGCTTGATCGGCGCGGGGCAGATTATCCCACGACGAGTTGAACCACAAGAAGTTGTAGTACGAGGCCGTGGACACGTCCACGCCGGAGAGGAGCTTCCCGGCGTTGTCATCGGTCACCAGGCTGCCGTCCGCCGCGACGTTATAGCGCCAGCAGACGACCGTCTTCCCGTCACGACGGAAGCCGAACTCGTAGCGATGAACATAGCCGCCGTGGAGCAGCGAGACGAGCTCGCTCTCGAATTCTCTGACTCGCTCCACGGTGGGGTACCCATAGCGGGCCTGGCACCGATACAAGTCGGTTGCCACCTTGGACGCCAGATGTCTGGCATGGCTGAGGTTAAACGTTTCCGTCTCGGTTCGAGTGTAGGAAGTGGTCATGGTTTAGCTCCCGAAGCTCGGCCCGAGGACGCGCCGCCAGCACTCCACCGCGCGGCCCTTCGTCGTGGAGAAGCGGGCCTCGGCGATGGCGTCCAGGGCATCCTCAGCGGCGGCGCAGATGCTCTTGCGGATCGTTTCGTCGTAATCAGCCGCAACGTTGTTCGTCGCGTTGACAGGGTCGAAGATCTCCATAGCGGCGCCGGTCTTAGCGGGCAAGTCGCTGGCCTGGTAATAGTCCGTGAACGAAATGCGCTCGCGAAGCTGGGACCGGTCGATGTAATTGAAGAAGGCCTCCAGGGCCTCCGGGTAGCGGCTGAAGTCGGTGCCCGTGTCGCTCAGGTGGGCGAGGACCATCTCCGCCATGAACGACTTGAAGCGAAACGCGTCGTCCGCGTCCTTGCGCTGCTTGATCCACCACTTCACGAGCCGGACCACCTGGGCGAAGTGCTGCGGGTGCCGGTCCTTTCGGACGCGGATGAACTTCAGGTGAAGCGGTATGCTGGTCTCCACGGTCTTACCGCTCTTGGAGAGCAGGTAGCCGACGTCGTTCGGCTTCCCGTAGTAGTGGACCGGGGCGACGTCAACATCGAGGCCCGTCCCGTTGAAAGAGATTTTGACGCAGTGGGTCACGGGCTTGATCTGATCCGGCTTCATCTGCGGGTAGGCATCGCGGAGCTTGTTCGTCAGCCAGTTCAAAAGCTCGGACTCGCTCGCCGGCGGCTTGCCGGCGACCTCGACGTACACAGCGACGTCGGCGTCGTTGAGGGTCTTCAGCGCGGTACCCTTGGCCAGGCTTCCAGAGAGCAGCATCTTTTTGATGCCGAAGTCGGGATGGTCGGCGATGTGCAACTCGAGCTTGTCCCTCAGCCGGCCCACCTGTTCGCGGAACGCCTTGGCGTCCTCGCGCTTCAGGTTGACCTTCGCGTCGGCGAACTCGACGAGGTCGGTGTGGTCGATGAAAAGCTTTTGTTCCGTGAGCATGAAATTCTCCGCTACATAACGTTAAAATTGATTTTTTTCGGCTAAATTCCGATAGTAACACTGTAACCCAACTCTGGCAATAGCCCTATGACCGCGGTCAACGGCTATCTTTGACGTGCATCAAGCGGTATTCTCGTCTCAGATTCTACCGATCCTCAAGCGGCACCCCCCTTCGAAATCGATCTGACGAAATTGCCTCAATTCGAACTGATGTCCGATGAATGGCTGGGTGAATTACTTCAGCCGGTCGGTGGGCTGACGGAATAAAAAACCGCCCTGCGGGCGGTGTCTCTTGAAACGGCTGCAGACGAAACAGACCACCACCAACCGCGGCGTCCGCCGCGAACATCCCAGTACTGAGTCCTCGCTCCGCTGCGGTTACAAGCGGCACCACCCCGCAGTCCGCCACTCCGCCTGAGGCTCCGGTTTTTTCAAGGTGCACCTCAGCTCGTAGTCCCAGGAGAGCGCGGCCCGGCTCTGCGGCTTAAACGGCCCTCCCTCTCGGTAAAAAACAATTCGCTCCGGGGCCTTGCCCGCTCCGCTGAACAGATTTTTTACCGGGGGACCCGCCATTTAAATCCTCGTTCCAAGCCGCGCCTCGGGACTCCTCGGCCCTCCGGGCGTTCGGAGGTGCACCATGAAAAGAACCTACGTGAACGTCATGGCGGACAGCGGGGCGGTCAAGGCGCGCTTGGAGGCGAACGAGTCCCGGCCGAGGCGGCTTCTGACGGTGGACGAAGTGGCCGGCCAGCTTCAAGTGAAGCCCAGAACGGTCTACCATTGGGTCCACGAGCGCTATATCCCATCGATCAAGCTCGGAGCGCTGATCCGCTTCGATCAGACCAGCATTACGACCTGGGTCAGGAAAAGAGAGACTGTCGGCCGGATCACCCGGCGCATGGACGTTGACATCCATTGAAGCCTCCGGCTCGATCAAGGCGGCCAAATCCATCGGCGGCGTCCGGATCTTCTCCGCCAGATTTGATGGTGGCGTGCTCGTCATTGACGGCCTGACTGAAGCAGCTTATACTCCGGTCATGCGCCTCCTTATCTTAGAAATCGCGCTGTGGGCCGCAATCATCGTTGCGGCAAGATTCCGAGTCAAGAGGCTCCTGGCAAATATCCCGGACGATTTGGGCACCGTCGGTGACGATCGGAAACAATCACTTGTGCGACAATCGTCCACGATTCCATGGATAACCTTTGGCGCGGTCGTCGCTGTCTTTCTTCTCTTCGCCGATAAGGTCGGCTCGCTGGGACCGATGTTCGCCAAGGTGGAATTTGGAGCCATGATGCTCGCCTTGTTTTTCGCCTCCACTACGGGCCTCCCCCTAAGAGTTCAAGTTCATCAATCGAATGGGAGTCTTGATGCCCCCGATTTATTCATGGCCCGCATCGCGTGGATATATTGCTTCCTGCTTATCGCCTTCTATACTATCGTCTACAAATTAATCCCAATCGCCTGGGGGTATCTCCCTTCGTTCGATTCAGAAATTGGACGAGCTTTATTCTTCGTCTTTTCTCTCATCGCGATCGTGGTTCTTGGCGTCCTGGCTGCCGACCTTATCGGATCACTACTGTTTCGGCTATCCTTCATTGGAAGACGCGTTGAACGCCCCCAGTTAACAGCGATCATCCATAAGCAATTCCAAATCGCCCAAACCGCAGTGCCGGAACTCCGCATTTTAGATGCGTCGAAATTCGGTTTCGTTAACTTCATGATGGTATCGCATCCATTCCTCGATCCGATCCTTACCCCTCGCATCTATATCGACTCACAATCCGCTGAGCAATCAGCCGATGACATAGAGCCGCTCTTGGCGGTCCTCGCCGCAACAGCGTTCCAACGCGAGGGTCTCGATCGCCTCCGTCTTTCCTCTCTCATCGTCGTAGCATTCCTGTTACCTCTAATATTGATACTGCATGAAACGGCCTATTTGCTGGGGGGAAACGCCGGCGGCGTCTTCAACCTTGCTTTTACTATTTCAATTCTCGTGTACATCCTCACGAGTCTCGCATGGGCGCGCGAAAAAATTGTGGACTTCGATTCAGCCGCTATATCATTGATTGGAACCTCGCCCGAAGCACTCTCACGCGCGTTAGAAAGTTTATCCAAGAGAAAAGGTTACGCACCTGACCCCGCCGGAGCACCCGGTTCGAAGAGCGGCAAGGCATATCGGAATATGCAGCACCGAATCGATCATATCCGTTCGGGGCAACCGCCCGAAGCGCGCCATTCACTTCTAAGGGCCGTCTGGAAGGGGCGCCAGAAATGGGTGATCTCTGCGTTCTATCTTGTCTTTGCAGGCGCCGCGATCATTTACGGTGGGAGGCATGTTCACGGTATTCAGCCATCAGATTTCTGCCGCAATGCTTCCGGTCGTCTCGTACCTATAAGTTCACTTCACAGGTAGTCCATCTCAGACAACGCCTCGCACTGGTCTGGTTCGAAGGCCAAGCAGTTAAACTGATCCACGCTCAAAATCGAAGACAAAATTTATGCCAGATTTATGCCAATCGGCCCCGAAAACGCATGTCGGTCCATGTAGGTCCTTGCACCCCGTTGCAAAGCGATTCCTCGTCGAGAAATAATGAATTCCGAGGGCTCTCGACGAGGAATCACAAACAGGCCTAATAGCCCTGTCAAGGCGGAGATCACGGGTTCGAATCCCGTTGGCCCCGCCAGTTATGTAGCTCGCTGAACCCGCCCCGGAGACCTTCTCCGAGGCGGGTTCGCTATTTTCGAGAGCCCTGAGCCCGGCGCCGGGCCTGCCGTCGATGCCGATGGCGACGCGCAGATCGGAGAGCCTGATCTGGCCGACCAGCGCTTGGACGAACTGCTTCTTCAGGTACGGCGGCGCCGCGTCGAAAACCTCGTCGAACGCGAGCAGCGCCTGCTGCACGACCGCCTTCTCGATGATGTCCCGGTCGATCTCCTTCGCCATCTCCTCCAAGGCGCTCAGGCCATCCTCGACTCGACCGCGTCGCGCGCTCAAAGCCTCAAGCTGCTCTTGGACAAGGCGGTCGGCGTCGGCGCCCATGACGTTGACGAAACGCCTCATGATCCCGGCCGAGAGCGTGTTGATCTGTTCCAGTTCCTTCCTCAACAGATCGCGGTGTTCCAGCACCTTCGGGAGTTCGGCGCGAAGATTCCTGTTGGTGATCTCGACGAGGGCGCTGAGCTTCTTGGGGTCTCGGCAAAGCCGCTTGAGCCGGGCCTTGATCAAGTCCTCGACCTCGGTGGCGGGCACACGGAAGCCGCAACCCCGGTTGCGGCACAGGTAATAGCTGTAGACCTTGTCCATGTGACTCGTCCCAGATGCACCCGCCAGCTCCGAACCGCACTCGTCGCACTTCAGGATGCCGCCGTTGAACAGGAAGAACAACTTCGGCTTGGCAACGCCGTTGTGCTTGCTCTTCCTGTTCGCGGACATCAGGTTCTGGACCTCATCGAATTTATTTTGAGCGACGATCGGCATCCACACGCCGGGGACGACGCGATACTCCGTCTTGTGCTTCTTCCCCTTCTTCGGCTTCCGCCCGAGGGATACTCAAGCTCGTCCGGCGCCGCGGGATCAAAGGCGCATCGGTTCACACGCTGCGCCACTCCTTCGCCAGCCACTTGGTGATGAGCGGCGCCGATCTCTACACGGTCCAGAAGCTTCTCAGCCACTCCAGCATCAAGACCACGGAGATCTACGCCCACCTGGCCCCCCCCTACCTCAAGACCCCCATGCAGCGACTGAAATATTGACATGCACTCGAGTCGGCCCTTGACAATTCCTCGTTTTGGGCTATACTGACGCATAGAGTTGCACTGATACATACAATAAATTGCATGGATAAATACAGACTCACAAAACAAGGCCTTTGGGACATCCTCGAAGGCTGGGAACCGTTTCTTCCACAGAAGGTTCGGCTCGTGGCCTGCGGAGGAACGGCGCTGACTCTCCAGGATTTGAAAGAGTCTACCAAAGACGTGGACTTCTTGGTGCCGGACGAAGACGAGTATAAGGCGGTGCTGAGCACGATCAAGAAGCTGAATTATCGTCAAGTCACGGGCAGCGGCTGGGCGCGAGACGGCGGATTCGTTTTCGATCTTTTTCCCGGCAAGACCGTTTTCAAGACCGAGCTTCTTGATTCGCCCTTGGACGAGGGAAGATATATC
>VFSW01010971.1_pt1 | contig 12784 bp, 3 predicted proteins | sample 5358111 | NCBI WGS metagenome assembly VFSW01 (sample SAMN11554181, study PRJNA540505) | mine drainage metagenome | isolation source: sediment from site ElyBrook_90M | place: USA: Ely Copper Mine, Vershire, VT | collected 2017 | reverse complement strand
ATCATAAGATGACCCTCAATGCATAACTGATTCTATTAATGAGACACTACACTAGGGCAACCTCCCTCGGCCTCCAGTCCAGGCCGGCTCGGCATGAGGTCGCGCTGTTGCGCAATCGAGTGTCGCAACTTCCCGCCGCCTTCCGCAAGAGATTTGTTCGCTTCTTGGTACCGGCGGCGGCCTGTCACTTGATTTGGGTTCTGCAACCGGTGGGCAAGGCGCGCTCCTACCAACGCCAGACCGACGGCCGTAAAGCCTGTGCATGTTTGGGCTTGACTCGCCATTTGGCACATGCTAGTTTTCTGTCACCCAAGAAGTTTTCCCCACCGGTCCGGTTTCCGAGTCGCTCTTGCAGCGGATTTCAATCGTCCGACGAACCGAATGGCAAGACCTGACAAGGACGCGAGATCGTTTGACGCGGGCTGGCCGGGGCCCGCAGTTTTATATACCGGCACAAACACGCTGGATTGTTGCTTGTCGGTGCTTGCGAAAGACTCTGCAGTTAACCAGATCCAGAACGTGAGGCGAACTTTCTCGTCCGCGCTCTGCGGAATTCGCACACTTCTGGAGTACAAAATGATTAGCGATCAACGGTTTAGGCCAGCTGTAAACGGCGCATACCTGCTGCTCTGCCTGCTCATTTCAAGTGCGGCCCTTCCCGTCGCCTTGCGAGCCCAAACCACACAACCGACGGCAAGTAGTCCGGAGGCAAATGCGAATACCACGCCAGGTGTGCCGGTGGGGTTTGTGGTGGCTCCTTCGTTTCCCCTCGGCTACGTCCCAGCCTCCATCGCGGCTGGCCATCTCACTTCAAGCGGCAGGCTTGACATCGTAACTGCGGACTCGTCCACCGGCACATTGCGTGTTTATCGCGGCACAGGTTCAGGCTCTTTTGCGCCGCCGCTCTCGTATTCTACGGGGACTCACCCAAGCGCCATCCTGATTGGCGACATGAATGGGGATGGCAAGGAAGACGTCGTCATCGCCAGTGATTCGGATTTCAGCATTCGGATTTTTTCCGGCAACGGAGATGGTACGCTCGGCGCACATACCACTTACACCGTCGGGTTCGCTCCGTCAATGATTGCGCTTGGAGATTTCAGCGGCAGCAATGCGCTTGATGTTGTTGTTGCAGGGCAAACTGCCAATAGCATGGCCATCCTTCAAAATGACGGGACCGGCAACCTGAAAAGTGCTGCCTACCTGGCGCTCGGCACAACTCCTGCTGCCGTGACCACAGCAGATCTCAACAAGGATGGACATCTCGATCTCGCTTTTGCCAATCTGGATGGAACGGTGGGCATCCTTCTCGGTCGGGGTGATGGCCGGTTCACTGCGCTGGCCCACATGAAGGTCTTGGATGGCGCACTCTCCTCGATCATTACCGCCGATTTCAACCACGATGGCCAGGTCGACCTTGCTGTCACATCCGTTGGTCTAAACAAAGCCTTCGTCCTGCTCGGACGCGGAGACGGAACCTTCTCCCCGGCCAACACACTCGATGTAGGAAATTCGCCAGTCTCTGCCCATGTGGCCGACGTGGACGGTGATGGTAATCCCGACCTCATCGTGGTCAACAGCGGCGACAATACGTTCAGCGTGCTCAGGGGACATGGAGACGGAAGCTTTGAGCCCGCCTCCAGTTTTGTTGTCGGAAATGGACCGTTCGGCGCAGCCACCGGTGATTTCTATGGAAATGGGAACGTCGATCTGGCCACCATCGATCAGCAGTCGCAGACATTGAGCGTTCCAGCAGGCAAGGGCGACGGCACCTTTGGCGCCAGCCGTGCCTATATTGCAGGTTCTCAGCCGGTCGCGATAGCGTCTGGAGATCTCAACGGGGACGGAAAGCCCGACTTGGTAGTCGCCAACTACTGCGCGAACGGCGCTTCCTGCGAAGACTCCGGAAGCGCTGCGGTGCTACTGGCAGGTCCAGACGAAGCCTACCGGCTTTCGTCCACTTACCCGATGGGCGCAGGATCGGTATCGATCGCTCTGATGGATGTGAACGGGGACAAGAAACCGGATCTGGTCGCTCTCAACCGCATCGACAAGACCCTGTCTCTCCGCCTGGGCGCAGGTAATGGGACGTTCGGACACCTCATCACGATACCGTTGTCCGCCGCGCCGATCGCGATGGCGCAGGGCGATTTCAACAAGGATGGGAACATCGACCTTGCGGTCTTGGAGGACTGCGGGAGTGCGAAATGCTCCCAACCGGGCCAGGTGGAATTTCTGTTTGCTTCTGGAGACGGTAATTTCAAGAGCGCATCCACCTATCCCGTCGGCTATTCGCCCACTGGAATCGCCGCAGGCGCCACTTACCTCAGCGGGAACATGGACGTTGTGGTTGCGAATCGTTGCGGCGAGGATGCTTCCTGCCAGAGTGGAGGTACAGCGGCCATTCTGTACGGCGACGGTACAGGCGCATTCAAACCCGGCACCGACCTTGCACTCGGCAACAGCCCATCATCCATCGCGCTGGCAAGTCTGAAATCGAATGGCGTTCTTGACCTTGTGGTTTCGCGGAGCGGCGACAACACGGTTGCGGTTCTGCCGGGAACCGGCAAGGGATCATTCCAGGCCGCTGTTCCCTACGCAGCCGGCAAGGCGACGGGCTCGCTGGCGATTGCCGATTTCGACGGGGACGGCAAGCCGGATGTAGCCGTCGCCAATAGCGGCGACGCGACGGTTAGTGTGCTTTTAGGCAACGGCGACGGAACGTTGCAGTCTGCATTCTCATTACCCCTGTCGGGCCGTCCCGCAGCGGTCGCGGCCTTGGGTGGTCCAAAGACGGGACACGCCGGCCTGGTGACGGCCAACGGCAGCCCTGACTCCGCTTCTTCCGAGCCATCGAACATCACTGTGGTTTCGAACCTGAAGGCGCAGCCGATGGTAGGCGCGGGAGGCGGCACTACGACTTCCACTACGAGTCTGGCTCTGACTTCCGGTGCAAATCCGTCAACGGTGAACCAGAGCCTATCGTTTACCTCGACCGTCACCGGGGTGGCTGGCGCCGGCAATCCAACAGGCAACGTAGTTTTCTCCAGCGATGGATCCGCCATATCCGACTGCGGTGGCCTTACTGGCCTCGCAGTGAAAGCTGGCGCAGGCGTGACAGCAACGGTAACTTGCGTCACTTCTTCACTCACGGCGAGCGGTGCCGGACACTCTTTAACAGCCAATTACCTCGGAGACCAAGTTTACGACACGAGCACCTCTCCCGCCGTAAAACAGGTCGTCAATCAGGCTCCGACCACCCTGACCATCGCCGGTCCCAGTTCCGCCAGCCCGGTGAATACGTCCGTTACGTTTACCGCCACATTGCATGGCACTTTCTCGCCGAATGCGCCCACCACCGGCAGCGCGACAATCAGCACGATAGCCTTCTTTGCCGACGGAAGCTCCACGGCAATCAGCGGTTGCTCTGCGTCTCAACTCACGGTGAATAACGGAGTTTACACCGCGCAGTGTTCGACTAACTCGCTCGATGCTACAACCCACAGTATCAGCGCCACTTACTCGGGCGACACTAACTTCGCCACCTCCGGCACCACTACGCCGGCCTCCTACACCCCGACAAAATTGTCCGGAACGCTCTCCACCTCCTCTTCGGTCGGCGCATCCACTACGGTGGGCACTTCGGTCATGTTTACCGTCACATACGCCGTTTCGCCGGTCACTCCGTTTGCACCAACGTCACCAACTTCGAACGTCACGTTCACCATCAACGGTGTTCCAAGCTCTCTATGCGCCGCCACTTCCATCGGCAACACCCAGCAGGCGACCTGCACCACAACTGGCCTCAGCGCAGGCAACTACGTCATTGGCGCGTCGTACGGAGGCGACACTAACTTCAACTCCGCAACCGCGCCCACGATCAATCTGACGGTGAACAAGGCCGCTCCTACCGTCGAATTGACCGCCTCCTCCAGTACGACCCCGCCGATGGTCAATGAGGTGGTCACGTTCACCGCTACGGTCCCCAATCCCGGGACCGGGACGCTGCAGCCTACGGGGACGGTCACCTTTACACAAGGCAGTACCACGCTTTGCGCCAACGCTGGACTGAACACTGCTACTCCGCCTCAGGCCACTTGCACACATTCCTTCTCGGCGCCGGTCCCTGCGCCCGGTACTTTCACCGCTACATACGGCGGCGATTCCAACTTTAGTTCCGGCACACCAGGCAACCTCTCGGAGATCGTTAACGCAGATACCACTACTACCAGCCCCGGCTCATCCGGACCTGCTTCCATCAATCAGGCAGTTACGTTCACTCCCACCGTGACCCCGTCGAATCCGGGCAGTGCGGTTCCGCAAGGCGCTGTTACCTTCACCGTGGCCGGCACTATACCCTCGGGCACATGCACTTCCGGGGTGCCCCTATCCAGTTCAGGAATCGCGCCAAGTTGCACGTTTACTTTTAGCAGCGCCGGGACATTCAACGTGACCGCGACGTTCACTCCGAGCAATTCGAACTTCGCCGCAAGTACCTCGTCGCCATTTCCGCAGGTCATTAATCCTGGCTCGCTCTCGATTTCGCTTTCCTCCGGCCTGAGCCCTTCAACGGTAAATCAGCAGGTAACTTTCACTGCCGGGATCACCGGCATCACCGGCACCCAGCCCAACGGGACCATGACATTTACCGATACGTCTAACTCTCAAACGCTTTGCCAGGTCAAGGTCACCAACGGCTCGTCCAGCACTTGCGCAGCCGCGTTTGCTTCTGCAGGGCCGCACGCCATAACCGCTGCATTCGCAAGCTCGGACGGAAACTTCATTTCCGGCGCAATATCGAATCCGCTCATTCAGACGGTGAACCCAACGGGGACAGCCACAGTCGTAGTCTCGCAAATACCCTCCTCTGCGGTGAACGAGCCAGTTAAGTTTACTGCAACCGTTACTCCGGCAGTCGCAGGCGCCGCTTCACCCACCGGATCCGTTACTTTCAACTCCACTTTGAACAGTCAGACTGCGGTTTTGTGCAGTAGCACCCGTCCAGTCAGCACCTCTGGTGGAGTTACAACCGCTACCTGCAGTGCACCCTTTGCGGCGGCGGGTTCCTATGCCATTACCGGCATTTACTCAGGGGATAGCAACTTTGTCGGCGGCACTTCCCCGGCGATCACGCAAACGGGCGGCGCCACCAGCACCTCCGTTACCATCACTGGCCCCTCGAGTAGCCCATCCGTGAACCAGCAGGTGACCTATACCGTAACCATAGCTCCAGCTACCACCGGGTCCACAACGCCTACCGGAACAGTTACCTTCATGGATAGCGTGTCCGGAACGCAAATCTGTGCTCCTGCAACAGTGAAACCGACATCGTCGAGCGGCGGTACTGCTTCCTGCTCCATTTCTTTCCTGCAAGCTGGAGCTCACACGCTCGCAGCAACGTACCCAGGGGACTCGAACTTTGCCGGCGCAACAATCTCTTCCGCGGTTAGTGTTCAGCAGACATCGACGACCCTGACCATCACGCCTTCTGCCAATCCACAGGTAGCCACAGCCCCGGTCACGTTCGTGGCCATCGTGGCTCCAAGCATTGCTGGTGGCGCCATTCCCACCGGAACGGTCACCTTCACGTCGACAGATGGAACCCTGAACACATGCAGCCAAGTCCCACTGTCAGCATCGTCAGGAGTTGTCAGCGCCTCCTGTACTGCAGCATTCCCTCACACTTCCGGCCTTGCCAACCAGCAGATCGGAGTGACTGCTCTTTACTCGGGGGATAAAAACTTCACCTCCAACAGCAACGCCCCGATGATCACCCAGACCGTACAGGATTTCAATCTTGTCTTCAACGTCGCGCCGCTTACCACGTCGGGATCAACCAATGTTTCCAATGCCTCAGGCGTGTTCCTGACGCAGGGCTACACCAATTCCTCGGACCTGTTCAATCCCGCGACAATCACAGTTGTTGTCACCTCATCCGGCGGATTCAGCCAGACTCTGAATGCCACCTGTGCAGTAATCAATGCGAGCAGCAACGCCCCAGTGAGCGATCCCTCGTGCTCTCTGTCAACCCCCACCCCATCGGCAGCAACCGGCACCTCCTTCGCCGTTACCGTGACCGCATCCGCCACAGCTCCGGTGGGGGCTTACCTGGTTACGATTACCGGCACCGGCCATATCACTTCGACGCTGTCCTCGACAACAGTGCCGCTCAACATCGAGATACTCGGTACGAGCCCGACACTGAGTCTCGCGACGGGCGCCTCGGGAACGGAAGCAGCGACATTCAACACATCTCAAGCTAAGAGTGGGGCAACTCTGAGCTCGTTCAGCTGCCCGGAACTCTTCGACGTGCAGAACCAGAAGATGGATAGCAATGCGAATAACGCTCTGATTCGCTGCAGTGGCCCGGCAGGGGGCACAACGGTCAGCGGCAACGTAACCTCCGTTTCGATCACCATCACCACATCGCAAGGTTCACAGGCCCAGTTGCAGCGATCGAACACTCTACAGTTAGCCGGGTTGATCGGGCTACCCTTCCTCGCTCTCATCGGCTGGACAACGACAAGAAAATCGCAGCGAAGAGGGCTATTCCGTTTCACATGGATCGTCCTGCTCGCGCTCGCGGTGTCATGGGCAGTCGCCTGCGGCGGAAGTTTCCATACAGCGAGCTCCGGAGTGGCGAATGGAATTTCTCCGGGGAATTACCTTGTTCAAGTCGTCTCAACCGATTCATCAGGGCAGCAATACTATGCTGTCGTTCCGCTCCAGGTTAACTCTCAATAATTGCTTGTGACATGCCGACGCGTGCGCGGCGCTCATAGTTCTCAATGAGGCAGGGAGATTCCGTGAAAATCACCTTTGTATTGCTCTCTATCGTGCTCCTGCTCGCTACCAGGGCATCTTTGGCCCAGTCGACCTTCTGCGATACTTCCACCAAGCTGGTATGCGAATTTCCCGTATCAGGTGACAGTCTGTCCAAGGCAACGTTTGGAAACGCGGCAATTGCCCCAGCCATTACCGCGGCAACCCCGATCAATGCCGCCGTCGCCGCGCAGTTGACCCAGCTTCCCATACCCAGCGCGACAGTGGGTATCGTATCTCTGCGCCGCAAGGGGAGCGAGGTACCGGCACCCTTTGACAATCTCGGCCCCGTACTTATTGATCGTCCCGATACGGTTGGCCGTGGAAATGCATTTTTGAGCGGGAGCTTTCAGCACTTTAACTTCAATGCGCTCGATGGCATTAACCTGAAGGCTTTGCCAGTCGGCTTTAGTTACTCAGGCACCGTCGGGGCTTCCGACCGCCAGGTCTATTTTGGAAGCATGGTCAATAATCTGAGTTTTGCACTCGATCAATACGTAGGTGTGGCCACAGTCGGAGTCACTGCGACGACCGACGTATCCGTGATCGTCCCCGTGAACTCAGTTTCGCTTTCCGTCACCGCATCGCGCCCCTCGGCGTACGTATACGATGTCCCAACCGGAAGCTACTATAACTTGAGTCCGCCTGCAGGATCGTCGGTCACAAGCACCGGAACCGCCTCGGGTATCGGCGACGTAATATTGAATGTGAAACAGATGCTGATCGGCCAGGATCACAATCGTCCAGCTGCTGCCGCGGGCGCCACGTTCCGCTTCGCCACCGGAGACTCCTTGAATTACCTTGGTTCCGGCGCATACGGCGGCAGCCTGTATGGACTGGCGGAATATAGGGCCCGGCTCTCCCCGCATTTCATGGTCGGCTATGAATGGAATACTTCGAGCAAGATGCTCGATAAGCTCGGAAGTTCTGTCAATCGCCTGCCAGGGGGGCTCACTTACGCGGTCGGAGCGGACTACCGAATAAATACCCGGCTGACGGTAAATACTGACATCCTCGGCATGGAGTTCATCAATACGCCGTATTTCACGGTAGAATCGGTTCCCTTCAGCCCAGCGCCGTCTGCAAACTCGGGAATTCCGTCTGCCTATACGATGACAAGTACGCCAAATAGCAGTTATGCAACCGCCAACTTCAGCGGAGGACTGAAGTTCTCACTACCTCGCCATATTCTCATTTATGGCAACGCACTCGTGCAGCTGAACAACGTTGGATTGCGCAGCGATGTGGTTCCGCTGGCAGGAATCGCATATAGTTTCAGGAGAACGCGATGAAGTGTGCCTTGCGATGGTCGCAGTTCTTACCAGCCTGATACCCGCCAATTGCCGTCGGCGCCCTTTGCGAAGTGAAAGATCTTCTGCTGCTGCGGAAACTCCTGGCTACCACCATCCTTCGACCTTACGGAAATCTTTTCAACGCAAGGCAGCGTCGGAACATCAGGAGTCCCGCCAACTTCGTTGCACTGTTCACCGGGAGTGAAGCTTTTCGCAAGGTCACACCAGCTATTGAAGTCGCGCAGCTTCCCCCCAAATGCGCCGTTGAAGACTGCCTTACAATCCTTGCCGCTTTTTCCCGATGCACGAGCGAACATCGACTCATACGAAGTAGCCAGCGCACTCTCCAAAGTCGCCTTGTCGGGCCCAGCCGGCGTCTGAACCGGCGCAGGCGCACTCACCTGAGCGGGGCTCGCAGGTGTTGGTTGAACCTTAGGCACATCATGAACCTCAACGCCCTGCTCGGCCACAGGAGATCCGTTTGCTATCAACTGGTAAATCGTGCTCTTGGTGGGATAAACCTGCCTCGATCCTTGCAACGCGACTGGACCGACGTCTGTAACCTCCACTGACGAAGCATTTGCAACCTGCCAGGTCAGGGTCACAGATTGGCCGCGTTCGATGATCGCTGCGCTGATATCCAGCTTTCCACTAGGCGGCACTGGTTTCACAGAGGCAGACGTCGGGTTCACTGGCGATTGTGTTGACGTTGCTTGGGTTTGGCCCGGTGTCGCTCGCGGCTGACCCGGTTGAGCCGCAGGAAGCTTATCGAGAATCACGTGATCCTGAAGGTCGGTGGACTGAGCAATCTGGATGACGTGCTCCTTCGAATCCTGATACCCTGGCCATCCGTATCTGACTCTGTACGTTCCCACGGGAAGGATGATCTTCTCTCCCGCACGCTTTTCGCCCTTCAACTGGCCGTTAACAAAAACCCGAACGTTGGATATATCGCTTTGGGGAAGAACTGCAAATGTTCCGGTTGGAACACCTGCCGGGGGAAGAGGCGTCATTTGAAAGTCCTCGCGCACCGTCTGGCCTTGGGATACATCGATCGCGTCGCTGAAGGGCTCGAAACCGTTCCTTATGACCCTGATTTCGTGATGGCCGGGCTTGACTGCGGCAATGATGCTGCCCTTTGGTCCAGGCTTCTGAGCCCCTCCGTCAATCGAGATCTGCGCGTCGCTTGGAACGTTAGGGAATTGAATCTCTGCCCGCGATGGTGAAGGGATCGGCGTCCGCAGCCTCGAAATGACGAACGTGGCTGTCAGCGTGATAACTATAAGGCCACCTATGGCAGCAGCCCATAGGCGCAACTGACGAGGTTTTGTCTGCGCAATGTCAGCGAGTTGCTGGTCGAAAACCACATGGGAACCGGTTGCCCCAGACTCTTGCAGCGCCTTCTTTACTGCCTGACCGAGACGCTGCCAATCAGCTTGCAGCTGCTGGTCCACGTACTCAAGAAGGGCCGTCGATTGCTTCAGTCTATCCAGGGCTGCCTGGAGATTCTTCTCGATCAACGCGGCGCGTGCAGACTCGATCGATCTTGTCACCCCCTCCCGCGCATGTAAGGAACGCTTCTGTTCGATTCCATGGACCGCGCGCACCAAATCTTCAGACTCTCCATAGGCAACAGAGACCGACCGCAAGCTCTCCAGCGCACCGGTAAAATCGCCCCTCTCCGCGGCGTCCTTCGCGGTTTCCATGGCGCGGCCGGTAACTTCCTTCCGCTTTTTCTCCTCCTCCATCGCGGCCAGCATCTTTTGCAGGCCAACATCACCCGGAGTCATTGCAAGCTGCTCTTGAACCAAACGAATGGCTTCGTGATACTCGCCACGGGTGCGCAGCGCACTCACTCGATTCTGCAATACCGACAGCTTTCGCAACTGCGTTGCCTGTTGTTGCCGGACCTCCTCAAGCAATACCGAAAGCGCATTGTCGGAGGTCTCCTCGATCCCCGATTCCAGAATGCTTGCGGCTTCATCCAGGCGGCCCTCGCGGATCTGTGTCCGCGCGTTCGACATACAGTGCGACCCCGACTTGGCATGCTGATGAGTGGCTTGTTCTCCTCGTGTAAACGCGAGCAAGCCATCGATGTCCGATTGGTGTCCGAACTCCAATTGATACGTTTCGAGAACGTCGATTGCGCCTTGGAACTCCTGAGCCGCCAACAGTTCGCGCGCCTTTCGAACTGTGCTTTCACGGATTTGCTCGGAACGTTGCGATTCAAGTTCCTGCCGGAGGACACGCTCGTACGCCACCAGCCTCTCTTCGCCGGGCATTTGGTCCAGAGCCTTCTGCAGAACCGAAAGTGCTTCCCCCGGAGAACCGGCAAACAGATCTCTGGCGCGCGCGATCGCTTCCTCGCAGAATCGCTTGGCTTCATATTTCCGCGATTCTGCATCTACCGCGGCTTTGAGCCGGTGGAGCATCGTCTCATTTGGGAGTTTCTCAAGCGCGCGATTGAGAATATCCGAGGCTTGATCGTATGCTTCCGTGCGAACAAATTCGTGGACTCGCGCCTCGATTTCGTCAAGGGCCGCACGACGCTCCTCTATTTCCTTCGCCTTCGCGAGTTCGCGCCGCAACTTGTCGACTTCGGCACTAGAAGCATCGATTTCGCTCGCTTCGGCTAGAAGCTTCTCTGCGCCGTCGAGGTCCTTTGAGGCCAGTGCACTTGCAGTCGATTCGATCAAGCCCAGAAGTTTACTAAGTCGCGCTTCTGACTCCAGTTGGCGCACTAGAGCTACGCTCGCCGCAACCAGTCTCTTGTTTCCCGGATCTTCCTCAAGCGCTTTTGTGACGATGCGCATCGCCCCAACCGCATCGCCACGCAACCGGGTCTGTTCCACCTCAGTCAGCGCCTTAGCGCTGCGCTCATAGCGGCGCTTCTGTCCCTCGGTCGTTTCGATCCTGGCCTTGATCTCGGCGGACACGGGATCCAGGTTTTGGGCGTCTTTCAGATTCGTGAGCGCCTCATCGAAATTGCCTGAGACTAGCGCCTCGTCGGCACGGAGAAGGTACTCGCGGAGCCTTTCGGTACGCCGGATACGATCCTGATGTTCTCGAACCAGCTTGCGGAGTTTCCTGGCTTGAGTATTGGATGGATCCAGTCGAACGGCTTCGTCCAGCAGTTCCAACGCAGGGACATAGCGGCGTTCGGTCGTAAGTCGTTCCGCGTCATTGAACAGTTCCGAAACGCGCGTGCGTTTCAATTCTTCAATAACATCGTGCAGCGCGTCGGCGAAATCCTCGCCGGTCTGGTACCGGTCCTCGGGATTCTTCGCCAGCGACTTGGTTACGACTTCATCGAGCGCCGGAGGATAATCGTGGAGATACGCCGATAACGGCGCATGCGCCTCGTGCATGATCTTGAAGGATGCTGTCGCTTCGCCACCCGCGAACGGCTCGGCGCCTGTTAGAAGCTTGAATAGCGTAACCCCCGCCGAAAAGATGTCCGCCCTGCCATCGACCGTTCCGCCCCAGAAGCGCTCCGGCGCAATGTAGTGCAGTGATCCGATGAGTTGGCTGGCTTTGGTCAGCCCCGAACCCGCATCATCTTGGAACTTGGCAATTCCGAAGTCGATAATCTTTGCAACGCCGTCGGGCTGGACGAGAATATTGGCCGGTTTGATATCCCGGTGGATGATCCCGTTTTCATGCGCATAGCCGAGCGCAGAGCAAACCTGCTTAATAATGCTCAGCTTCGTGATCACGTCCAGATCTCGCCTGGATTCGATGATCTTTTCTAGCGACTCGCCCTCGACGTATTCCATCGCTATGAACGGCAGATCGTCCTGCACGCCCATCTCATACACTGCCGGGATGTTGGGGTGTCGCAGCGTGGCCGCCTTCGCTTCAACTTGAAAGCGGGCCAGACCCTCCGCCATAGCCGATGCGAAAGGCCGCTTAATCGCTACCCGGCGTCCCAGGTCCCGGTCATGGGCGAGGAGCACTTCGCCCATGCCGCCCCGCCCGAGGACTCTGAGTATTTCGTAACGCCCGATCTTGCCCGTAGAAACCTGTTCCATTCCGACCAACAATACTTCGCCCCGGAAAGTGGATGATGCCTGGGGATCGCCCGCCACCTTCCAGGAGTTGTGAGTTGACAAACTGGGGGAACACCTACGCCCAGAAAGTATCACGAATTCGCGCCGACATCCAGTAAATCCCTACATTTCGCAGTTTTGAGATGCGAGATTGCGGCTGAGAACAAATTTAGTTTCAAATAGATAGGATCACTGCTCCTTGTTCCAGGATGCGTTTGTAAACGCGTCTTCCACGATTTGATCTAGTGGTGTCCGCCACACAGATGGTCATTTATTGAGGGTGGCCCGAGCGCGAGTTACTTTTTCCAGGATGTCCGAGGCTTTTGCCGTCCAGATGATAGGTTTGGGGTTCTGATGATGGCCATCGATGTATTCTCCGATGGCCATGATCAACTGCTCGAGATCCTGGAAGACTCCGCGCCTGAGCCGGTTCTGGGTCAGGTCGCGGAAGAAACGTTCCACCATGTTGAGCCATGAGGAAGATGTCGGCGTGAAGCGAACGTGGAATCGCTTGTGTGCCTCCAGCCAGCGTAGGACTCGTTGATGTTTGTGAGTTGAGTAGTTATCGCAGATCAGATAGATTTCCTTGTCTTCGGCTACGGTCTGATCGATCATGCGCAA
>VFSW01010970.1_pt1 | contig 12785 bp, 11 predicted proteins | sample 5358111 | NCBI WGS metagenome assembly VFSW01 (sample SAMN11554181, study PRJNA540505) | mine drainage metagenome | isolation source: sediment from site ElyBrook_90M | place: USA: Ely Copper Mine, Vershire, VT | collected 2017 | reverse complement strand
TTCAGGCGCAGGTGATCGCGCGCGGCCTGCTGGGGCGGCAGAATTAGGGCGGCCAAGGCGGATCGCGGGTCGCCTGCAAGGGCGCTCGCCCTGCCGGTGAGGGCGGTCTCCGCGGAACAGTGAGCCCGCCCGCGAACAATCGACTTGGGATGGGTCGATCCGAGGTATCCGATTCTCACGGGAGGCCTCGGTGGCCGGTAGTGTCAGCCGACGATCGACCTTTGCCCGATCTGCCAACGTTTTGCGGCGCTGTTACAACACCTGGACAAGACAGAAGATCGCTTGAAGGGCCTCGCTAGCCAGGTGACGCCCGGTTCGGTTGCGGTCGTCGTCCGCGACGGGGCAGGCTGGCACCGGCGGGGCGAGGGCACGATCGTTCCGGAGAACGTCCGCCTGCTGTCGCTGCCGCCCTATTCGCCCGAACCGAACCCGCTCGAGGAGGTTCGGGACACTCTTCGGCAGAACAAATTAAGCGCGCCGGTCTTGTGCACCTACGGCGATATCGTCGAGGCTTGCCGAGAAGTCGTATCGCGCCCCGACGGTCCGGACCAGTCTGGCGATTCGCCAAGGTCCGCGAAAATAAACGCCGCCAGGGCTAAGCAGCCCCGCCGGTTCGGGTTTCTGCCCTTGGCCGTAACATCGCCATGATTCTGCGTTCGAACCCGGCGTTGATCGCCAGGGCGCAGAGCTGCGCGACCGCAAGGCTTGTTGCGACGTAAACCACTCCGCTGATTTCGGTGTGCGTGGCAATGTGTCCGCTCAGCAGGGTGAAGCCCCGCATCACGAAGGGGTGGAACAGATACATCGCATAGGACGCGTCGCCCAGCCGCATCAGGCCTCGAGCGGCTGTCCCCATGCGATCCGGCCGGGGGTTGGATACCGCCGCCGCCACCCGCATCGCACCGGGTAGTCCGAACGACACCGCGCGCCCGGCGATCGGGCCGCCAGCCAGCCGGTTCAGCCAGACGACAGCGACCGCGACCAGCGCCACGCGCGCCCATCCCGGCAAGCCGAAGCCTCGGGAAACCGCCAGCGCGAGGCCCATGCCGAACACGAATTCCAGAACGATCGGATCGGACCAGAATTGCAGCGGCAGTGTGCCGAAGCCCACTGTCTGGCCGAACGTCACCAGCAGGCACAACGCTGCCGCACAGCCCGCCACCGCCGCGACGCGTGGCAGCAGCAGGAACGGCGTCATCGCCAGGTAGAAGAACATCTCGTAGTTCAGCGTCCAGCCTAGGCCCAGTGCGGGTTCGGGCAGCCCATCCGGACGGGCGAACGGGATGAACAGGTAGCTGGCCAGGATGTACCCCGCGCCCCCGGTTTCGCCATGGATCGCCGATCGCTGTAGCAGCGTCATCGCCAGAAACAGCGTCGTCAGGGCCCAGTACAGCGGCACGATCCGCGTCAGCCGGCGGCGCAGGAACTGGAGACTGCCGCCCTTCTGGCCGAACAGCCTGCCGGACGCATGGACGATGACGAAGCCGGAGATGACGAAGAAGATATCGACGCCCGCGTTCCAGGGCATCGACGCCGCCGCCCGGGCGATTGCTCCGCTTGGGTCGCGGCCGCCGACGATGGCGTCGTTGGCGATGTGGGAGAACGCAACCGCCCCCGCCGCGATGGCCCGCAGCGCCTGAACCCGGGGAAACAGTTGGGGACGCCGGGCGTCAGGCAGGGCTGTTGTCGCCTGTAGGCCACGAATCATAAGCGCTCCGTCCGTATGTGCTGCCGGGGGAGGGGCCGTCGCGGCGGCCGAGTCGCGGTTCCTAACGTGTTTCCCGCCGCCAGGCGACGATGCCGAAATCCTTGCCGGCCGGGGGCTTCGGGTCTATGCCCCCGAGGGTGTTGCGAACAGGATAACCGATGGCTTCTTCCGACGGCCCCATGCCTGGATCGACGGCGGCGGCCGGTGGCGATCGGGGCACCATCCTGGCGTACCGCGATCGTCTGATCCCTCTGTCCGAACTGCACTTTCTGCGCCGGTTGTATGTCGGTTTCGAGCGGCTGCGCCCGCTGTGGGTCGGCCGTACCCGCGATGACGGGCTGGCGGACCTGGGCGGCGAGGCGGTGTTTCTGGGCCGCGAAGGCGTTCTCGGCACGATCGACCGGGAGTTGTTCAAGCATGCCGGAATCCTGCCCCCGGTTCCGGATTTGCGGGCGTCCCGGCCGCTGCTGGTTCACGCCCATTTCGGCCGCGGCGGCGCATTGGCGCTGCCGATTGCCCGGGCGCTGAAAATCCCCCTCGTCGTCAGCTTCTATGGCGGCGATGCGACCAAGGACAAACAGTACCGCAAGCGCTTCCCGCCTACCGTGTTCCAGCGCCGCCTGCATGCCATGCAGAACGAGGCTGCGCTGTTCCTGTGCGTCTCCGGCTTTATCGAGGAACAACTGCTGGCGCGCGGCTTCCCGCCGGAGAAGCTGCTGGTGCAGCATTCCGGGGTCAACATCGACCCCGAGTATGGCCCGGACGACAAGGCGGCGCCGTTGTACGTGATGTTTGCCGGCCGGTTCGTCGAGAAAAAGGGCGTCCCGTCGTTGATCGAGGCAGTGCGCCGCCTGGAAGCCGAGGGCCGCACGGTTCGTCTGGTGCTGGTCGGCGATGGTCCGATGGAGCAGGAACTGCGGCAGGCGGCCCGTGCGTTGAAGCAGGTCGAATTCATGGGCTGGATGCCGAATCACGAACTGCGCCGCTGGATGCGCGGGGCGCTGGCGTTGTGCGTACCCAGCCAGCGGGCGTCGGACGGCGATGCCGAGGGATTGCCGACGGTGGTAATCGAGGCGATGGCCGCTGGCACGCCGGTCATCGGCTCGCGGCATGCGGGCATCGGCGAGGCGGTGGAGGACGGCAAAACCGGCTTCCTGATCCCCGAACAAGACCCGGACGCGCTGGCGGCGGCGCTGCGGCGGCTGATGGACGAACCCGGGCTGCGCCGCGATCTGGGGGAGAACGCCCGTCAGGCCGCCGTGGACAATTTCGAAATGTCCGCCCAATCCCGCCGCCTGGAGCAGCGGCTGCTCGGGGTAATCGCGGCGGCTTCAGCTTAGGGTCGCTTTAGCCCAGGCGATTGTTCGCTCCAGCCCCGCCTCGAACCCCGTGCGCGGCCGCCACCCCAGCGTTTCGGCCGCTCGGTCGATCGCCACCACCGACACCGGCACGTCCAGCGGGCGGCCGGGCTTCCAGTGCAGGTCCAGCTTCTTGCCCATCTGCCATTCGATGGCGGCGATGATGTCGCGCAGGCTGCGGCCCTGGCCGCTGCCGATGTTGAACACGGTTGCGCCGCCGGCATCGGTTGCTGCCGCGACCAGGGCGTCAACCACGTCGCCGACAAACACGAAGTCGCGCACCACCGACCCGTCGCCCCAGATTTCGACCGGCTCGTCGCGAAGGGCGCGGGCGATCAAGGCGGCAATGACGCCCTGGCTTTTCAGCGCGACCTGATACGGTCCATACGGATTGGCGATGCGCAACACCCGGAAGTCCAGCCCGTGCAGGTGGCGGAACAGCGCCAGGTATTTCTCGATCGCCAGCTTGCTGATGCCATAGGCGCAGATCGGGTCGGTCGGCGCGGTCTCCGGCGTGGGGATTTGCACCGCCTTGCCGTAGATCGTGCCGCCCGAGGAGGCGAATACAACCCGCTTAACCCCGGCCCGCCGGCAGTGGTCCAGCAGCGCCAGAGTCGGGATCACGTTCTTCTGGACATCGCCGATCATATCCAGATCGGCCGCCTGCGGCATCGTGGCGTGAACCAGATGGAACACGACATCGAACGATTCGACGGCCGCACCCGTTGCCGCGGTGTCGGTGAAGTCGCCCTCGACCCAGTCGATCCCGCTCATGTCGGCCGGGAACAGGCGGCGGCGCCCGAACGCGCGCACGCGGTGGCCGGATTGAGCCAGAAGCCGACAGAGATTGGTGCCGATGAACCCGCCGCCGCCGAACACGACGCAGGAGGGCTTTTGAACGACCATCAGGCCCTCCGGATTGGTCGCGGACCATGATCCAGCGGGTTGCCGGATGCAAGCAGAACCGGCGCGGGCCGGCGTGCTACCCCCACGGTGTTTCGGCGACCGCGTTGCGCCCGGCGATGCGCCCGAAGGCCAGGCATTCCCCCAGGTTGCCGGTGCCTTGGTACAGGTAGCTGTAGATCGAGCCGAGTTCGCCCGAGCTATACAGCCGGGGGATTGGCGTGCTGTCGGGGCGGACGATCTGCGCCCGTTCGTTGCGCCGCGGGCCGCCCTGGGTGTTGAGCATCGAGGGCGATAGCTCCACCGCGTAGAACGGGGCTTGGGCGATGGGGTTCAACATCAGGGTGCGGTCGAACTCGGTGTCGTGGCCGGTTGCGCAGGACTGGTTCCAGCGGGCGACGGTGGCTTCCAGCGTGGCTTGGTTCAGGCCGATGGTGTCCGCCAGTGCCCCGAGAGTGGGTGCGGTCTTGATCCAGCCCTTGGCCAGTTCGGCGCTGTTGTCCTCGCTCCATTCGTAACGCTCGACGATCTGGGTCCAGCCGTGGCTGGGGTGTCCGTCGTATAGCGGGCCGGCGGAGAAGTGGGTGTGGTCGAAAATCAGGAACATCGGGCAGGGGGTTGCCAGCGGCAGCCAGCGTCCGTTGACCGGGACCTTGCCGTGGCGGGTCTTGTACTTCTCGTCGGTGAAGCGCTTCCCATCCGGGCCGACAACGATCGCGCCGCCCGGCGGCTGTTTGCTGTAGTGCAGCGCCTGCATGGAGAAGCTGGTGCGGACCTCCGGCACCTTCAGCGCCATCGACGGGCCGGCGTAGTTGTTCATGTGCCACAGATCGGCACCGACCGACATCGCCATGGCGATGCCGTCGCCCTCGTTATACGGGCTGCCGGAGGTGTAGCAGTAGGGCACGCCGGGCAGGTAGTTGCGGATCATCTCCTGGTTGTTCTCGAAGCCGCCGCAGGTCAGCACGACGGCCTTGCGGGCCTTGACCGTTAGGCCCTGTCCGGTGCGGACGCCCAGGATTTCCTTGGTGATGTCGTGCTGGATCAGGTGTTTGGCTGGGGTTTCGTACAGGATCCGGATCGGGCGTTCCTTCACAAGACGCTCGAACAGTTTCCAGGTGTAGGAATAGCCGTAGGTTGGACCGTCATGAAATTTGTGGACGCAGCCGGCGCCGGGAAGGTCGGGGAACTCGATGCCGACGGGGGGATGCTGGTGTTCTTGCGGGTCGCCGCCCAGGCCGCGCAGCCAGTCGTTGTTCTGGCACATTTCCTCCGCCCAGACCCGCACCATGGTTTCCGGCACGGTGAACGGGCCGTTCAGGGCGGTGAGGTAGGCGATGGCGGATTCGACCGAGGAGGTGTTGAGGTAGCCCTGGCCGGCGACGCGGGTATTGCCGCCTTCCTGGCCCTCGGGGGCCTTTTCCAGGATCAGCACCTTGGCGCCGAGCTCGTGGGCGGTCACGGCGGCAGCCATGCCGGCGGCGCCAAATCCGACGACAACGACGTCGGCTTCGTGGTCCCAGGTTTGTGGGACGGAGGGGGAGTGGATCATGCCGCGAGCGATAACATGGCAGTGTTGGGGCGGCAATTTGCTTGGGTCCGATCTGGGCGCGCCGCCACGCGGGGTGGGGAGTCAGGCCGATCGGGCCCGGGACGGACCTTCGCAGCGCAAACAAGCAATTGGATACACTCGTCGAGCCGCGGGATGGCACATGTCCTAACCTGCCAGCGACGGCCGTTATCCGGGCTGCGGACCGTCGTACCCCTCGATAATCAATACGTCCCCGGTCGAGACTGGCTCCCGCAGGGCCTTGGCGGCGGCGTATTCGGGGGAGCGGTAACAGGCGACGGCGGTTTCATAATCCTTGAATTCGATCACCACGTTCCGGGACCGGGGCGTTCCCTCCGGTGCCTCGAACCGGCCGCCGCGCACCAGGAACCGCGCGCCGTATTTCGCAAAGGCGACGGCGTTGGCGGCGACGTAGGCTTTGTAGGCCTCCGGGTCGTGCACATCGACGCAGGCGACCCAATATGCCTTGGGCATGTGTGTTTCCTTTATCTGCGCGGGCGGTCGCCCAACATGGGGGCCAATGTCGGCTCCATTGCTTTTGCCATCAGTTCCTGGCCTTGGGCGGACGGATGCAGCGGCGGATCGGGGGGAGTAAGCCGCGGGTCGAGGAACAGATCCCGGTTCAGCTTCCCACTGCGCATGAACAGCGCAGTCAGATCGAGGTACGACACAAGCGGGTCGCGCTTGTAGCGGTCGGCGAGCGTGGAATCGATCTTGGCCGTTGTCTCGGTAATCCAGGCCGAGCGGTCGGATGGCAGGATCGCGAGCAGAAGAATTTTCGTGGTCGGCAGGCGCCGGTGGAGTTCGCCGATAATGGCGTCGATGCCGACGACGGTATCGTCGGCCGACCAGTGGACTTTACCGAGATTGTTGGCGCCGATCAGCACGACCGCGGCTTTCGGTGCGATTCCGGCGACTTCCCCATTGCGGATGCGCCATATCAGGCTTGCGGTTGTGTCGCCCTTGAAGCCCAGGTTCACCGCGTGGCGGTCGCCATAGAAGTGCTGCCACACCGGGGCAAAATCCTGCCACTGCGGCGGGCCGGAGCGTTCCCAGTCTTCGGTGATCGAGTCACCCAGGAAGATCAGTTCCGGTTTCGATGCCCCGAGTTCCCGCAGTTTCGCCTCGTGGCGAGCCCGCCACCATGGCAGATCCATGCGGGAAATGGGCTCGGCGGCCAGAATGGTCCGCGTGTCGCCGGCCGCGGGGTAAAGCAGCGACAGAGTCATACATAACAAAGCCAAACAACGCCGCATGCGGATAATCCCTTGCCGAGGCCGGGAATACACCCCGATCGGGCGCTAGGCCACCAGGTGTTGTCCACCCCGGCCGGCCGGCCGGCGCGCGATCTCCCGCGGATGGAGCAGCGGCAACAGCAGGCTGACGCCGATTCCCCACATCTGATAGGCGGCGAAGGAGCGGAGCATTGGCCATACTTCCCATCCGAATGCGGCGGGACGGCCCATCAGCGGGAGGAACAGGAACCACGCCAACCCGGTCGCACACACACCGGCAACGGCCGTCTTGGCGACCAAAGGCCCCGGCGTCCAAGGCAGCACCAAGCCCAGGAGTCCGCCATAAACAGCACCCCAGAACGTAATGCTGACGACCAATGGGGCGTGGAATGGAGGCACATGGGCGATACGGAAGGCTGCCTGCGGGGAAAAACCGAGCCAGAAAAAGATCTGCAGCGTCGTCTGGTGGAAAACCAATATGGCCAGCGCACCGGCAAGGCTTCCTAAAAATACGCGAGTCGAGAGAGCATTCATATTGACCGGCCTCTGACGTGTGCGGTTTATTTGTCGCCCGAGCGACGGCGGCGTCAATCCTGAAGTGCGGCAAGTGCATAACATCGTTCGAAGCCGCATCCTGGCCGCAGTTTCCGCTGGACATACCGCCGGCTGGCGCCTATATGGCCGCCTCTTTGGAACGTGGGAGATCGTCGTCGCCGTGTGGCGGTTACGGTCGTTTGCACCGCGGTCCCGTGGATAAGGACCAGGGATTACATGGCGAAGAAGATCGTCGGCTACATTAAGCTGCAAATTCCGGCTGGCAAAGCGAATCCGTCCCCGCCCGTGGGTCCGGCGCTTGGTCAACGCGGCCTAAACATCATGGCGTTCGTGAAGGAATTCAATGCCTTTACGCAGCAGATGGAACCCGGGATGCCGATTCCCGTGGTGATCACCGCTTATGCCGATCGCAGCTTCACGTTCGTCACCAAGACCCCGCCCAACACTTATTTTCTGAAAAAGGCGGCCGGCATCACCAAGGGCAGCCCGACGGTGGGCAAGGGCGCGTCGGTTGGCCGTGTGACGACCACGCAGCGTCGCGAAATCGCCGCGATCAAGATGAAAGATCTGAACGCCAACGATATCGAAGGCGCGGTTAGCATGCTGACCGGCTCTGCCCGTTCGATGGGCCTTACCGTGGTGGAGGGCTAATCCATGGCCAAGAACAAGCGCCTTACGGCGGCCCAGAAGGCCGTTGACAGCAGCAAGGCCTATCCGCTCGCCGATGCGATCGCGCTGATCAAGTCGATTTCCAAGGCGAAGTTCGACGAGACCATCGAAATGTCGATGAACCTCGGCATCGATCCCCGTCACGCCGACCAGATGGTTCGCGGTCTGACCAGCCTGCCGAACGGCACGGGCAAGACCGTTCGCGTCGGCGTGTTCGCACGCGGTGCGAAGGCCGACGAAGCCTTGGCAGCGGGCGCAGACGTCGTCGGTTCCGAGGATCTGATGGAGAAGGTGCAGGCCGGCGAAATCAACTTCGACCGCTGCATCGCAACCCCGGACATGATGGGCATCGTCGGCCGGCTGGGTAAAATCCTCGGCCCGCGCGGCCTGATGCCCAACCCCCGGCTGGGCACCGTCACGATGGACGTCAAGGGTGCCGTCACGGCAGCCAAGGGCGGTCAGGTTGAATTCCGCGCCGAAAAGGCCGGTATCATTCACGCTGGCATCGGCAAGGTGTCGTTCGACGCCGATAAGCTTCTGGAGAACGCTAAGGCCCTGGCCGACGCGATCGTCAAAGCGAAGCCGACGGGTGCCAAGGGCACGTATGTGCAGAAAGTTTCGGTCAGCTCGACCATGGGGCCCGGCGTTCGGGTCGATGTGAGCTCGCTGACCGCTTAATACGCCGGCCTTTCGGGGCTGGCGGGCAGGGAGGGTTTGAGCCCTTGGGATTTTCCCAAGGGTCGGAGCCTCCCGATCCTGTCCAAGACCGCTCGTCTTTTGTCCTGGCATGCCGGGGCGGAATTTAATGGACCTTCGGGTTCGCGCGCGGGAGATGGGGATGCCAACGCTCTTTACGGGCTTTGGTGGTTCCAACGGACAGGCGAACCGGAGTGTGCGGTTTAACCGCACGCTCTTTGGGTAACCTGGCCTGTCGTTCCGTAGTGTTCGGGATGACGGGTCGAACGGAGACGAAACGTGGATCGTACGGAGAAGCGCGAGTTCGTCACCGAGCTTAATCAGGCGCTGGCCGCCACCTCGATGGTCGTTGTGACCCGCAATGCGGGTCTGACGGTTGCCGAAGTGACCGACCTTCGGCGCAAGATGGGGGCTGCGGGGGCAACTTATAAAGTCGCGAAGAACCGGCTGACCAATCTCGCTCTGGATGGGACCCCGTTCGGCGGCATCAAGTCCATGCTGACAGGACCGATCGCGCTCGCTTACGCGACCGACCCTGTTGCCGTGGCCAAGACGGCTGTCGAGTTCGCCAAGACCAACGAGAAGTTCGTGCTGGTCGGTGGATCGCTTGGATCGCAGATGCTGAATGCAGATGGGATCAAGGCGCTTGCCGAACTGCCGAGCCTGGATGAACTGCGTGCGCGTCTGGTGGGGATGATCTCCACACCGGCCACCCGTATCGCCGGTGTCCTCCAGGCGCCCGCTGGGCAGCTTGCTCGGGTCTTCGGGGCCTACGCCAAGAAGGATGAGGTCGAAGCCGAGGCGGCTTAGTACCGCCCGCGACGCATACCTGACCGCAAGCTGTCAGAGACGGCTTGCATGGAACCAACCAAAGTCTAGATAATAGGAACACACGACATGGCCGATCTTAACAATCTGGTTGAAGAGCTGTCGAAGCTGACGGTTCTCGAAGCCGCCGAACTGTCCAAGCTGCTCGAAGAGAAGTGGGGCGTGTCCGCTGCTGCTCCGGTTGCCGCCGCTGCTGCCCCGGTTGCCGCTGCCGCTGCCCCGGTGGAAGAGCAGACGGAATTCACCGTCATTCTGGCGAGCGCCGGCGACAAGAAGATCAACGTCATTAAGGAAGTCCGCACCATCACCGGCCTGGGCCTGAAGGAAGCCAAGGATCTGGTCGAAGGCGCTCCGAAGCCCGTCAAGGAAGGCGTGAGCAAGGACGAAGTGGCCAAGATCAAGAAGATGCTGGAAGATGCCGGCGCCAAGGTGGAGGTGAAGTAACGCTTCCCCTCGCACATTTTGCTTCGGCCTGGCGTCTCCGCCGAGACGCCGTGTCCTTTGTTTCAGGGGCGGGTGGAAATCAGCCGATTTCCGCCCGCATTCCTGTTTCGGCGGAAAGTTTCTCCATGTGCCCCGGTCGGACCGGCGCCATGGCAAGTCAGGTTAACGGTAAGGTGGGTCATCGATGAACGCGATCACACGGTCCTTTACTGGGCGTAAGCGCATCCGCAAGAGCTTCGGCCGGATTCCCGAAGTGGCTCCAATGCCTAACCTGATCGACGTACAGCGCTCCAGCTACGAATCGTTCCTGCAAATGAACGTGCGTCCTGACAACCGGACCCAGTCCGGGCTGCAGGAAGTGTTCAAATCCGTCTTCCCGATCGACGATTTCGCCGGCCGCGGCCGGCTTGAGTTCGTCTATTATGAGTTGGAAGAGCCGAAATACGACGTCGAGGAATGCATCCAGCGCGGCATGACGTTCGCCGCGCCCTTGAAGGTAATCCTGCGCCTGATCGTGTGGGATGTGGACGAGGATACCGGTGCGCGGTCGATCCGCGACATCAAGGAACAGCCCGTTTACATGGGCGACATGCCGCTGATGACCGATAACGGCACGTTTATCATCAATGGCACCGAACGCGTGATCGTGTCGCAGATGCACCGCTCGCCGGGTGTGTTCTTCGATCACGACAAGGGCAAGACCCACTCGTCGGGCAAATACCTGTTCGCGGCGCGCGTGATCCCATATCGCGGGTCCTGGCTGGACTTCGAGTTCGACAGCAAGGATTTGGTGTACGTCCGCATCGACCGGAAGCGGAAGCTGCCGGTGACCACGTTGCTGTATGCGCTGGAAAGCGCCGCGACCGAACAGCTCCGCGCCGCGCGGGAAGCCAAGGGCGAAGTTCTCGACCCGATGGAAATCCGTGGCATGGACCAGGAAGAAATCCTGAGCCATTTTTATACCAAGGTCGTGTTCGACCACACCCCGAAGGGTTGGGCGCGGCCGTTCGATCCCGAGGCATTCCGCGGCGTGAAGCTGCTGGAGCCGCTGGTGGATGCCGCGACCGGCGAAGTCGTGGCCGAGGCCGAGGCGAAGCTGACCGCCCGTCAGGCGCGCCGCATCGCTGAAAACACCAAGGAGGTGCTCGTCGGACGCGCCGACCTGCTCGGTCGCTACATGGCCGAAGATCTGGTCAACGCCGAAACCGGCGAAATTTTCGCGGAAGCCGGCGAAGAACTGGTCGAATCGCGCCTCGCCGCCCTGGAAGAAGCTGGCATCACCAGCCTGCCGACCCTGGCGGTCGATCAGTCCAATGGCCCGTGGATACGCAACACGCTGGCGGTCGATAAGAATACCAACCGCGACGATGCCCTGATCGACATCTACCGTGTGATGCGCCCTGGCGAGCCGCCGACCCCGGAAACCGCCGAGGCGCTGTTCCGCGGCCTGTTCTTCGACGGCGATCGCTACGACCTGTCCGCTGTCGGCCGCGTGAAGATGAACATGCGCCTGAGCATCGAGGACGCACCGGATACCATGCGCGTGCTGCGTAAGGACGATCTGCTGAAGACCGTCAAAACGCTGTGCGACCTGAAGGATGGCCGCGGCCAGATCGACGACATCGACAACCTGGGCAACCGCCGGGTGCGTTCGGTCGGCGAATTGATGGAAAATCAGTATCGCATCGGCCTGTTGCGGATGGAACGCGCGATCCGCGAACGGATGGGGTCCGTCGATATCGACACCGTCATGCCGCACGATCTGATCAACGCCAAGCCGGCCGCCGCGGCCGTCCGGGAGTTCTTCGGGTCCTCGCAGCTTTCGCAGTTCATGGACCAAACCAACCCGCTGTCGGAAGTGACGCATAAGCGCCGCCTGTCCGCGCTTGGGCCGGGCGGTTTGACCCGCGAGCGCGCCGGCTTCGAAGTCCGCGACGTGCATCCGACGCATTATGGCCGTATCTGCCCGATCGAGACGCCGGAAGGCCCGAACATCGGCCTGATCAACTCGCTGGCGACCTATGCCAAGGTCAACAAGTACGGCTTCATCGAGACCCCGTACATGCTGGTCAAGGACGGCGTCGTTCAGAAAGAGCCGCGCTATCTCTCCGCGATGGAGGAAGAGCGGCTGGTCGTGGCTCAGGCCGACGCACCGATGGACGGCGGCGGCAGGTTCACCCAGGATCTGGTGTCCGTGCGCAAGCAGGGCGACTTCCGTCTGGTGAAGCCGGAAGACGTCACCGCGATCGACGTGTCGCCGAAGCAGCTTGTCTCTGTCGCCGCCGCGCTGATCCCGTTCCTGGAGAACGATGACGCGAACCGGGCGCTGATGGGCTCCAACATGCAGCGGCAGGCGGTGCCTTTGATCCGAGCCGATGCTCCGTTGGTTGGCACTGGCATGGAAGCGGCGGTGGCGCGTGACTCCGGTGCGACGATCGTGGCCCGCCGCGAAGGCGTCGTCGATCAGATCGACGGTGCCCGCATCGTTGTGCGTGCGACCAACGAAGATGCGACGACCAAGGGCGTGGATATCTATCGCCTGCGGAAGTTCATGCGTTCGAACCAGTCCACCTGCATCAACCAGCGTCCGCTGGTGAAGGTCGGCGATCGCGTGGCCGAAGGCGACATCATCGCCGACGGCCCGTCCACCGAACTGGGCGAACTCGCGCTTGGCCGGAACGTGCTGGTCGCGTTCATGCCGTGGAATGGCTACAACTTCGAAGATTCGATCCTGCTCTCCGAAAGAATCGTCAAGGACGACGTCTTCACCTCGATCCACATCGAGGAATTCGAGGTGATGGCCCGCGATACCAAGCTTG
>VFSW01010969.1_pt1 | contig 12785 bp, 11 predicted proteins | sample 5358111 | NCBI WGS metagenome assembly VFSW01 (sample SAMN11554181, study PRJNA540505) | mine drainage metagenome | isolation source: sediment from site ElyBrook_90M | place: USA: Ely Copper Mine, Vershire, VT | collected 2017 | reverse complement strand
CCACTGACCACTGACCACTGACCACTGACCACTGACCACTGACCACTGACCACTGGCCACCTCTACGTTCCTGGCATTTTCATTCCAGCGAGGCGTTTGGCGAAGCTGGGCTTGCCCATGGTCTTGAACATCTTGCGCATTTGGGCGTACTGGCGCAGCAGTTGATTGACTTCCTGTACGCTGGTGCCCGAGCCGCGAGCGATGCGCTTGCGGCGACTGCCGTTGATGATCTCGTGGTGATCGCGCTCACGCGGCGTCATGGAGTTGATGATGGCCTCGACGCGATTGAGCTGCTTGTCATCGACTTTGTCGGCGGCCTGCTGCATGTTGGCAAAGGGGCCGATCTTGGGCATCATGCCCAGGATGCTGGAGATGGATCCCAGCTTCCTGACCTGCCGCAACTGGCCGCGAAAATCTTCCAGGGAGAAGCCGTCGCCGGAGAGCGCCTTGCGGGCGAACTCCTCGGACTTGGACTTATCGAGCTTGGCTTCGGCCTTCTCGATGAGCGAGAGAATGTCGCCCATGCCGAGAATGCGGCCGACGATGCGGTCGGGATGGAAGGGCTCGATCGCGTCATATTTTTCGCCGACGCCGATGAACTTGATGGGCTGGCCGGTAACGTTGCGGATGGACAGCGCTGCGCCGCCGCGGGCGTCGCCGTCCATCTTGGTGAGGACGACGCCGGTCAGCGTCAGCTTCTTGTGGATTTCGTCGGCGCTGCGCACCGCGTCCTGGCCGGTCATGGAATCGGCGACGAAGAGGATCTCCTGCGGGTTGAGGATCTTCTTCAGCGACTGCATCTCGTCCATCAACTGCTCGTCAATGTGCAGGCGTCCGGCGGTATCGACGATGAGGACGTCGCAGGCGTTGTTGATGGCTTCGCGGCGGGCTTCTTTCACCAGGCGCTCGACGGTCGCGGTGTTCGATTCTTCGACCTTGCCTTCGTAGAGTTGCGCCTTGATGGCGTTGGCCACGACTTTGAGCTGCTCGCGCGCCGCGGGACGGTAGACGTCGACCGAGACCAGCATGGGGCGATGCCCGCCCTGCTTGAGCCAGTGCGCCAGCTTGCCGGAGGTCGTCGTTTTGCCGGAGCCTTGCAGGCCAGCCATGAGGACGACGGTGGGCGGCTGCGAGGCGAACTTCAGCTTGGCGGTGTCCTTGCCGAGGATGGCGATCAGCTCGTCGCGCACGATCTTCACCACCTGCTCGGCGGGCGAGAGCGAGGTCATGACTTCCTGGCCGACGGCCTTCTCGCGGATGTGGTCGATGAGCTCTTTGACGACCTTGAAGTTGACGTCGGCTTCCAGCAGCGCCAGGCGAATTTCTTTCATCGCTTCGCCGATGTTTTCCTCGGTGAGCGTGCCCTGTCCGCGCAGGTTTTTGAAGGCGCGCTGCAGTTTTTCGGTAAGGTTCTCAAACATGAATTTGGATCCAGAAAATGGCAGGATGCGCGGATAAGCAGCATCCACGCTGCTATGAGAATATCACGCGTGTCACGGTGCCGGCTGGGCAGTTAGAGTGGCAATGAGCCTCTCAGCTTCCTTCACCCGTTCCATCATTGTGTGCAACGACTCGTATGGAGCCAGTAATTTGTCGTTCTTGCTCGCGCCTCCGGCCAGCACCGCTGCCGCCGCGGAATATGGAGGGAAGAGGGGCTTTTGTGGCTGCGCTAGTTCGAGATGATGTGCAATAGAACTCACGAGGTAGTAGCTGCCTTGATAGGTCTCCAGATCAACGGCTTGCAGGTTGCTATAGGGCTCAGGCAGTTTGTCGACGGTTAATCCATCAAAGCAGACGGGAATGACCCGCCTGCTGCTATCGATCCATGCTGCTCCCGCCTCGAAATTATCCATGGGCGCTTGACAGACCGTGGGCTACCAATTCGACCGGCACGGGGTGACGTTGGGCACCGAAGATTGTGCCGTGCCCGAGGCACTCCAATTCCGCATGACCGCCGACCCACCGTTGAAACGGTGGGCTTTCTTATACCGCGCCCGAAGGCGCTGGTATCGCCGTCCGGTACACTTCCGCAGCGGCGAGCACGGTGTTGCAGTGGGCGGTGATGGTGTCCTCGAAGTGAATGGCATAGCCGCCGGTTCCGCATGATCGCCGACCCACCGTTGAAACGGTGGGCTTTCTTATACCGCGCTCGAAGGCGCTGGTATCGCCGTCCGGTACACTTCCGCAGCGGCGAGCACGGTGTTGCAGTGAATTGTGATCGTGTCTTCGAAATGAATGGCATAACCGCCGGCGAGGGTGGCCATGACGGGAATCTTGCGCGAGCGGGCGGCGCGGAAGACCATTGCGTCGCGCTGCCGGAGGCCGTCGAGGGTGAGGTCCAAGCCGCCAAGCTGGTCCTCGCGGAAGGGATCGGCGCCGGCGACATAGCAGATGAGGTCGGGCGTGAACTGCTGCAGGCTGGAGGCCAGCGCGTTATCGAGCCAGGCGAGATATTCGGAGTCGCCGCAGCCGTCGCGCAGGCCGACGTCGAGCGTCGAGGGAGGCTTCTCGTGAGGGTAATTGTTCTCCTGATGGAAGGAGATGGTGAAGACTTCCTTGCCGGAGTTGGAACGAAGGGCGCCGATGGGCGGAGGCGTGAGGGAGCCTGCCGGTGGCGCAGGCGCGGTAATCTTCGGCGAGGCATGAGCGAAAATCACGGCGGTGCCGTTGCCCTGGTGGACATCGAGATCGACCGTCATAACGCGGCGAATGCGCCCGCGCTTCTGCAAGGACTTGATGGCGATGCCGAAGTCGTGAAGCATGCAGAAGCCTTCGCCGTGCTCAGGAAAAGCATGATGGAAGCCGCCGCCGAGGTTGATCGAGACGCCGTCCTGCAGGGCGCGTTCGGCTGCCAGCATAGAACCGCCGGCGTGCAGCCGGAAGGCCTCGAACAGTGGCCGCGAATAAGGAAGTTCCAAAAGCAACTCTTCGCGTGGGCTCAGGGTGCCTTCCACCAGTTTGTTGATGTACTGCGGCGAGTGCACCAACAGCAGGTCGTCATCGGTGGCCGGCTCGGGAGCGAGGAAGTCCTCTTCGCCGGCGGCCTGCTGCTCGAGTAGGTGCTGGCGCACGAGACGGAACTTGTCGCCGCGAAAGATGTGTTCGTCGATAGGCAGGAAATACTGCTCGCTATAGACCAGCTTGAAGGGCAGCATGGAGACTCTTCATTGTAGACTTCGCGGCGGGCGAGGTCACTAGTTTTGGTGGATCGTGAACCCCGTGGATCGTGAATCGTGGATCGACTTGGCGCGGTGTGAGGTCACTGGTTTTAGATGCCGTGGAGCGGGTGAACCGTGGTTCGTGGATAGTGGACAATTCACGTCGCGTTAGGCGATTCACGTCGCTGCGATGCACGATTCACGAAAAACGATTCACGATTAAGATGATTGCCATGGCTTCTGCCGCGGTGCAACTCGCGTCCTTACGCCGGGTGGCCGGTTACAACGTGCTGGCGACGGCTGGGGCGGTGATGGTGGTGCTCTTCGTGGCGTGCGCGCTGTTCGCCCCGTGGATTGCGCCTTATGATCCGGCGCGCATCGACCTGCCGCAGCGGCTGATGGGGCCCTCGGCGGCGCACTGGTTCGGCACCGACGAACTGGGCCGCGACATTCTCTCGCGCCTCATCTATGGCGCGCGCATTTCCATGCTGGTGGGCAGTTGCGTGGTGGCGGCATCACTCTCGCTGGGGCTGATCTTCGGCTCCATCGCCGGCTATTACGGCGGCTTCACGGACCGCATGCTGAACGTGGTAGTCATGAACGCCTTTATGTCGTTTCCTGGGATTCTGCTGGCGATTGCCTTTGTGGCGTTTCTGGGGCCGGGAATTTTCAACCTCATCTTTGCGCTGTCGCTGGGCGGATGGGTGGGCTACGCGCGGCTGGTGCGGGCGCAAGTGTTGGCGGTGCGCGAGCGGGAGTTCGTGGAGGCGGCGCGCGCACTGGGCGCGAGCGACGTGCGCATCATTGTGCGGCATATTCTGCCTAACATTATTCAGCCGGTGATTGTGCAGGGAGCGATTGGAATGGCGGGCGCGATCCTGGCGGAAGCGACCATGAGTTTTCTGGGATTGGGGGTGCCTCCGCCGACGGCGAGCTGGGGCACGATGCTGAACGACGGGCGCGCGCACCTGTTCGACGCGCCGCATCTGGTGCTGTTTCCCGCCGCCGCGGTGATGCTGGCGGTGCTGTCGTTTAACTTTATCGGGGACGGGCTGCGGGATTACCTCGATCCGCGGGCGAGGATTGAGGTGGGGATTTAGCACTTAGCATTTGGCAGTTAGCCAAAGCAGATACCAGACGGCAAGAGCTCTAAGGAGACGCTGATTAAGTCGGAACGAAGTCCGGCAGCGCCTAAGCCGCGATGATTTTGCAAACTTAACGGACGGTCTAAAGGCCGTTCCCTTCAAACGCCGGACTTAAATCAGAGTCTCCCTAAGTGCTGAATGCTGACTCCTTACATCCAATGAACATGCCAACCAGCGAAATTGCCTTCCTGGGCGGGGGATGCTTCTGGTGCGTCGAGGCCGCCATCAAGCAGATTAACGGCGCGGAATCGGTCCGCTCGGGATATATGGGCGGGCACGTCGCCAACCCCAGCTATCAGCAGGTTTGCTCCGGCAAGACGGGGCACGTCGAGATCGCGGAGATCACCTTTGATCCGGCGGTCGTCAGCTATGGCGATCTGCTGCATATTTTCTTTACCCTGCACGACCCTACGACGCTGAATCGCCAGGGCAACGACGTGGGCGAGCAGTATCGCTCGGTGATCTTCTATCGCGATGAAGCGCAGAAGAAAGCGGCAGAAGAGGTGATGGCGGAGCTGACGCGGGAGAAGGTTTTCGACAAGCCTATCGTTACCGCTGTCGAGCCTGCATCTACGTTTTACGTCGCCGAGGACTACCACCAGGACTACTTCGCCAACAATCCAGCGCAGCCGTATTGCATGTTCGTGGTCGCGCCGAAAGTGAAGAAGATTCGGGAGAAGTACGCCCAGAAGCTAAAGATGTGAAAGCCTTGTGAACCACAGAGACAAAGGGCACAGAGGTTTTTGAATTTTAGTCGGCTGTGTCTGTGTGGTGAAAATGTGCCTTTCGCTCCAGCTATAATAAGAAGTTTCGGCAGGGTGTTTTGAAGCGATCTGTGGGGATGAGGTCGTTTATTGCCTGCCGGAGCCGGGGGCCATGGCGAACGAGAGCATCACGGTACGCGGGGCGCGCGTCCACAATCTGAAAAACATCGACTTCGAGATTCCGCAGAACCAGCTCACGGTGGTGACTGGGGTTTCGGGCTCGGGGAAGTCGTCACTGGCGTTCGACACCATTTATGCCGAGGGCCAGCGGCGGTATGTGGAGTCGCTTTCGGCTTATGCGCGGCAATTTCTGGAGCGCATTGAGAAGCCGGATGTGGACGTGATCGACGGCATCGCGCCGGCGGTCGCCATCCGGCAGAAGAACACGACGCGCAATCCGCGCTCGACCGTTGCTACCGCGACCGAAATTTACGACTACCTGCGGTTGCTCTACGCGCGCGTGGGGCACACCTATTGCGTCAACTGCGGGCAGGAGGTGAAGAAGGACACGGTTGACGAGGTGGCCGACCGCATCCTTTCTCTTGGCGAAGGCACTCGGGTGCAGGTGTTCTTTCCGCTCGAGCCTCCTCCGAAACCATCCGGCCCGGAAAAGAAGAAGGGCCGTCGCCCGGCGAAGGAGAAGGCGGCAAAGCCGTTAGACCCACTCAAGCCAAACGAAGGCTTGCGTGAGGCACCCGCACCCTACCTGAAGGAACGGTTGTTCGAACTGCGGAAGCGGGGCTACAACCGGCTGTATCAGAACGGACAGCTCTTCGAGTTCTCCACGCCCGAATCCCTGCTGGACGTGGACTTCACGCAGCGGGTGTTCGTGCTGATCGACCGCATCGCCGTTTCATCCGACGCGCGGCTGCGCATTGTTGACGCGGTGGAGCAGGCCTATCGCGAGGCGGGCGAGGTAATATTCGAGACCGCGCCGCGCGAGCCGGGGTCCCAAGTGGGCGCGGGTTCTGGGCTCTCCCACACATTCGAAAAGCGCTCATCCACCCCAACGAGCGCAAAGTCGGCGCTCGTCGGGGACCCCGGGTGTGTGGGGCACCCGTTGGGGTCCCCAGCAAGCGCCGCATTTGCGTTTGCTGGGGTGGGGGAAGGAGAGCCGCCAGAGCAGTTTCGGTTTTCGCAGCGCTTCGAGTGCAAGCATTGCAACCTGCGGTATGAGGAGCCGGAGCCGCGGCTGTTTTCGTTCAATAATCCCTTCGGCGCGTGCCCACGATGCCAGGGTTTCGGCAACACTATCGATTTCGATTTGAACCTGGTGATTCCGAACAAGACGCTGACGCTGGCTGAGGGCGCGATTGAGCCCTGGACCAAGCCGAAATACCGGCCGCTGGCGACGGAGATGAAGCGCCACGCGCGCGGGGCGGGCGTTCCGCTGGATGTACCTTGGCAGGACCTGACGACGGAGCAGCAGAGCTTCGTTCTCAACGGCGACGGAAAGTTCTGGGGAGTGCGCGGCTTCTTCGAGCATCTGGAGCGCAAGAAATACAAGCTGCACGTGCGGGTTTTCCTGAGCCGGTATCGCGGATATTCGGTTTGCGGGGATTGCAATGGGCAGCGGCTGCGGCAGGAGGCGCGGCAGGTCCGGGTGGGCGGCAAAGATATTTGCCAGGTGACGGCGATGACGGTGGAAGAGGCGACGCGGTTCTTCGCCGAGATGAAGCTATCGCGGCAGGAGGCCGACATTGCTGGCAAGCTGCTGGAGGAGATCAACGACCGGCTGCGCTACCTGAACGACGTGGGACTGGAATACCTGACGCTGGACCGGCTGGCGTCAACGCTTTCGGGTGGCGAGGCGCAGCGGATACAGCTTGCGACATCGCTGGGATCGCGGCTGGTGGGCACGCTCTACGTGCTGGATGAGCCGTCGATTGGATTGCACAGCCGCGATACGGCGCGGCTGATCAAAATCCTGCACGACCTGCGCAACCTGGGCAATACGATTCTGGTGGTGGAGCACGATGCCGAGATCATGCGGGCGGCGGACAGTATCCTCGATCTCGGGCCCGGCGCGGGCGAGAACGGCGGGCGCCTGATTGCCAGCGGAACCTACGACGAGGTGCGGCAGAATCCGGCTTCGCTGACGGGACGGTACCTGAGCGGCGAACTGCGAATTCCGCTTCCGGCGGTGCGGCGCACCGATGGCCGGCGGGCGATCAAGCTGATTGGGGCGCGGGCGCACAATCTGAAGCGGATTGACGTGGAGATTCCGCTGGGCGTGCTGGTGTGCATCACGGGAGTGTCGGGCTCGGGCAAATCGACACTGGTGCATGATGTGTTGTACAACGCGCTGGTGGCGGAGAAAGGCCAAGGGACGGCAGGGCCGGCGGCGGAGGTGGAGCGAGTGGAGGGCGCGGGCGCGATCGACGAAGTGGTGCTGGTGGACCAGTCGCCGATTGGGCGGACGCCGCGCTCCAACCCGGTGACGTATATCCGCGCGTTCGACGCGATCCGGGAGCTGTTTGCTTCGCTGCCGGAGAGTCACAGGCGCGGGTACAGCGCGGGCCACTTTTCGTTCAATATCCCCGGCGGGCGCTGCGAAGCATGCCAGGGCGATGGCACGGTGACGGTGGAGATGCAGTTTCTGGCTGACGTTGAACTGGTGTGCGAGGAGTGCAAGGGAACGCGTTACAAGCCGGAAGTGCTGGAGATTCGCCATCGCGGCAAGAACATTCACGAGGTGCTGGATTTGACCGTGAAGCAGGCGCGGCAGTTCTTCTCCGGGGTGCCCAAGATTGTGGAGAAGCTGCGGGTGCTGGAAGAAGTGGGGCTGGGATACCTGCGGTTGGGACAGTCGGCGACGACGCTCTCGGGCGGCGAGGCGCAGCGGATGAAGCTGGCGGCGCACCTGCAACCGAAGCTGCGCGACATCGGCAAGCCGCGCAGCGAGCGCGACCGGCGGCATCCGCGGATGCTGTACATCTTCGACGAGCCAACGACCGGCCTGCACTTTGACGATGTCAGCAAGCTGCTGGCGGCCTTCCGCCGCCTGATCGAAACCGGTGGATCGATTGTGGTGATCGAGCACAACCTGGACGTGATCAAGACCGCCGATTGGGTAATTGATCTGGGTCCCGAGGGCGGCGAGCGAGGCGGGGAAGTGGTGGCCGTCGGACCGCCGGAGGCGATCGTCGCCGCGCCGCAGTCGTACACTGGGCAGTGGCTGGGGAGAAGCAGTAGCCAGTAGCCAGTAGTCAGTAGCCGACAGCCAGGAAATGCGACGGACAACGGACTGTTGGTTAGTGGCTACTGCTCTCCGCCCCGAGAGCGAGACCTAGGTCGAAAATGCCACTTGGGGTGCCCCGTTCTAGCCGTAGTTTGGCTAGGGCGGGGCAGCGTAACCGCTCATCTTGCCCCACCCTGGCCCAAAGAAGGCCAGAATGGGGCACCCCAGGGTTTTCATGTTTAAGGAGGCCCGGATCCGTACGACGCTGCCATGAATCTCCCTCGAATTACGCTGCTGGTGGCGGCACTGGCCATTGCATTGATGGCGACGTGCGCTGGCGCGCAGGAGAGCAAGCCTACGATCCGGCATCACCGCGTCGCCGTGACCACGCCGGAAGACACCAGCGCGGCGGAAATTGCGCAGGCGGAAGAGGCGATGCAGCGCAACGATTTCGCCAGCGCTGAACCGTTGCTGCAGAAGGCCGCCGCGGCGACGCCGGACAATTATCGCGCGTGGTTTGACCTGGGATACATCTACCATGCGACCCAGCGAAACGAGCAGGCGATTGAGGCATATCGCAAGGCGGTCGCGGCCAAGCCCGACGTTTTCGAGTCGAACTTGAACCTGGGCTTGCTTTTGGCGAAACAGGGCCAAAATGCGGAGGCAGCGAAATATCTGAAAGCTGCGACCCAGCTGAAGCCCACGGCGCGGCCGGAAGAAGAATTGGCGCACGCCTGGGAGTCGCTGGGACGGTTGGAGGCGGCGGCTGATCCGCAGCAGGCGCTGGCGGCGTTTGGCGAGGCGGCGAAGCTGAATCCGAAGGATGCGGCGGCGCATCTGGCCGCAGGGGAACTGCTGCAGAAGCAAGGCAAGCTGGATGCCGCGGCCAGGGAATATAAAGCGGCAGCGGAAGCCGACCCGGCATCGAAAGAAGCGCTGATGGGGCTGGCCAATGCGGAAGCCGGACAGAAGGAATATTCCAGCGCCGAGGCTACCCTTCGCAAATTGCTGGCGTCTGATCCGCAGGATGGCGCGGTGCGTATGCAGTTGGCGCGAATCTTATCGGCGGAAGGCAAGAATGACGAGGCGACCCGGGAGCTGCAAGCGGCGCAGCGAACCAATGCCGGCGATCCTCATGCCGCGCTGGAGCTAGGGACAGCCTACGCCAAGGCCGGCAAGGACGCGGAAGCCGAGCAGCAGTTTCGGCTTGCGCTACAGAAGCTACCGCAGGATGCGCAGGCGCATTATGCGCTGGGCTCGCTGCTGCTCTATGAGAAGAAGTTTGCCGAGGCGCAACAGGAATTGCTGGCTGCGGTCCGCTTGCAACCGGATTTCGCCGATGCTTACAGCAATCTGGCAATTGCCGCGGCGGCGAATAAGAACTATCCGTTGGCCCTGCAGGCTTTGGACGGCCGGGCGAAATTTTTGCCGGAGATTCCGGCAACCTATTTCCTGCGGGCCACCACCTTTGACCACTTGAATGATGTGCCCCAGGCGGTGGAATATTATCAGCAGTTTTTGGCGGTGGATCAGGGGAAGTTCCCCGATCAGGAGTGGCAAGCGCGACATCGCTTGATCGCGCTGGATCCCGATCACGCCGACAAATACCGGATCAAAGTGAAGAAGTAGCCATGCGTCCGTACATTGTATTGGCGGCCCTTGTGCTCGCGCTAGCCGGCATCGCGCTGGTGGCGGGCGACGCGAGGACGCAACTGAAGGCAAAGGCGGACGCGGCCCGCGGCGGCGAGCAGGCCAAGCTGTGCCTGGAATACGCGCGACAGGAACTGGAGAGCGCCGCCAGCCTGTACAACGAAGGACAGTTCGATCAGGCCAAAGCGGAGATCGAGCAGGTGGTGGCATATGCGCGCAAAGGGGAGGATGCGGCGACGGCTTCGCGAAAGCAGTTAACGCAAACCGAAATCAAGCTGCGCAAGTTGGCCGAGCGCATGCATGACATCGGCAATTCGCTGGACTTTGAAGACCGCGGACCGATGAAGCAAGCCATTGGTCAGATTGAGCAGCTACGCTCCGATCTGCTGGTGAAGATGTGGGGGCCGCAAGCGGAGCCGAAAGGGAGATCATGATGCGGCGGCCGATTGGCTACGCGATGCTGCTGGTCTGGCTGCTGTTCGGCCTCTCGGCTACCAGCGTGGCGCAGGGGCGCGATCCTCTCAACGAAAAAGAAGCGGACAAAATGCGTGACGTGGCCGACTGGCCCAACAAGCGGTTGGAGCTGATGGTGCAGTTCGCGAGCGCCCGCATCACCGCCATCGAGCAACTGGAGGCGAATGGCAAGAACGCTAAGGACCGGCCCCTGCAGATCCACGATCTGCTGCAGGACTTCACGGCGTTGCTGGATGAGATCGGCGACAACGTGGACATGTACGCCTCGCACAAAGCTGACATGCGCCAGGGCTTGAGCGTGCTGCTGGCGGCCAACAGCGAGTGGGCGCTGCAGCTCAAGCGGCTAAAGGAGCAATCGCCGCCGGAAGAGTTTCAGCGATACGCTTTTGCGCTGGGCAGCGCGCTGGATGACGTGAAGGACACGGCTGACGACACCCGCAAGCAGCTGCAGGAGCAGAATGCGCTGGCCAAACAGAACAAGCTGGTGAAGGTGTACTCCGAGCGGCCCCGCTAGAAATCTCTGGGAAGCTGACTTTCCGGTCCCTGCAATACAAAGGGCCGCCATACTTCCCCCTGTTGGCGGCCCTTCCCTTTTTTTTTTTTACAGCAAAACAACGGTGCCCAAAATAGCAGATTGTGGCGGCACAATTCAATCGCACAAACACCTTAGTACCTGCAGGGTAACCGTGCCGTCGATTGCTCCTCCGAGCGTGGTAAGGTGAGTAACAGCTTGCGCGACCAACTGCAGCAGATCTTTCAGCGGAGCTATCGCGAGCTTCGCCCACGAGCTCCCATGCCGGAGTTTCGGGTGGAGTTCTACGCCTTTGCCAACATCAACAACACGATTCGCCTGAGAGAGGAGGTGCTGCACGTGCGCATCTCCGACCTGCTGGAGGGTTCGCCAGAGAATGTGATGGAAGCGCTGGCGCACATCCTGCTGGCCAAGATTTACCGCAAGCCAATCCAGCCGCTGCACGCTACGCGCTACCGGCGCTATGTCTCCAGCCACGCTATGACGGCCAAGGCGCACCTGCTGCGGCAAGTGCGCGGGCGAAAGCGGATCGATTCCGCGCGCGGGCAGGTGTACGACCTGGATGAAATTTTCGAGCAGCTCAACCGGCAATTCTTTTATGGGCTGCTGGCGCGGCCACAGATGACCTGGAGCCGCTCGCACGCGCGCAACAGCCTGGCGCACTATGACCCGGCGCACAACGCAATTGTGGTGAGCCGCGTGTTTGATCACGCGCGGGTGCCGCGCTGCGCGGTGGAGTACATCGTGTATCACGAGATGCTGCACCTGAAGCATCCGGTGAAGCTGCGCGGCAGCCGGCGCTGCGTGCATGGGCCGGAGTTTCAGGCGGAAGAAAAGCTGTTTCCGCAGTTAGAAGAGGCGAAGCTGTTCCTGAAGCGGCTGTAGCAGCAATCAGCAATTTGCTGGCAGTTGCCGGTCGCTACATCTCTCCCGTGTTTGCGTCCTTCTCCAGCATAAACTCGAGTACTTCTTGCGGCGCCGATGACGTCCACACCGGCGCGAAGGAGAGGCGATGCAATGGCGTCGGCCCCTTCTCGCGCAGGGCCCGTAAATGTTTGGGTGTGCTGTAGCCCTTGTTGGAGGCCAGGGCGTATTCGGGGAAGACCGGGTCCCAGGCGCGGACCATGGCGTCACGCTCGACCTTGGCGAGGATGGAAGCAGCGGCGATGGAGGCGGACAAAGCGTCGCCGTGGATGATGGGCGTTTGCGGGCAGTCGCAGTTGAGGCGAAGAGCGTCGATCAGCAGATGGTCGGGCCGGAGGGTCAGCATGGCTACGGCTTCTTCCATGGCGCGCTTGGAGGCCCAGTAGATATTGATCTGGTCGATGGTGGCGACATCGACGGCAGCAACGGCGCAAGCGAGCGCGTGCTGACGAATTCGCGGGGCAAGTTTTTCGCGTGTCTCGCGGTCCAGCAACTTTGAATCGCGCAGCCCGCGAATGCGGTAGGCGGGGTCGAGAATAACCGCGGCGGCAACCACCGGACCGAAGAGCGATCCGCGGCCCACTTCATCAACGCCTGCCACCAGCTTTGCGCCCGTGGTCCAGGCCAGCTTCTCATATTGCAACGTGCATTTCAGACGCTTCAGAAGACGCAGCTTTAGCGTGGCCGGGGAGACTTGCTTGCCGGAATCTTGAGCGCGCGCTTTGGTGCGGGGAGACTTCACGGGCGGACTTAACGAAATTCTAGAGCAAGAGAGAAGTTACCGCGAACTGCCAACCCTGCATCTCACCTGCTCGGGGGTTGAAATATGGGAAAGCGCTGCGGAACGCTGGTAGCGGTGGTGGCTTGCGGGACGGTGATGGCGCTATTGCTATCAGCCTGCGCCGGGGGGATGAGCAACTCGAGCAACTCACCCGCGCCGGGAAACGGTGTTTCTAG
>VFSW01010968.1_pt1 | contig 12785 bp, 11 predicted proteins | sample 5358111 | NCBI WGS metagenome assembly VFSW01 (sample SAMN11554181, study PRJNA540505) | mine drainage metagenome | isolation source: sediment from site ElyBrook_90M | place: USA: Ely Copper Mine, Vershire, VT | collected 2017 | reverse complement strand
CGATCTGAGCGCGGTGCCCGCGCAGGACCTGCGGGGCGCACGTCGCGCGCTGGGGAGCGAGCACAAGGCGCGCGCCCGTCGTGGGCAGCGAGTCGACGGAGCGGCGGACGCCAGGCTTCTCGTGCTGCTGCTGGGGGCGGGGGCTTGGCGCGCAGGGGGGCGTGCGGTGGGACGACGGGACGTGCTGAAGCTCGCACTGCTCTCGGTGGGCGGTCTCGCCGTGAGCGCGTGCGGCAACAACAGCCCTAGCCCCTGCACGCCGCTGGCGTGCGACCCCGGTGACGGGGGCATGGAAGACGAAGGGGGTCGCCTCGTCGCGGACGCCGCAGTGGGCGAGGGAGGCGCGCCTGCCCGCGATGGCGGGCATCGCGACGGCGGTCGCGGTGACGGCGGACAGACTGGCGGCGGTGGTCCCGTACCGTGCCCGCCGAGCGGCTACGTGTGCGAGGAAGACAACGGCGGCACCTACGTCGACACCACAGCGGGGGTCGGCTGACGTGGGCGGTCTGGTGGGATTCTCGGCGCCTCGGCAGGCCCCCGTGCGCCCGATCATCGACCGGATGCTCGCCGCCGACGTCGCCCGCGATCGCCCCTCGGTCGTCGCCGGATGCATGGCCGTCTATGGGCGGCGAGACGTGGACGTCGCGCACGAAGCCGGCGCCACGCTGGCTCTGTCGGGCTACGCACGCCTGGGCTCGCGGGCCGTCGACGCCCGCGAGCTGCTGGACCTGTGGAGGGCGCGCGGCGTCGGCCTCCTTGCCGAGCTCGAGGGCGAGCACGCGATCGCGGCGTCCGCCGGTGGCGTCACCGTGGTCGCGCGCGACCGCTTCGGGACGCGGCCCATGTACGTCGCTCGGACCGGCGATGGCGTCCTGTTCTCGACCGCGATCGGACCGCTGCTGAGCGCCGGCATCTCCGCGTCGATCAACCGCGACGGGATCGTCCGCAGCCTGGTGCTGGGCTACGTGCCCGCGCCCGACACGGCGATCGAAGGAATCGAACAGCTCCCGGCGGGCGAAGCATGGACGCTGGCCCCGCGTCGAGGACGCGCGAAGTGGTACCTGCCACAGGAGCGAATCGACGCGCGCCGGTCCGTGCACCGCGCGGCTCGCGAGCTGGATCGGGCGCTCGACCGAGCGGTGGACCGCGCGCTGCCGGCGAGCGGCCGCATCGGAGCCTTCCTCTCGGGTGGGATCGACTCTTCCCTGGTCCTCGCGCGGATTCACGAGGCGGGTCGCGACGTCGAGGCGTTCACGCTCCACTTCGGCGACCACCTTCCGGGAGAGCTCCGCTATGCGAGCGCGGTGGCCTGCCATCTGGGCGTTCGCCATCACGTCCTGGAGCTCGACGATCGAGCCTTCGTCGCGGGCATCGAGCCGGCGTTCACCCATCTCGAGGATCTGCTCTCGGAGCCCATCGCGGTGCCGAACTTCCTGCTCGCCCGGCAGGCGGCGAGATCGTGCGACTTCCTGTTCACCGGCGAGGGGGGCGACCCACCGTTCGGCGGCCCGAAGAACGTCGGGATGCTGCTGTCGCTGGCGTACCGCGGATCGCCGCTCGCGCCTTCGCTCGAGGAGGCGTACATGACGGCGCACCACCATCTGGCGGACGACCTCGCGGTCGCGCTGACGCCCGACTGGCTCGGGAGCTTCGACGCGCCCGGGCTCGCCCGCCAGCTTCGCTCGCACATCGTGCCCGCGGCGCGAGAGGCCCGCCGGACCAGCTTCATCGGCGGCTTGATGCGCACGAACGTCGTGCTCAAGGGTGCCAACAACATCCTGGTGAAGGTCGCCAAGATGGTGACTGCCCACGAGCTCGCGCTGCGGTCGCCGATGTTCGACCGCGAGGTCGTCGAGCTCGCGCTCACCATCCCGCCCTGGCACAAGCTGCGAGGAACGGACGAGAAGATCGTGCTCAAAAGCGCCGCCAGACGGTCGCTCCCGAGCATCGTGGTCGATCGTCCCAAGCGAGGCATGGCCGTGCCGCTCCGGGCGTGGTTTGCCGGCGCGCTGGGCGAGCTCGCGCGAGACACGCTGACCGCGAGGGCGGTGCGCGACCGCGGGATCTTCCGCTGGCCGTACGTCGACCGCCTGCTGCGGCTGGACCGGATGCCCTCCGATCTGGCGCGCTCGCGCAGCGCCGACAAGCTCTGGCTCGTCCTGGTGACCGAGCTGCACCAGCGCGCGATGGAGCGCCTGGCTGCGTCGCGGAGGGCTGCGTGACCCGGCTCGATCGCGCCATCGACGCCGCTGCGGCGGAGCTCGCGAGCACCTCGCGGGCCTTCACGCGAGGCAACCTGTATCACGCCGTGCTGCGGACGGACCCCGGGCTCGGCGCGCGGTGGACGCTCGACCGCTTCTGCCGTGAGCCGCTGGCCAGGCGCCTGCGCCGCGGCCGCATTCCAGGCTTGCTGCCCGCGTCGCGCCCCCGTCGCTTCCGCGCGGCGGGCGTGGCGAACAGGCGCGAGTGGGACGCCTGCTTCCCGGCGGCCATCCTGCTGGTGGACCGACCCGAGATCGTCGACCTGTTCGCTGCGTCGGGCGCGCTCGTGCAGTCGCGAATCGCCGCGGTGTGTACCGACGGAACGCCCGCGCACGTCGTGTCCTGGTTGCGGCGGGGGATCCGCCTCGGACACACCGCCCCGGTCGGCTACCTGCACGACGCCGGCACAGTCCTCTATCCCTTCTTCTTCGAGCCCCTGGCGACGCTCGTCGCGGTCTCGGGTGGCAGGGAGCTCCGCTTTCGCGACCTCGGCATCGGCCCGGGACGCCCGCTCCGGGACCTGCTCGGCGTCGCTGCCGGCGGTGCGAGCTCCGCGGTCTTCCTCGAGCAGATCCCGCCGTGCGCGCTCGTCGCCTACGCCGCGCAGGAGCTGCTGCGCCTCGTCTCTCCGGATCCGCTCCTTCTGCCGATGAGAACGCGAAGGGAGAAGAGTCGATGATCGACGCTCGACCTGGGCACTTCACCATCGGAGGCGTCGAGGCGCAATCACTCGCGGCGCGCTTCGGGACTCCCCTGTTCGTCTACGACGCAGCCAGCGTGCGGTCCACATGGCGCGAGCTGCAGGCGTGCTTCGCGTACTCGCCCTCGATGCTCCACTACGCCGCCGTCTGCAACCCGAACTTGCACCTGCTCCGGCTCCTGCGCGCCGAGGGAGCGTGCGTCCACGCGAACACCCCGGGCGACGTCTACTGCGCGCTTCGCGCCGGGTTCCGCTCCGACGAGATCGTGCTCTCGGGGAGCAACCTGGGCGACGAGGACTTCGAGTACGTCGCCGCGAGCGGAGTCCACGTCAACGTGGACTCACTGGACGACCTCGCGCGCTGCTGCTCCTTCCCCATGCGCGATCGCGTGGTCGGCCTGCGGATCCACCTCGAGGGGATCTTGCCCGACAGCCGCATGGGCATTCGCGAGCACGAGCTCGGACAGGCGGTCGACCTCGCCCGTTCGCACGGCTTCCGGATCACCGCGCTCCACGTTTACTGCGGGACGCACGGGCGCAACCTCGAACGCTACCGGCTCGCGCTGGCCCGCCTCGTGGAGCTCGCGCGACCTCTCGCGGACGTCGCGTGCCTGAACCTCGGGGGCGGCTTCGGCTACGACTACCACGATCCCGACGAGCGGCCGTTCCCCTTCGAGGAGCTCGCAGCGTCCGCCGGCGAGGCGGCTCGCGAGCTGTCGCGGGTGCGCGGGCGTCCCGTGATGCTTCGCGTGGAGCCCGGGCGCGCGGCGGTGGCCGGCGCGGGCGTGCTGCTGTCGCGGGTGCGGTCGGTGAAGCGCTCGGCTTCGAGGCGCTACGTCGGAGTGGACACCACGACCGCCAACTTCACGAGCCCGGTGGTCCACGGATCGCACCGCAGAGTCGTCGCGGTCGAGGACCGAGAGCCCGATCCGGTGCCTGCAGACGTGTGCGGGTGCACGACCTACTCGCGCGACCTCGTCGCGCAGGGCGCGCCCCTGAGTGCGGTGGAGACGGGCGACCTGATCGCCGTGCTGGACGTGGGAGCGTACGGGTACTGCATGGCGAGCCACTTCCTCAACCGTCCCAGGCCCGCCGAGGTGTTCGTGGACGGAGGCGAGGCCACGCTCGTGACGCGACGCGAGACGTTCGAGGACCTGATCGCGCGGCAGGTCGATCGTCCCGGATGATGCTCCGGCTTCGCGTGGTCGCCGCGGGGGTCTGCGTCGTCGCGTGCGCCTGTCACACGGCGTACAGGCCCGGTAGGCTGGTCGGCGAGGGCGAGGGCGAGACGAGGCCCCGCGCACGAAGACTGGGATGCCTGGACGTCGAGGTGTCCCCCGGCCCCATCGAGGGCTCGAAGCTGAAGGTCGACTACCGCTTCGGCAACCGGTGCGATCACGCGCTGCACCTGGACTGGTCGCGCGCCAGGGTGCGGGCGCGCATCCGCGTCGAGATGCACGACGACGGAGACTCGAGGGAGTACCAGGAGCTCTCGACCGACGCCGAAAACTGGGTCGACTTCGGCGGCGGCGACGCGGAGCCGGGGGAGCTCGACTCGAAGGCGTCGGGCGCGCAATCCCACTCGTACCATGCCCCGTGGCCGGATGCGGTGGGCGCGCTCGACCGAGGCGGCATCGTCGCGACGCTCCTCGAGCTGTGTATCGACCTGCGTAACGTCACCGATCGGCCTGCGTCGCCGAACCCCGTCTGCTTCGGGCCCGGCGACGACGAGGTGCCGCTCTGGGCGGGCTCCCCCGAGGTCAACGGCGGGGCCGAGGGAGACTCCGATCGCCAGTGGGACGTCGAACACGACCCGGACCTCGCCACCGGCGGCGGCATGTCGGTTCACACCATCCCTCTGCAGAGCGTGTCTCCGCACAACGACGGGTACAGATTCCCGCAGCAATCGCTCGGGACGGCGACGGCGTGGAGCGTTGACTACGACGCTCTCCGCCTGGGCTTCGGCCGGTTCCACGTGGACGTCGCCGACGTGGCCCTCGGGATCGGCCAGACACCGCAGACGACACTGCAGCCCTCTCAGGTCGGGGCGAGCGCGGGCGGTGGCGCCCTGTATGTTTCCCTCGGAGGCCTGGTCGGCGCGGAGCTGCTGCGCCTTGGGCCAGCATCGCTGGATCTCGACCTCGCTCTGGGCGCCCGCTACCTGCGCGTGCCGAACAACCTGAACGACGGCGGGGCGTTCCCGTCGTGCATCGGCAAGACCAAGAGCGGCAGTCAGCGTGACCTCTGCGGTGACTTCGACTTCTGGTTCGGTCAGGTGCAGCCGCGCGCAGTCGTCGACCTGTGGACCAGCCCGTGGGTGTCGATCTCGCCGTGGTTCGGCGTCGACATCGTACCGCTTCCCCTGGGATTCTCGGGCGGCGTCATGATGCTCGTCCACTCGCGTTCCTTCGGGGAGGCTTGGTAGGATTTTTTCCCAGTCATCGGGAGAAACTCCCAGCGGCGTCAACGGCTCGAGCAAAAAGCCCTCGCACGGGCCGTTGGTGCGGACTCTGCATGGCGGCCCCGGGATGGGCAGGGTCTCCACGCGAACGCGGGCTCTCGCGGAGATCGCGCGCCACGTCGCCGTCGCCCATGGTCACTTCGCGGCGGGCAACTACGAGCACGCGATTGCTCCGCTGCTCGAGGCGGCCCGGCTGGTTCCGGACGACGCCGAGGTGCTCAACGACCTCGGGGTCGCGTACATGGCCACTCGACGTTTCGCCGATGCCATCGTCTGGCTGCGGCGGTCGATCGTATCCCAACCGAACGTCGGCAATGTGCACTACAACCTTGGCCTCGCGCTCCAGCACATGGGAGACGACGACGCGGCCATCGTCGAGCACCGCTGTGCGGTGACACTCTCCCGCGAGCTCGCCGCCGCGCACGGTCAGCTGGGTGACCTGCTGTGGGAGAAGGGAATGTGGAGCGAGGCGGTCGCGGCGTTCGAGCGGACGTACGCCTCCGCTCCGAACACGACCCTTGGGCGCCTCGGCAAGGTCAAGGCGCTCAGCGCGGAGAATCGCGACCGCGAAGCGGAGGAAGAGCTTAGGCATTTGATCGCCTGCGACCCATCGAGCAGCCTCGCGTGCGTGCTTCTGGGCCGACTTCTCCAGGAATCGGGCCGCTTCGAGCAGGCGACCGAGATCTTCGTTCGCGCCATCGCAATCGATCCCTGGCAGACCAACGCTTATCAGGGGCTCGTCAGCTCGATGAGATTCACCGAGGCCGAACGGCCGTGGATCGCGCGGATCCTCTCACGCCTCGAAGCTGCGGATTGGCACGAGCGCTTCGCGCCGGCCGTTGCAGACCGCCATCGGATGTTGCTCCATTTCGCAGCCGGCAAGGCCCTTGACGACCTGGGCGACTACGCAGAGGCCATGAATCACTTTCACGCGGCCAACGCGATTCGCAGGACCCTCTGCCCGTTCGATCGCAGCGAGGTCGAACGACGCGCCGACCAGATCATCGCGCGATTCACCCGCGCGTTCTTCTCCGGGCACTCGACCCTGGGACATGCCGACGAGACACCCGTCCTGATCGTCGGCATGCCCCGCTCCGGCACGACCCTCGTCGAGCGCGTCGTCTCCAGTCATCCGGCGGTGCGCGGATGCGGTGAGCTCACCTTCTGGAGCGAGCGCGGGCCGACGTGGGCCGCCGCAGAACGGGACTTGCTCGCGAAGGCGAGCGCTCAGCTCTGCAGGGACTACCTGTACGTACTCCGCAGAGGCGCCCCCGATGTGCTCCGGGCGACCGACAAGATGCCATTCAACTTCTTCTGGGTGGGGCTGGTGCACCTGTTGTTTCCGAACGCGCGGTTCGTGCACTGCCGGAGGAATCCAGTCGACACGTGCCTGTCGATCTACACGACGCCGTTCACGCAGAGCTGGGGGTTCACCAGCGCCCCCGGCGACCTGGCGTCGTACTACCGGCTGTATCTGCGTCTCATCGAACACTGGCGCAGTGTGATTCCCTCGGAGCGTTTTCTGGAGATCGATTACGAGGATCTCGTCGCCGAGCCGGAAAAGACCGCTCGACGCCTGATGGCGTTCGTCGGGCTCGAGTGGGATCCGGCATGCCTGCGCCCGGAGGGAAACAGCCAACGGGTGAGGACTGCCAGCAGCTGGCAGGCGCGCCAGCCCATCTTTCTGAGCTCGGTCCAACGCTCGCGACACTACGAACCTTGGATCGGAGAGCTCCGTGGGCTTCTGTAGCTCCACGTCGAGCCGCGCGCTGGCCGCCCCCCTGTCCAGCTACCCTATCGACGCGCAATTTCCCGCCTCCCACTTCAGCAAGGGCTAGGTGCGACCCGCTTGTCGAGCCGGACGAGCCCCCTCGTCCCCACACCGTGCGTGCCCGTCGCACGTGCAGTCCAGGCACGGGCCGGCCGACGCGACGCCACAATGGTGGCTCACCTCGTTGCGAAGGACCCCGTGAGCGCGGTGCAAGCGCACGTGCAGGTTGCCCGTCGAGATCCCGAGGGCGCGCGCGGCGGCCGCCGGGTCGTCGCCATCGATGTCGACACGGCGGATGACCTCGGCGTAGGCCGGCCGGATCTCGGCGAGGAGCCGCATGCCACACCGGCAGGGCGTGCGATCGGGGCCGGGGTCCTCCGCGGCGAGCTCCGTGAGATCGGCGTCGCTCCGGTGGCGCATGGGATCGTTGCGCCGCTCGCGATGGTGGTCGACGAGGGCATGCCGGAGGATCCGGTAGAACCACGCGCGTGCGCGAGCGGGATCCTCCAGCGATCCCGCTCGCTCCGACGCGCGCATCAAGGCGCGCTGGACGACGTCGTCGGCGTCCGCCTCGCTGGCGACGCGTGGCCGCACGAGGCGCACGAAGCGCGCGTGCTCGGCCTTGAGGGCCTCAGCCAGCGCACGCGCTTCCATGGGATCTACCGTGCGTCCTTCGGCTTCGTCGCGCAACTGCACGAGCTGCCGCAATGGCAGGGGGCGCACGCGCAGCCGGGGCCGCAGGGGCACTCCCGGGGCGTTGCGGTTCGGTTGCTCTTGGTCTCGGTGTTGGGCTTGCTCATGGGTCGTCTCCGGGTTTGCGGTCATTCCGCCGTTCATGGGTAAGGACGGGCCCGGGCGCCCGGTTCTTACAGTTCTCACAGGGAGGTCTCACGAACGCTCAGTGTGTGTTGCTCTGGGGTCGCGGGCTTCCCGTGCCCGTCTTATGCTTCACGCAACCATCATGACCGATGATCGACGGGAGCACTGGGATCGGGTGTACCGGACCAAGCGGGCCACGGAGGTCAGCTGGTACCGCCCCCACCTCGACATGTCGCTCGCCCTCCTCGAGCAGGCCGCCCCCGACCGTACGGCCGCCATCGTCGATGTCGGCGGCGGCGAGTCCACCCTCGTCGACGACCTGCTCGCGCGCGGCTACGCGGACGTGACCCTGGTCGACCTGTCGCAGACGGCGCTCGACGCGACACGGGCTCGCCTTGGCGACCGGGGGGCCTCCGTGCACTGGATCTGCGGCGATGCCACGACCGTGGAGATGCCGGTCGCACGCTACGACGTGTGGCACGACCGCGCGGTGTTCCACTTCCTCACCACGCCTGCCTCGCGTCTCGCGTACGTGCGCCAGGTCGCGCGCGCCGTGCGCCCCGGCGGCCACGTGATTGTCGGCACGTTTGGCCCGCAAGGGCCGACGCAGTGCAGCGGTCTCGACGTGGCCCGCTACGACGCGGAAGGCCTGCACGCGGAGTTTGGCGCGCGCTTCGAGATGCTGCGCCACTTCGAGGAGGTGCAGCACACGCCGCTCGGCCGCGAGCAGCAGTTCGTGTGGTGCTTCTGCAGGCTCGCCGACGGTTGAGCGACCTCCAGGGGGCGCCGCCAACCCGTCACTCCCCCCGCTCCAGCCACACCCGCACCTCGCCGGGCTCCTCTGCCGGCTCGACGTGCACGACGCGCGGCCGGCAGCACACCGGGCAGTCCTCTGTGTACGTCTGGCTGGAGCCGCCGCCGGGGTCGACGAAGATCTCCTCCTCCTCGCCGCAGAACGGGCACGCGACCGATGTCCTGGGCTGGGCTCTGCGCTTGCGTTTGGTCATCCGCACGGGCAGCAGCATGGTAGCCCATGCAGTACAGCGCTCCCGGTCTCACCTCGACGAGACGGACGGACCCGCCGGTCGCCCGTTGCTCGCTGCGAGCGCGCTCTGGAGCTCCGCGCCGGACGCCGGCCAGGCGACACTTCCTCCGAGCAGCGCGCGGTAGTCGGCCTGCTGGCCGTAGACCGCGCGCGTCCGCTCGGTGTCCTGCGTGAGCACGGCGCCGCCCAGGTCGATGCCGGCGAAGAGCCCGCGCGAACGCGAGTACACGAGGATCTCGGCCTTGAGCTTCCAGTCCGTCCCGGCTGCAGCGTCGCGTCCGACGGGGCCGGCTGCGACCGACGCGTCGGCGCCAAGCTCGACCTTGCTGTTCAGGAGCTTGCGCATCCCCTGGTCGTCCATCACGAAGAGGATGAGATCTGTGCTCTGGACCCCGAGCTGCGCGCCGAAGCTGCCCCCTCCGACGCTGAAGAACGCGGGAGCGCTCCAGCCCGATGCCGTGCGGCAGCTGGCCACACCGCGGCCGTATTGCGCGCCGACGATGAAGGCAGCCTTGACGATCGAGGGGATGACGGCGACGCATTGCGCGCTCCGCCTCAGGTCGAGAGGCACCGTGTCCGGCATCGCGCTCATCTGACGTAGAACTTCTGCGGCGTCGCGCATCTTCTCCGCCCCGTCGTCGCGCTGAGCAGCCTCGTCCGCCGCCGTGCGGGGCGTGCCTTCGCAGGCGATTGCAGTGGTGACCACGACGAGCGCCAGAGCTGCGTGCCAGCGATTGGATCGAAGGGGGTTCATGACGTCCGACGCCATGCACCATCGATGCCGACGCCACCGCATGGGCTACGATGCGGCAGCCATGCCGAGGCTCGTCTTCGACAGCGGCTCCATCCGCCGCGAGATCGCGCCAGGAGCTGAGCGCTCACCCGATCGTCAGCCACGGCAACCAGCGGTCCGCGATCCACGGTCCCGCGAGCATCCACTCCAGGATGGCCAGGCACAAGAAGGGACCGAACGGCAAGCGCGCGGCCATGATCCCGTCGGCGGGTGCGGTGCCCAGCGGATCGATCGCGAGCAGGCGTCGCGCCTCTTCGTCGCCCCCCGCTGCCGCGGCCTGCAGCTCCTCCCTGTCTCGCACGACGCTCTCCGGCTCCTCGATCTTGCCCTTCACCGCGAGCACGATGATCGCCGCCACCGTGGCGTGCAGGGCGCCCGCGAAGATCGCGAACACGACCCCCGGCCAGCCGAACCATGCGCCCGCGAGCATTGTGAGCTTCGCGTCCCCCGTGCCCATGCCGTGCCGCCCCCGCAGCGCCTTGTACCCGACCACGAACGGCAGCCACACGGCGGCGAACCCGACGCCCGCCCCGAGCAGGCCGTCGATCCACGTCATCCCCCGCAAGCCGGGCGTGGCGATTCCCAGCAGCGTGCCGCCGATGGTGATCGCGTCGGGCAGGAACATGTGCTCCAGGTCGATGAACGCGGCCGCCATCAGCGCCATGGCCAGGCCGAAGGCCGCGAGGAACAGCGTGGCCGCGCGCAGCAGCGGGGTCTCGAGGGGCAGCGGCATCACGATCGTCTCGAGCACGGCGAGACCGATGAGCCCCGCAGCTGCCTCCAGCACGACGTAGCGGGGCGAGATCTTCGCCCCGCAGCACCGCGCCCGCCCGCGCAGCAGCAGCCACGACACGATGGGGACGTTGTCGAGCATCCCGATGGGCTTGCCGCACGCCGGGCAGTGCGACCCGGGGCGGACCACGCTCATCTCGCGCGGAACCCGGTACACCACGACGTTCACGAAGCTCCCCCAGACGGCCCCCCACGCGAAGGCCAGCACGCGCAGCCACCACGGCGAGAGCTGCAGGTCGGCGAGGGTCATGCGCGAGGCTGGAGCGTAGCAGGGTGATGGTGCGTGACGCGCGGGGCGATCCGGGTTATCCGCGCCGGCCGGGGGATCGGACCAATGCTGCTCCCCATCCACGCCGACCACCCCGAGCCTCGCAAGATCCGTCGCGCGGTCGACGCGCTCGAGCAGGGCGGCGTCATCGCGTATCCCACCGACACGGTCTACGGGCTGGGGTGCGACCTGATGAACAAGCACGCCATCGACCGCCTGTATTCCATCAAGGGGATGGACCGGTCGCACCCGCTGGCCTTCGTGTGCCCCGACCTGTCGGATATCGCCAGGTACGCCATCGTCGAGAACCAGGTCTACCGCGTGCTGCGCCGCTTCCTGCCCGGGCCGTACACCTTCATCCTGCAGGCCACGCGCGACGTCCCCAAGCTCGTGCAGAACAAGCGCAAGCAGGTCGGCATCCGCGTGCCGGCGTCCGCGACCATCCAGGCCCTGGTCCGCGAGCTCGGCCGCCCCATCATCTCGAGCACGGCGGCGCGCCCGGGCGAGGAGCCGATGGTCGACCCCCACGAAATCGACGTCGCGTTCAAGGGCCTGGCCCTCGTGCTCGACGCAGGGGCGGGGGGCCTGGTGCCGACGAGCGTGATCGACCTGACGATCCTTCCTCCCGAGATTGTCCGCGAAGGGGCGGGCCCGGTCGACGAGTTCCGCTGACCTTCGACCTTGCTCAGGTACCGAAGGGCAGGGAGGCGCGGTCGTAGGCCCCGCTCTCCTCCAGCGACTCTGGGCTGTCGCCTCCCCCCGGCCCGCGGTCGTCGCGGAAGAACTCCATCAGCTCGTCCCGGCGCGCCTGCGCGTCGGCGCGGCCCATCTCGATGAGCTTGCGGCAAAAGGGGCCGTCGAACAGGAGGTAGCTAGCGAGGTCGGCCTCGCCGTCGATGCCCAGATCGAGCAGGGTGAAGATGCGTTTGGTGACCAGCGGGTTGCCCTGCAGCCGTCCGCGCTTGAGGTGCTCGTCGGCCAGCCGTCCGATGTCCTCGCTGGGGCGTACCCGCATGCACTGCACGTGTCGGTACTCGATCCCGCCGTGCCGGCGAGCCTCGGCGCTCAGCGCCTCGGTGAAGCCGGGGCCGTAGGCGCGCGTGCCGTCGACTAGCACGCTGTTGATGCGCGTGAGCAGCTCGATGTCGACGTCGACGTGGTCGAGCAGGAACGCGTTGAGCACCTTGCCCAGCAGGAACGCCGCCCCGGGCGCACGAGACGTCTGCTGGTGCCCGGCCTCGCGCACGACCCGCCCCTGCACCTCGCGCGAGCTGCCGATCGCGAAGATGTGCGTCGCGCCCAGGCGCAGGGCGGGGGCGATGGGCGTGTTCTGGCGCAGGCCCCCGTCGAGGTACAGCTCGTCGTCGATGCGCACCGGAGGGAACAGCAGGGGGATCGCCGCGCTGGCGAGCGCGTGGTGCGGGCCGATGCGATCGGCGCGGAAGAGGGTGCGCGGGGGCGCGGCCGAGGGCACCGTGAGGTTGGGCGCGGTCTGCATGAACACGACCGTCCGGCCCGTGGAGACCTCGGTGCACGAGATCGTCAGCGCGCGCAGCACGTTCTTGCGCAGGCACCGGGACACCGCGCGCCAGCTGATCTCGCGCTGTACAAGATCGGCCATCGGCTTCACGTCGAACAGCCCCGACCCCTCGGGCCCCCCGAGCAGCACGCGCGGTAGCGACACCACCTGCCGCAGGCCGAACCCCAGCACGCGCGTGAGCTCGAGGCCGGTCCAGAGCTCGACGAGCCTGCGTAGCCCCAGGACGGGATCGCCCAGGTGCGCGGCCAGATAGCAGCCGTTGATGGCGCCCACGCTGGTTCCGCACAGGATGTCGATCTTGGGCGGCGCGCCCAGCTTGCGCGTGAGCTCGTCG
>VFSW01010967.1_pt1 | contig 12787 bp, 8 predicted proteins | sample 5358111 | NCBI WGS metagenome assembly VFSW01 (sample SAMN11554181, study PRJNA540505) | mine drainage metagenome | isolation source: sediment from site ElyBrook_90M | place: USA: Ely Copper Mine, Vershire, VT | collected 2017 | reverse complement strand
GCAGGACCAACGATTCGACAGTTAAATCACTCATTCCGGATAAATTATGACGCTCAACATCAGACCCATCGGCGACCGCATCCTCGTGGAAGCTGTCGAAGAAAAAGCCGCCACCAAAGGTGGAATCGTAATTCCCGACACTGCCAAGGAAAAGTCTATGGAAAGCAGAGTGGTGGCCCTCGGCAGCGGGAAAACGGACGACAATGGTAAGAAGGTTCCCTTTGAAATGAAAAAGGGCGATCGCTTGTTGGTGAGCCGATACGGAGGTACGGAGATAAAGCTCGAAGGAAGGGAATACAAGATCCTCAGTTCGGAAGACGTCCTGGCGGTCCTTCAATAAATGCATCCCTCGATGGGCGTAAGGTCAACAAAACAATTTAACAATCTAATATTATGGCTGCAAAACAATTAATCTTCGATGAAAATGCGCGTCAGACGCTGCTCAAAGGTGTTTCCAAACTGTCCAAGGCCGTGGCGGCAACGCTTGGACCCCGAGGGCGAAACGTGGTAATCGACCGGAAATTTGGCTCGCCGACCGTGACCAAGGACGGCGTCACAGTTGCCAAGGAAATCGAATTGGAAGACCCCAGTGAAAACATGGGCGCCCAAATGGTCCGCGAAGTGGCTAGCAAAACGAGCGACAACGCCGGCGACGGAACCACTACGGCTACCGTTCTGGCGGAATCCATCTTTCGCGAGGGATTGAAATATGTCACCTCCGGCGCCAATCCAATCGGAATTCAGCGCGGCATTAACAAGGCGGTCGCCGCCGCGGTGGAACACCTCGACAAAATCGCCAAAAAGGTAAAGGACAAAGAAGAAATCAAACAGGTCGCGACGGTTTCTTCCAACTGGGACACCGAAATCGGCGGGATCATCGCCGATGCGATGGATAAGGTTGGCAAGGACGGGACCATTACCGTCGAGCAAGCAAAGTCAATCGACACCACCCTCGAGGTGGTCGAAGGCATGCAGTTCGACAAGGGCTATCTGTCGCCGTACTTTGTGACTGATGCCGAGAGGATGGAGGTCAGCCTGCATGATTGCTATGTCCTCAACTGCGAGAAGAAGATCAGCAATCTCAAAGACTTGCTGCCCTTGCTCGAAAAATTGGCAACAGCGGCCAAACCGCTCTTGATCATCGCCGAAGATGTCGAAGGCGAAGCGCTGGCCACATTGGTGGTCAACAAGCTGCGGGGCACCATCAACGTTTGCGCTGTCAAAGCGCCGGGCTTTGGTGATCGCCGCAAGGCCCTGTGCGAAGACATCGCCATCCTGACCGGGGGCAAATTTTTCAGCGAAGACCTTGGCATCAAGCTCGAGAACGTGAGTCTGGAAGAGCTGGGCCGCGTCAAAAACGTGACTGTGGACAAAGAAAGCACGACTCTCGTGGAAGGGGGCGGCGAGAGTTCTGAAATTCAAGGCCGGGTAAATCAGATTCGCCGGCAGATCGAGGAAACCACTTCCGATTACGACAAAGAGAAGCTGCAGGAACGCCTGGCCAAGCTTGCTGGAGGCGTTGCCATTATCAACGTGGGTGCGGCCACCGAGACCGAGATGAAGGAAAAGAAGGCCCGGGTGGAAGATGCTTTGCACGCCACGCGCGCAGCAGTTGAAGAAGGGATTGTGCCGGGAGGCGGCGTGGCATTGTTACGTTGCCTGCCCGCGATGGACAGCGTCAAGCCGGAGAACGATGACGAGCGCATCGGTGTCGATATCGTGAAGAGAGCGGTCGAATCTCCGACGCGCGTCTTGGCTGATAATGCGGGCGAGGAAGGCTCGGTGATTGTGCAAGAAGTCAAGAGGCGCAAAGGCAACGAAGGCTATAACGTTTCGTCCGGGGTTTATGAAGACCTGATCAAAGCAGGGGTAGTCGATCCGAAAAAGGTCACCCGCACAGCATTGCAAAATGCCGCCTCAATTGCCGGTCTGTTGCTGACGACCGAATGCCTGGTCACCGAGGTCTCCAGCGAAAAACGATCCGGCTCGGTTCCTCACGGATCGGGAGGTATGGATTATTGAGCGCGCACCGTGAACCATAAGCCAAGCCCGCCAACACATCGATCATTGTAACACACTAAAATATGAATGCTCTTCTTGTCAAAAAAGCTCTGGAGACCGTCTCTAATCCCAACGTCCTCATCAACATGGTTTCACAACGTGTCCGACAGCTCAACTCGGGCAATGGCGGCAGTTGCCGGCCGCTGCTGGCGGATACCGGCCAGCTTAGCGCCTCGGACATTGCGTTGACTGAGATCATCGAGGACAGGATGAGCTACGAGATGCCGGAGATTGTAGCCCTCGTTCGTCCGACGGGAAAGAATCGTCGGCGGCCTCAGCATTGGACGAAGGCCTAACCAGCGGGGGAACCTATTATGCGACGTCCCAAGGGAGTAAAAACCCGAAAGTCGGTGGCCAAGCGGTTCAAGATCACCGCCAGCGGGAAGGTGATTTTTCACGGGGCTGGCCGGCGCCATTTGCTTCAGGGCAAGAGCCCGAAGCGGCGCCGGTCGTTGCGAAAGGTCTCAGTCCTTGCAAAGACAGACGTTTATCGCGTCCTGCAGAATTTGCCCTTCAGCCACTAATCCCCTTTGGAGTGGTTGAGGCGGGGAAGGCCGGGACCCCTGGGGGCCGGTCGGAACATGGCAAAGGTTTAATGGCACCAGCGCCGCTGAAAAGCAAAATCGATTACTTCTTTTTGCCAGCCGATTGCTTCGCAGCAATGGCTTGGCTTATTTTTTGCTGAGCGTTGCTGGTTTTTGTCTGCTTCTGCGTGGCGTGCTTATTTACTGCTTTAGGGGACTTGTCGCCCATGGTGTTTAACTTTCGTTCCTGGTTTCTTCACCTGCGGCATTAGTAGTTTCTCCGAAGGGAGCACCAGTATGCCTCGAGGTGAAATGTTTAGCAAACATTCCGGAGCGGTTTTTCCCGATTCCCCAAGAAATTTCCGGGCGGTGCTCCAAGGGCCACCGCAACTGAACTAACTCAGTTGCAGTTCTACAGAATGATCACGGTGGTCGTCCACCAGAGGGATGCTATTCCCAGCGAGGACCTGGCCATCGAGGGATAGCAGGCTGCCACCCGAAGGGACACCCGGGAGCCTGCTGATCCGAATACGGAAATGGGTCTGCCGATAGCGATAGTGGATGGCGAAAGCGCTCCATTTCTTAGGGAGTCTGGGGGTCAGGACCAGATGGTTGTTGTGCAGGTTTACGCCGAGCAAGGTTTCGAGCAGGATCCGATACATCCAGCCTGCCGAACCGGTGTACCAAGTCCAGCCCCCGCGGCTGGTATGAGTCGCGGCGGCATAGACGTCGGCGGCCATGACGTAGGGCTCTACTTTGTACGTCGCGATTTGGCTGGGTGTGGCGCCGTGGTGGACTGGATTGAGCAGAGTGAACAGATCCCAGGCCCGGTCATTTTCTCCCAGCAAAGCGAAGGCCATCACCGCCCAAACGCAGCCATGAGTGTATTGGCCACCATTTTCGCGCACGCCGGGGATGTAGCCTTTGATGTAGCCAGGGTCGAGAGCGGAGCGATCGAAAGGAGGATCGAACAACTGAATCAACCTGGCGTCGCGACGAATAAGGCGCTCCTCCACGGCTTGCATGGCCTGGCGAGCGCGTTGGGGCTCAGCAGCGCCGCTGATCACGGACCAGCTTTGCGGCAGGGAATCGATCTGACATTCAGGGTTGGCGCAGGAGCCAAGCGGCTCCCCGTTGTCGAAGTAGGCGCGGCGATACCATTGGCCATCCCAGGCCTGTTGCTCGATGCTTTGCTGCAATCGACGCGCCTGCGAAAGGCACTGCCCGGCAAAAACAGCGTCGTTGCGTCCGCGGGCCAACTCAGCGAATTGGGTCAGCACGTCGTAGAGGAAGAATGCCAGCCACACACTTTCGCCGCGCCCGTCTTTCCCTACCAGATTCATGCCGTCATTCCAATCCCCACAGCCTATGAGTGGCAGACCATGTGCGCCAAATTTAAGGGCGCGTTCGATGGCGCGGACGCAATGTTGGTAGAGAGTCGCTGAGGTTTGGGAACGATTAGGCAAGTCGTAATAAGACTCCTCCTCCGGCTGCAGGGGACGCCCCTCGAGAAAGGGAATGGACTCGTCAAGCACCCCTAAATCGGCAACGCAGCGGACATACCGGCAGGTGGCATAAACTAGCCATAAATAATCATCGGAGCACTTCGTGCGAACGCCACGACCGATGGGAGGATGCCACCAATGCTGCACATCGCCTTCACTGAACTGACGGGCCGCGGAGCGCAAGAGCTGCTCGCGGGCAAGGGCCGGCTCGGCATGCACGAGGGCCATCACATCCTGCAATTGGTCCCGGAAGCCAAATGCTCCGCCGGATTGGTAAAACCCGGTGCGAGCCCACAAGCGGCTGCTCAATGTCTGATACAACAGCCAGCCATTGGCCAGCACATTCACCGAGGGATCGGGTGTTTCGACCTGCACGGCGCCGAGGGTCCGATTCCAATATCGCCAGACCCCTTCGAGAGCGCCACGGCTGGCCTCAGCGGGCCGGAACCGACGAATCAAAGTTTGCACGTCCGAGTGGGTCCGCCCCACGCCAAGACGGAAGCTGACCTCCCTTTGCTGGCCAGCGGAAAGGTCAAACGTCACTTGTGCCGCAGCGCAAGGGTCTAAGCCAGCGCCGGTTTTTCCTGAAAGCCGTTTTCGCTTGAGGGCGCTTGGGCTGGCAAGACTCCCATTCCGCCCGAGAAACTCTCTTCGATCGCCCGTGAACGTCCGCGCGGAATCGCCCACGTCCACAAAGGCGATGCGTTCGGCAAAGTCGGCATTAAAAGGATTGCGGGCAAGCAGCGCGCCGGTTTTGGGGTCCACTTCCGTTTGGACGTGCAGCAGATTCTTAGGGCGCAACTCTCCCAGCACCCATTCCCAATAGCCGGTAACGGACAGCGCGCGCGCGCGCCCCGAGACGTTGCGCAGTTTCAGAATCGCGAACTTGACCGGAGCGTCCATGGCCACATAGACGCACAGCTCAGAGGCGATGCCGTTTTCGGTGTGTTCGAATACGGAATAGCCGAAGCCGTGGCGGATGATGTAAGGAGTTGCGCCCCGAGCCGGCAGCGGCGTCGGTGACCAGAATTGCCCGGTTTGCTCATCGCGAAGGTAGAAGGCTTCACCGGCGGCATCGGTGACCGGGTCGTTGTTCCAGGGCGTTAGCCTGAATTCGTGGCTGTTTTCGATCCACGTATACGCGCTGCCGCTTTCTGAAATCACTGTCCCGAAGTAGGGGTTGGCCAACACGTTAACCCACGGGGCAGGAGTCACCTGGCCCGCTGACAACGTGATGACATACTCGCGTCCGTCGCGGGTAAACCCCCCTAGTCCATTATTAAAGATCAGCTCCCGCGTCGAAAGCGGCTTGGTCGGCTCGATCACTGGAGAACGTGAAGGAGCGAGCAAAGGGATCATGGGATCTAGCAGCGCCGGCCGTTCCAATTGCTCGCGCAGAGTTCCGTGTTCATCGGATAAGACCAGGCGAGCGACCGATTGAAGCAGAACACGGTCTTCAGCGGAGAATTGCTCCAGGCGGCGGACGAAGATGCCACCTGGTTTGTCAAGCATTTGGGCTTCAATGCCTGAGGCGATCAGGCCAAAGATTTGGTCCTGTAAAGGCTGGCGATACACCGAAAGATCTTCGTTGAGAATCACCAGGTCAACCGGCAATCCTTTCATCCGCCAGTAAGAGTGGGCCTGAAGAAGTTGTTGAACGATCTCGATTCTAGTGGGATCGCTGATGCGCAGCAGAACGATGGGGGCATCACCGGAGATACCATAGCCCCAAAGTCCGCTTTGGCCGCGCCGGTTGTTGAGCAGCACACTAGAGGACGCGCGCCGGGCGGGATTGGCATAAATCAAATCGCCAGCGAGGCGGGCGTAAAGCTGCGCGTCGGCTTCCGAGGCATTGAGGAGGCGCAGGGTAACCTGGCCATGGGTCCAGGCGAGGTCCAGGGCCCGGTCGGTCATGCGTGGGTTGTAGTACTTTTCGACGAGAGCCAGCGCGGCTTCTCGGCTCTCCGCCATCCCCATAACCAGATCCACACGAGCGGTTTGATGGGGCGCCAGAGTGACCGTTCGTCGCAACGACGTAATGGGATCCAGCACCGAGCCAGTGGTATTGGACAGTGGTGAGTTGCTCTGCATCGCCGCGGGTGTGGCGGTGCTCCGGCCGCGTCCGATGAAGGTGTTGCGGTCGGTTTCGCACGAGACCTCGCCTTGTTCGCCACCCTGTCCCACCATAAAGTTAAAGAGCCAGGGTGGTTTTTCTGCTCCCGAACGGGGGCGGCGGGTGCACAGCACGGCTCGGCGCGGGCGCAAGAACTCGGTTTGCACGAACAGATTACTGAAAGCGGGATGGGAAGCATCTGCTCCGGGAGGCGCGAGCACAACCTCTGCATAACTGGTCAATTCAAGGACGCGCGGCACGTGGGCGTGATTGGTGAGAGTGACTCGGCGAAGCTCCACATCGTCTTCGGGTGAGACGCTAATCTCGGTGTGGATCTCCAGACCGACATAGTGCTGCCGAAATTCCGCGCGGGCTTGCGTAAAGATGGCTTCATAACGTTTGGCCGGGCGAAGGCAGGGTTGATGAGCGGCAGACCAGCTTTCGCCGGTAGCCACATCACGCAAATAGATAAAAGTGCCCCAGCAATCACAGGTGGCATCCTCCCGCCAGCGGGTGACTGCCAGGTCGCGCCAACGACTGTAGCCGCCACCCGCGCTGCTGACGACGACGTGATAGCGGCCATTGGACAAGAGCTGAACTGCAGGCGCGGGCAGATCAGGATTGGTGAACAGCCGCTAAAGGTTTTCGCCGTCGCCGACAAACTTGCGGGACTTAATTAATTCATACTCTTCACTGAGCACTTTGGGCGTTGAGTTAGGCACGCGCTCTTGCAAGAGCAAGTCGGCAGCTTTGAAAGATGGGCACGACATGAAGCGCCGTTGCATCGGGCGGGCCAACAACTGGTACGCAAGAGCGAGCAGGCTCATTCCCTGATGATGGGCCATGAACGAGCGAATCGTGACGCTCGTTTGGCCCGGGGGGAGGCGCGAAGGAGTATAATCCACCGCCTCGTAAAAGCCGTAAGCTCCTTCACGTCCATCGGCGGCGAGCTGTTGGAGATTGGAGCAAGCCTCATGAGGCGCAACCATGAGGGCCAACGTCGTGGCGTAAGGCGCAATGACCAAGTCCTCGGCCAACCCCCGCTTCAAGCCCAGGCCCGGCACACCAAAGGCGCGGTATTGATAATTCAGGTTGACGTCGGTCCGGTTGTATCCTGATTCGGAAACCCCCCATGGGACGCCGCGGAATTGACCATACTTGATTTGCTGCCGGACGGCTCCTTTGCAGGTTGCCTCCAGCAACGTGTTCTCATAATTAGGCATGACCAGCAGCGGCATCAGGTATTCAAACATCGACCCGCTCCACGAAGCCAACACCGGATCGCCTCGTAGTGAAACGAGCAGACGTCCCAGCGAGAACCAGTGGTCTTGCGAAACCTGTCCCTGGGCAACAACGACGTAGCTGCACAACCGGGCTTCCGACGCCAGCAGATAATAGAAGCTGGCGTCGCGGCGGCATTCGGTGACGTTGAACCCCACCGCAAAGAGTTCGCGCGCGGAATCGAATAGGAAGCTGAAGTCCATTTCGGCCAGCTTCGCGCTTTGTTCGGCCAGGTTTTGCAGCCCAAGGATGCGCTGGCGCGCGCGACTGCCGGCTTGGCGTAAACACTGTAGCCACTGAGAGAGAGCTCCCCTGCCCGCGATGCGGGCAAGGTCAGCGGCCCCGGAAGATCGATGCAACTCCGCCTCAATCATCGGGCAAAGCGAGTGCTCCAGTTGGGACACCTGGCGCAACGTCGGGCCTTGTAGGGTGGCAAGAATTGTGTGGAGATGATCCCCTGCGGCCAGAGGCGCCTCGTGTCCCGTGGCACCACGCGAAGCCGGATTTATGACCTGCACAACACCAGATGATTGCAAAGCCTCCCCTGCCGGGGCGTTTGGGATTTCGCAATGCAGCAGAGTGGAAATCTGCGCTACGGGGTCCGGCGCGACCACAAGCCAGGGGGCCAAAAAGAGTAGATCCTGCAAATGCTCCCGGCAGTTACGTTCCAGAGCCTGTGTCCACCATTTCACCTCCCCGTCGGAGCCTTCCTCGAGCGAAGCGACCCAGGTTGTCGCCCGCTCGGACACTCGTTGCAGTAAATCAAAGCCCGCCTGCAACGTAGTGGGTATTCTCGCCAATTCTGATTCGAGGGTCTCAAGCTCTGTGCTTTTGCCGGTCAGTTCGTGGAGAATCCGAGCCGTATCTGACAGGCCAGCGAACAGTTGAATTGGGAGGATTGGCTGATCGGACAATTCCGCCAGGCCGGGTCCTAGGGTAAACAGATGGCCAGCGAGGTTGCCGCTATCCACAGTGGAAATATAGAGGGGCAGCAAAGGCTTCAGAGTCCGGGTATCATACCAATTAAAGAAATGGCCACAGTGTCGTTCGAGGCGTTGCATGGTGTCGAGGGCGTCTTGCGTGCGGCGCAAGAGTTGGGCCGCCGAGAGATAGCCAAAGTCGTGTGCTGCCAGGTTGGCCAGCAGCGCCAAGCCCATGTTGGTAGGTGAAGTGCGGGAAGCCAACACCGGCACGGGCTCTTCCTGAAAATTATCCGGAGGGAGCCAGTGTTCTTGTTCCGTGACAAAAGTTTCAAAAAAGCGCCAGGTCTTTCGCGCGGTTTGCCGCAGGAAGGCCACTTGCTTGGGCTTTAGCTCGGGCTCCGTCCACGGTCCAATGGGTTGGCTGATACGCCAAGCGATCCAGGGACCTGCTAACCACAGGGCCAGGATCGGGGTCGCCATAGGCAACTCGGAGGGCTGTGCCAGGGCGAGGAAACACCCACAGGCCAGAGCGACGGTGGGCGCGATCCACATGGTCGAATAAAATCCCGCCGCCCCGCCGCGCTCGATACGTTCGGCATCGCTGGCCGTTTGCCATTCCAAGAGCCGTTTCCGAACAATGAGCAGCCGCACCAGGGTGCGACCGATGGCATCGAGGCTGATAAAAGCGTCGTAAGGCAGGAAAGTCAGGGTGAGCAAGGCTTGACCGGACTGGCGGCCGAACGGGCCAACCAAGCCCCGCAGGTGCAACGAAATTGAAACCTCCGGCGCCTTGCGGAAGAGGTCGACCAAAGCCATCAAACAGGCCGGCAGGAGAATGATCGAGGCGACCACCAGAAGCCCCGCAACTCCGAAGCCGGCCAGCCAACTGCCAGCGAGAAGCAGCCACAGTGCTGCGGGAACCAGACTCCGCCGGAGGTTGTCGAGGATCTTCCATTGCGACAAGGCGGACAGCGGATTAGCGATGCGCCGAGCATCAGGATCTGGCACGCGCGGCAAGAGCCACTGGGCAATTTGCCAATCGCCCCGTATCCAACGGTGCCGCCGATTGATATCGGTATTGTAACGTGAGGGATGTTCTTCGTAAAACTCGACGTCGCTGACCAGCGCCGAGCGGGCATGGCAGGCTTCGATGAGGTCATGGCTGAGGACCGTGTTGTCTGGGAACCGGCCGGTAACAGCCTGTTGAAATGCGTCCACATCATAAATCCCCTTGCCAATAAATGAGCCCTCCTGGAAAACATCCTGATAAACGTCAGAAACCGGGCGAGTGTACGGGTCGATCCCCACGTCGCCGGCAAATAGTTTCACAAACCAGGACCGCCCGGCACTGGGCAGACTCACTCCCACACGCGGCTGCATGATACTGTAGCCTTCCGTAACTACACCCTTTTTGGGGTCGAAATGCGGCCGGTTAAGCGGATGAGCCATCGTGCCAACGAGTCGGCGGGCTGCATCGCGAGGAAGCTGAGTGTCGGTGTCGAGAGTGATGACGTACTTGATGGCGTGGAGGATAGAAGGATCACCGCCTCCCTCAGAAAAACTTGCCTTGGACCCTCCCCTGAGCAAAGCATTGAATTCTGTCAATTTGCCTCGCTTTCGCTCATAGCCCATCCAAACGCCTTCTACCTTGTTCCAGCAGCGTGGCCTGTGAAAGAGGAAGAAGATGTTGGGCCGGTCGGACGCGTATTTCGCATTGAGCATTTCAATTCCCGCACGCGCGCGCCCCAGCAACAACGTGTCTGCCGACTGAAACTCCTCCGGCGCGTCCTGGAAATCGGTCAACAGAGCGAAGAAAAGGTTGGGGTCGCGATTAGCCAGGTAGTGGATCTCCAAATTTTCGACCAGCCCGTCCACCGCCGCAGGCCTGGTCAACATGGTGGGCACGACCACCATAGTCCGGCATTCGAGCGGGATGCCGGCGGTGAAATCCAAGCGGGGCAGAAGCCGGGGCTTGACGAGGCGGGTGGAAAGCCAATTGATCACCGTCACGGCCAATTGACTGCAACAAAGAAGGAACACAGGCGCGAAGAAAGCCAGCTTCCAACCATGCACCTCAAGCGCCCGCGTTTGTTGGATTAAGGCGAGAGTTCCTAAAGCCGTAAGTGAACAAACTCCGCCAGCATAGAAAGCCATGGGAAAGCGGCGGATGCTTCTTTCGAAGACTGTTTGCCAGGGCTGACGGATGAGGGCTGCGCGCTGCAATGTGGCAAGGCCTTTGTCGACCAGGTAAAAACCCACATGCGCAGTGCGGTCTTGAATTCCATTTTGCTGAGCGCTGGCTTCGGCCAGTTCGACCGCGCGTTGCGCCACCTCCGACTCCTGGAGTTGGCTGTACCGGGAGATGGCCTCAACCGAATGGCGATAGGTATCGCGCGTGGCAAACTCCATTTTCTCATAGATCCCGGCCGGATCAAGGCGCCGCGTCGTAGCGCCCTGGCTTAAGCCCTCAACAAACTCACGCCAATCCAAAGCACCGAGGAAACGCAGACTGTTAATGGTATGACTGACGGAGACCTGATCGGCTGCCTGGTTCTGGCTTTCGAGGTGGACCAATTGGTCGATGTAAAGTCCTTGGGCTGTCAGCGACTGCTCAAGCCAAGTTCGGGCCAGATGCATTGCGGGACTTTGGCGGGACAACCGCTGCGTGAATTCCGCCACGAACGCGCTCGACAAGGGCAAGGGGGACTGCGCCATGTCGGCCACCACGACCACAAGATGTGAGGGATCCTGCTCAGCCATCTTCTGCAAGCGTTCGACCCACAGGTCAGCGAGATCCCGATCGTGACGGGCGATCATCAGGCGCGAGGTGACGCGTCGCAGGTTCTCAATCAAGGCTAGCCGGAGCATGATCGGAATGGCCCACAACTCGCCCAGTTTCAATGGCGAGATGGTCTGGTACGCCGCGATGAAGGCGCGCAGCGGTTCTGCATCGATTTGGGCATCGACATGCGAAATCAATTCGAGCACCAGATCATAGACGCGGGGAAGACCTGCGGACGGGCCAGACAGGAGACGGGGCAACTCACGGCTGTAACCCCGAGGCAAATGCCGCCGCGCCATTTGGATTTGCTCTTCGATGAGGTAGAAATTGTCGAGCAACCATTCTGCGGCGTGGGTGACCCGCCGTGTTTGGTCCACGGCCTGAGTCGCGCGGTTATAGGCTCTTAGGGTTTGCTCATTCTCATCCAACCGTGCGAGCAATCGATTGGCGGCGCGCTGCGTAACGACCCTATGCGCTTCGGCGAGGCTTCGGGCATGGCGCACCAGTTGTTCGACGCCGAACACCTCGGCGCGTAATGGCGATTCGTTGGATAGGGTGCGCGCCTTCGCGCGCTCCGTCACTCGGCTGAGCAGGGTCTCCACGCTCATCCGTTTTCCGGACGGATTCTTCAGGCTGGTCCTCCCGCTTATCACTGATAGAAGAGAGTGGCAAAAAGGATGACCGAGGGCTGACCGGTCTCCACTCCCGCCGGGCTCGCTGGAATCGCTGGCACGACCAGCGTGTTCATATGGGTCGCTGCTACCTGAAGATTTGGATAATGCTTCAGGAAACTGTTTATCTGGTCCTCAAGCTGTGTTGAGGGCGATTTTCCCGCAGGCACGTTGTGCAGCACTACATCGAAGAGTTTTACCTTCATGGCAGAAAGCTATGGGATTATTGTTGGCTGCACCGTTAAGGAACATAGCTTCGTGGGTTCAGCCTGTATCGACGCGGAATCAATGGTCATAAGTTTGCTTTCAAATCAGTGCGGATAACCAAAAGATAGAGTAGGCCCGACCTTGGAAGCTCGCCGAGCAATATACTCCAAACCGCCGCGGCACGCAACCAACCGCAAAAGGCACCGTGCACCGAGGTGGTTCATTGCCCTACGCCTTTCCCTTCAGGAAAGGCGCGAATAAGTCAATCGGGACCGGCAGGAAGGTGGTGGTATTATGCTCGTTGGCAATTTCCCGCATCGTCTGAAGAAAGCGCAATTGCAGCGCGATAGGCTCTTTGCTGATCAGGGCGGCGGCTTGGACCATTTTCTCGGCAGCTTGAAACTCCCCCTCGGCGTTGACAATCTTTGCCCGCCGCTCCCGTTCGGCCTCGGCTTGTTTGGCCATCGCCCGCTTCATGCTGTCAGGCAGCGCCACGTCCTTGACTTCGACAGCGGTGACTTTGACGCCCCAGGGTTCGGTTTGGCGGTCGATAATCTCCTGCAATTTCTGGTTGATCACGTCGCGTTGCGCAAGCAGGTCGTCCAACGCAGCCTGACCGAGTACGCTCCGGAGGGTGGTCTGCGCGATGAGTGAGGTGGCCTTCCAGAAGTTCTCCACCTTGACCACTGCGGCGATCGGGTCCACGACCCGGAAATAGAC
>VFSW01010966.1_pt1 | contig 12787 bp, 16 predicted proteins | sample 5358111 | NCBI WGS metagenome assembly VFSW01 (sample SAMN11554181, study PRJNA540505) | mine drainage metagenome | isolation source: sediment from site ElyBrook_90M | place: USA: Ely Copper Mine, Vershire, VT | collected 2017 | reverse complement strand
CCCCCCCCCCCCCGCCCCCCCCGCCGGGCGGGCCCGCCCGGGGGGGGCCCCCACCCCCCGCCGCGGGGGGCGGGGCCACACGCCCCCCCCCCCCGCGAGGCCGCCCGCATCCTCGGATCCGGGCACCCGGAGGTGCGCCGCTACAGCAAGATGGTTGGCTTCTGGGACGCCGATATCTGGGGGCCCGACGGGAGACTGCGGCGAGCCGTCGAGGAGGGATCGTCATGAGCGCCACCCCGAGCGCCGCAGGCCAGGAGTGGTTCACGCATCCCTCGTTCACCGACAGCACCGACAGCATCAGTTTCGCCGGCGAACGTGGCCACGTGCGGTGCCAGGTGATCGAGCGCGTCTTCTGCGTCCCGGAGGGCGTGCGGCTGCACTCCAGTTTCGTTCGCGCGGCGCCTCCGGCCGAGGCGCGCGAGATGCTGCGACGCCAGAGGCTGGCGGAGATGCGGGAGGAACTGCGGCGGCTGGGACTCTCGCGCCACGACCGCGCCGCCCGGCTGGGTCCGCCGCGGGCAGCCGGGGCCCGGGCCCCCGGGGAGGAGGCGGCGGCGCCGACCCCAGATGCACCCCCTCCTCCCCTCGTCCGCGCGGAGGCGCCCGCAACTCCCGCTGGGCCTGTGGCCGCAGCGGCGCCCGCGGCCGAACCGCAGCCCCGCCCCTCGCGTGTGTCCACTGGTCGCCGGCCAGCCGGGAAGCGCGGCAGCCGGCGCAAGCCATGATCGCGTTCGCGCCGACCGCTCCTCCTCTGCGCTACCGGGTGTTCCACCGGCACTTCGACCGCTTGCGCACCTATGCCCTGGTGGCCATCAGCGATTATGCCGACACCGCCCCCGCGCGGCTGTGGTTCCACACCGACTCCGGGTGGCTCTGGGCGGTTGACCAGCGGCGCTGTCTCGCCGTCGGCGGTCCGGAGTCCGTGCCGCTGACCCCAGACGAGGAGCAGCGGTACGTGCTGCCTCGCCGCAGGCCACGCAGCGATTTCGAGTGAGGGGGGGGCGACCGCCGTGAGCAACCTGTATGTCACGGCGGCAGAGGCGCAGAACTGGCCCACTGGGCTAGACCTGCAGAACCTCGTGCCTGACGGGAGCGCCCCGGAGGAGTCCGCCCAACTCGCGGTGGTGCTCTACGCCGCGTCGTCCTACGTGGAGCAGATCGTGTTCCAGCCGCTCTACGCCCGCACCGTGACCGAGACGGCGGGGGACGCCAGGACCGACGGAGCCGGGCGCCTGCAAGTGCGTCTGAGGTCATTCCCGTGCGCGTCCGTGTCGGCGGCGCAGTGGCAGCAGAGCACGACGGCGGGCTGGACCTCCATCCCGCCGGGCAACATCCACGTCATCGGCGCGCTCCAGCAGGGCTACTACGCGGACGACCTGGACTACCGGGTCTACTCGGGCTGGGGGCGTCCGCCCTTCACCGTCATGACCCAGTACGCCGCCGGATGGGCCAACGCGGTCCTGACCGCGCCCAGCCCCCGGGGGGCCACGACCCTAACGGTGGACGATGCGGCCGGCATCGTGGCCTCCAGCACCGTCGGGGCGATGACGCTGCCGGGAACGACGCTGACCATCTACGACGCGGCGAACGTCGCCCAGGAGTCCGTGGCGGTCCAGTCGGTCTCCGGGAGCGTCGTGACGCTCGCCGCTCCGACGCTCTACGGGCACACCGTGGGGACGCGCGCCTCCGCGCTCCCGTCCGCAGTGACGGTCGCGTCCATCTACCTGGCCGCGCAACTGATCAAGGAGCGGCGCGCCGGTGGTGGCACGCTCATGTCGGGGCACGTTCTGCCCGCCGACGGCGACGTGGACCTCCGGATGGCGCGCGACCTGCTGCTGCCATTCCGGCGGGTGGTGTGATGGCCGGCAATGCGTTCTTCGTCCTGCGCCTGCAGGACGACATCACCCCCGGGCTCGACAGGATCTCGTCCGTGGTGAGGCCGAACCTGCAGGCCACCGTGCGCGAGAGCGCCAAGGCGCTGATGGCGGAGATGCGGCGGCTTGCGCCGCTCGGCCGCCACTACTCCCTCGGTGGCGCCATGCTCTCCGGCGGCAACCTGCGGCGGTCCCTGCGGTTCGTCGTCGGCGACCTCGGAGCCGTGCTGATGGGCGCCGGGTACGGTCGATTCGTCATCGGCGGTACGCAGCCGCACGCCATCGACGCCAAGAACGCGACGAGCCTGCGTTTCTGGTGGGCGCGGCGCGGCACCCAGTTCGTCGGCCCCCACGTCAACCATCCCGGCACCAAGCCCAACGATTTTCGCGCCGCTGCGATGGCCGCCGCCCTGGAGGGTGGCGTCATGTCGCGCATCTACGACCAGATGCTCGGCGCCACGCTCGACGGCGAGGCGCTATGAGGGGGAGGCGCCATGGCGCGCGCGGATCAACTGCAGGCGTGCCTGGAGCTCTTCTCCGGCGCCTCGTCCCCCATCCCCGCCGACACCTACATGGTCCGGCAGAAGACCTTCATGTACGGCACGTGGGCGCTCCCGGCCATCCAGACCATCATCCGCGGGGAGACGTTCGACCGGCAGTCGGTGCTCATGCCGGCCATGTACATCCTCGCGCCGGAGAGCCGAGAGCGCCGCGCGATGACGGGGTGGAAGTTCATCGACTACACCCTGGCCGTCTACCTAGAGGCGCAGATCAGCGGCAAGAGCGTCCTGATCGCTGGCGGAGCGCAGGCTGTCGTGGCTTTCTACCAGGCCATGGACCAGATCGCCGCCCTGATTCGCGGGAGCACGACAGTCGAGGGGCCGAAGCAGCTCATCACCCCATCGTACCCCCAGGGGGCCTCCATCCGGTTCGGCGAGCAGTTCGAGGCCACGGAGGAACACATGCGCGACGAGAACACGCTGCTGATCGCGGCGCGATTCAACATCCTGTCCACGGAGCAGGTGAGCGCGTGAAGGTCAGATGCGCGTCCGCGCAGGCCCTGCTCATGTTCGTGTCGCTGCCCGAGGCGCAAGGCGGCGGCGTCTACCGCGTCGACCCCGGAGAGGAATTCGAGGTGCCCGACGGCACGCAGCTGCCCCCGGGGATCGAACGCATGGCACCCCCAGTCGAAGAGCCGCCCGCCGCGGACGCCGCACGGAAGGGTGATGCCTGATGCCGGCCAAGCTCACCGCACTGTCCCACCTTGGCCTCGCCATCGAGACGACCCCGGGCACGCCCGTCCCCAGCACCGGATGGGTGCCCGTGCTGACGTTCAAGCCCCAGGATGTGCTCAAGTACCTGGAGGACACTGGCTATCGCGGCCAGCCCGTCGAGGACTACGGCGAGTACCTGGGCGTCACGTCCTCCACCTACGAGATCGACGGCGACTGTTTCCCCGGGAGCATCGGGAACTTTCTGGAAGCCATCCTCGGCGGGCTCGATACCGTCACCGGCTCGGTCGCGCCGTACACGCACAGCATCGCCACCGCCGCGAGCGGGCCGTCCTACACCATCAGCGACTATTACGTTGCGGGGGCTCGCCAGTGGCCAGGAAGCCGTTGCGAGCGCCTGCAGCTCAAGTTCTCGGCCGAGGCCGGCATGACGTATGTGGCGTCCTTCCTGGGCTGGCCGTCCGCGACCTATACCGCGGAGACGACATTCACCTACGGCACCAACCCGTTCTTTCTCGGGTGGGAGGCGGCCATCAGCCTCGCCGGCACGCCCGACGCCAATCTGGAGTCCTTCACCTTGGACCTCCAGCGCGTGAAGTCGGCCGCCCTGTTCTCGGCCGCAGACTCCCGCACGCCCTACGACATCCTCCAGGGGCCGCTGAAGGCCTCGTGGACCGCTAGCTTCTACATGGCCGACGACAGCGAGTACATCCCGGCCCTGTCCCAGGCGACGCAGGCGGTCGTCGTGACGGTGACGCAGAGCACCGGAGAGGTGCTGACCCTGACCTCCTCGGCGGTGCAGTGGACCAAGCCGACGATCAATCGCGGCAAGGACTATGTGATGGTGGACGTGGACGGAGAGGCCATCTACAACAGCACCGACAAGAGCGTCATCCAGGCCGTGCTGAAGAACAGCGTTTCGACGGCCTACAGCACACAGGCTTCGTCCTGACACCCACGGAGGTGCCCCCATGGAGCTGACCAAGCGCGTAGACCTGTCGGCGGCGCAGGATGGCGCGTATGCCCTCCTGCGAACGTCCCTCCCCTATGGGTTCGCTCGCGAGGCGAGGCGCCTCGGGGACGACGAGCGCGTCGAGCGCGCGGATGTCATCATCCGCTGGCTCGTGAAGCGCTGGAACCTGCGGGACGTGGACGGCGGAGACCTGCCGCCGCCGCAGCAGGTGCAGGAGTCCGACGTCGACCTCATCCCCGCCGAGGCCATCAATGCCATCGTGAGCGCCGCCTTCAACAAGGACGGGGAGGCCGAGGACCCAAACTCACCCGCCGCCGCCTCGTCCGACTCCTGACGGGGGAGACGGAATCGCGCGGCCTGCAGGCGCAGCAGAGCGCGCCCACGCAGGACCTCGTAGCCGAATACAACGAGTTCCGCCTCTGCCGCGAGTTCGGATGGACCCCGGCACAACTGGCCGAGGTGGACGCCGAAACCGTAGCGCGGTGGCTGACTTTCCTCGGCGCCGAGGGCGATGCGGAGCGCGAGATGGCGGAGTCGGCGCAGCGGCGGGAGGTGCGGCGGCGTGGCTAGCCCGATGACCGAGCAGCGGCTGAACATGATCCTCGCCGCCGACGACCAGGCGAGCGAAGTCATCACCGCCGTCATCGAGCAGATCGCCGAACTCGCGGACGGCGCCACCGCCATGAGCGAGAAGGTCTCGACCGCCTTCGCCGACATCGGGGACGCCATCGACCTCATGGTCGAGTCGCTGGACGCCGCGCAGGAGTCGGCGCAGGAGTTCGGCGCCGTGATGGAGCGCGTCTTCGGCGCCGCCGGAGCCGAGGCCGAGCAGAGCATGCAGGCGGCCGCCGCCGCTACGGAGACGGCGATGGAGACGGCGGCGGAGGCCGCCACCACGGCCGGGGACGGCATCGGCGCGGCAATGGATGCCGCCTCCGCGCAGATGGTCGCCTTCGGCGAGAAGTCCCAGGCGGCGGTCGCAGCCGCCATGGAGGAGGCCACGGCCGCAGTCGCGAGATTCTCCGCGACGGCCATGCTGACCCTGGACGGCGCGGCGACCGCCCTGTCTACGTCGTTCTCCGAGGCCACGACGGCCGTGGGGGCGGACCTCGACGCCCTGCAGGCGCAGCTCGGCGCCCTGACCACCGAGGCGACGCAGGCTGGCGCGGGGATGTCGGCCGGTGCCGGCGGCGGTGTCGCAGGAGCCAAGGGTGGCAAGGCAGGCCACGGCTCGTCCTTCTCCCTCCTCGGCGCCGGCATGACCGCGTGGATGGGCATGATGGGGATGCAGATGCTCGCCCAGTCGGCCATGGGGCCGAGCCAGCTCCTCGCCCTGATGGGGCAGACGAACGCCAGCCCCGGCGCCGCCGAGCGGTTCGCCGGGATGATGGGCGCGGGCGGCATCGGACTGTCGTCCCTGCCGTCGTTCCTCAGCGGCTTCGAGGCGAAGATGCAGAATATCTCAACCGTCGTCGGATCGTCTGGGTTCCCCAAGGAATCCCTGCTGGCGATGCAGAACATGGGCTACACGGGCAGCAACCCCTTCGAGCAGATCGCTTCCCTGCATTCCCCCATCCAGCAGATCGACGCCATCATGAAGGTCTACGGACAGTTGCAGGGGAAGGGCATGGGCAGCCAGGGTGCGGCCATGCTCTCGCAGTTGGGCCTCGGCCAGTTGGCGCCGATTGCCGGCCAGTGGGGCACGCTGCAGCAGTCGTTCGCGGGATTCAACCTCGGCATGAACAAGTCACAGTTGCAGCAGCACGCCACGTCCGGCGTCACGATGAACGCCGCCCTGCTGAAACTGCAGATGACGCTCTCCATGCTGGCGACCGCGCTTGCGCCGCTGGCGACCCGGCTGATCAGCGCCGTCACAGGAATGGTGGACGCGCTGTCCGGCGCGGGCGGCGGGGGGTCGGGGATCGGGAAGGCGCTCGCGGCGGTGGCGACGGGGCTTGCGGCCATTGAGGCGGTGAAGTTCGGGCGCGCCATCTTCGACACCATCGTCACGACGATCAACACGGCCAGGACGACGATCCAGGCGACCAGCGCCGCCTTCGCCGCCGGGATGGAGAGGGACGGCGCAGAGATCGCGGGCGCGGAAGCGACGGCCGAGCAAACTGCGGCGGTGGCGGCCGGCGGATCGCTCGTGGAGTCCCTGCTGCTGTGGGGCGCCAGGCTGTCGGGGGCGCTCATCGGCTACGCCGCCGGGTTCGCCGAGGCTATCGGCGCCTTCCTCGGGGAGGCCGCTACGGCGATGGCGCCCTTGCTCGTCGCCTTCGGCCCGTGGGCGCTAGTCATCGCGGCTGGCGTCGCCCTGGTCGTCCTCGCCATCACCCACTGGCGCCAGATCACGGCCGCCGTGCACAGCGCCTATAGCGCAGTCGTCGGCGCCGCGCGAACGTTCGTTGGCGGGGTCCAGCACTGGCTGCAGTTGCACCCCGTCGTCGCCAAAGTGGCGTCGGTCGTGTGGGCCGCACTCAGCCCCTTCACGTTCGCCCTGACGCACTGGACTCAGGTGAAGTCCATCGCGGATAAGGCGGCGGCGGCCATCGCCGGGGCCGCGTCGAGCCTGTTCGCCGCCCTGGAGGCCCTCATCACTCAGATCGTCGGCGCCCTCCAGCGGTTCCTATCGGGGCTCGTCGCCTCCATCTCCAGCATGGTCCGGAACGCGCTCGGCTCCGTCGGTGGCCTTCTGGGGGACCTCACGGGCGGCGGGTCCAAGGGCTCTCCGCTCACCGGGTCGGCTGCTGCCGCCGCAGCAGCGGGCAAGCCGCTCGGCGCAAGCACCATCGCGAGCATCGCCCAGTACGCGGAGCAGAAGGCCGGCGTGGCCTCCAAGTGGGGCTCGACTGGCCTGCAAGACCTCGTGTGGATGGCTCAGAAGGAGTCCGGGGGCGTGGCCACGGCCCTCAACCCCAAGGGCGTCAACTACGGAGCAGGCCACGGCGTGGAGCACGCGCAGGGGCTGATGCAGCTCATGCCGACCACGTTCTCCGCATCCAAGATGGCCTCCGGCATGGGCAGCATCCTGGACCCGGTGGCGAACATGCTGGCATCCGTCCAGTACATCGTGGGGCGCTACGGCTCGCCGCAGAACATACCCGGCATCGGCACCGGCGCCTACACGGGATACGCCAGCGGTGGCATCATCAGCGAGCCCATCAGCGGCGTCGGGGCCTCTGGCCGGCGGTACATGTTCGGCGAGGCCGGCGCGGAGGCTGTCGTGCCCTTGGGCGGTGGACGCGGCGGCATCGGCGGCCACCGGAGCGCCCTGGACCTGACGGTGACGGTAAACAGCAGCGGCCCGCTGAACCGGCAGGCGGCACAGCAGGTGGCGCAGGAGATCGTCAACCAACTGAAGCTGCGGGCCAAGTTCGACGCCAGCCCCGCCTAGTGTCCTCGCGCCCGGGCGCGTGCGGCGTCGAACGATTCCAGGAACGCCCCCCGGAGCTTGCCGGGGAGCGGATGGCCGTTGCCTGCAGACGCGCGGCGCGCGCCGGGCACGACGAGCCACGCATGCCGGCAAGCGAGGCACAGGGCTCGGGTGGTGCCGGCCGGCGCAAACACGATGGCCAGCACGCCAGCCACGGCCAGCAGATGCCACCACCCTGGGGCCAAGAGGCCCGCCAGGAACACGACCCAGCCAATGACGGACTGCCGCTTGGCGTACAGCAGGCGGACTTTCGAGGAGCCGCACTTCGGGCACGCCGCCGGTCGGAACAGCCGCGCGACCGCCATCGGTCCCAGCAGCGCGACCGCGACCACGGGCCACGCCCACCACGACACCGACCCCACCCCCGGCTGGCAGTATACCGCCCACGCTACCACTTCGACCGTGCGCTGCGCGCAAAGGGGGCGTCCTGGTGGCCGTCGATATCCAGATCGAGGGTACGTCGTACATCCAGGGCGCCACGCCCGGCCAGTACATGGTCGAGTTGGATACCGTGTCCGTCGATCTCGACGTGGCCGCGCAGCAGCCGTCGGCCGATTTCGATCTCGTCGTCTGGGGGAAGGCCATCGCGCGCCCGAGGGCTGGCGCGGAGGTGGTCATGTACAACGCCCAGGGGGGCCGCGAGTTCGGCGGCATCCTGCAGCAGGTGGACGAGACCGAACTCGAACCGACCATCATGCGTTACCACTGCAAGTGCAGCGATTACACGCCATGGTTCGACCGACATCTTGTGCGCGGCACCTACGCCAGCATGGACGCCGACCAACTGGTCCTGCAGATCGTAGCCCAGTACGTGAACACCGTCGGAAACTCTCGCACGTTCACGACGAACAACGTTCAGCCCTCGTACCCTGTGCCGCTGCAGCAATTCGTCTACGTGCCACCGTCGCAGGTCATGGCGCAGCTGGTGCAGATGCTCGGCTGGGGCTGGTACATAGACCCCTATCGCGACGTGCATTTCTACAGCACGCAGGCGTTCTCCAGCCCGCTGCCAGGCAACACCCTCAACGCCGACGACCTCTACGACGACCCGGCATCGCCTGGCGGAACCGGCTCTGGCGTCTATCCGAATTGGATCAACCTCACCATCGGCGAGGACGCTTCGCAGGTCAAGAATCGCTGCTTCGTGACCGGCATCTACGTGGCGCAGAAGGCGCAGTACACCGAAAACAAACTCGGCGACGGCACGACTACTACCTTCGTCATGGGATATCAGGCGCCGAACGACGTGTCCAAGATATTCGTCACCGTTGGCGGCACGTCCTACCAGATCGGGCTGGACGGACTAGACAGCACCCCCGGAGGACCATGCAGCAACGGTGTGGCCTACGTCAACTTCTCTCAGCAGACGATCCGATTCTGTACGGCCCCAGGGGCAGGCGTGACCATCGAGATTCAGTATTACCCGATGACGCAGACGGCCGCGATGCAGCAGAACGTTGCGGCACAGGCGTACATGAAATCGGTGGACGGCACCGACGGAATATACGAATACAACCGCATGGACCCGGCCCTGTCGGCGGAACTGCCGACGCTGGCCAACCAGCGCGCGAAGATGACGCTGACGAAGTACGCCTATCCCTACATCACCATGGCGTTCGAGTCATTCCTGCAGGGATGGTATCCCGGGCAGTCCTTCCTGTTCTCCTCGGCGCGCAGGTGGGACGGCGCCTACCAGACGGCCAACGGCACGGCCAAGCCGATGTTCTGCACCCAGGTGCAGAAGTCCATCATCCAAGCCCTCGATGGCGGCTGGACCTGGAAATACCAAGTCAACGCCGCAAGCGTGCCCTTCGACCTGTGAGGGGAGGCGACGCGTGCCCACATCCCCAAACCTTCTGCCGATGCTGCTGCAGCAGACCCTGCAGCGCGCCTATCCCTCTCCCCTGCCAAGCAACATCGTCATCACGCAGGTCGAGGAGCCTATCGACGGCCTGGACGTGGGGGATGCGGTGACGACGACGGCCATCCCCGCGACCGCGTTCAAGTGGGGTGGCGCCGGAGTCGCCCCTGGGTGGCAGTGGGACATCTCTGGCGAGTGGACGTAGGAGGCGATGTGCGTGCGGCTCGGCGGCATGGTGCGCGTCTCCGTGCGCCGCCCATCTGGCGTCTGGGAGACGCGCCACCACAATACGCAGACCAACTGGGCGCTCTATGCGGTCGCCGAGTGGTACATGGGCACGTCCAACACCGCCGGCAACAGCGGCGCCATCCTGCCGCCGACGTACATCGCGCTCGGCACCGGCAGCGCGACGGGCGGCCCGCAGCCGTCGGATATCGCCATGTACGCCGAGGCGAACGGCACGCGGCAGACCATCAGCTACAGCGCCATCTACGGAGGCAACGAGGCGCAGCTGACGACGACCTACGCTACGACCGCGGCCCTCGGGACGTGGACGGAGGCGGGCTTCTGGGACGCCGCTGCCGGCAGTGCGACGGTGGGCACGGGCGGCGTACTGGCCGGAGCGACGACGCTGCCCCTCGGCAGCAGCGCCCCTGCGGTGACGGGCGGGACGAACGCCGGGTCCTACAACACCGCCTACATCAACGACGGCGCCAACAGCGAGTACATCGCGCTGGCCGCGTCGGCAGCCGCGGGCGCGCCGTCGTGGAGCCTGCAGGGGCCACTACAGCACGCCCACGCCGCCGGCGCCCCCATCGTCGCGTTCGTCGGCAACCTGTGGGCCCACGTCGCGTTCTCTCCGTCCGTCGTCAAATCGAACAGCGAGCAGCTTTCGGTGCAGTGGGCCGTGCCGTTCAGCGTCGTGTAGGAAGGAGGCAACGGCATGTCCGACGCGCCCGGCCTCTATCCCGTCGTCGCCAGCGGCACGCCCAACCATCAGGACCTGGACCAACTCGTCCAGGCCCTGCAGGGGGCCCTGGACCCCGGCACCATCGCCCTGTCGGCCCCGCTCGCGTCTCCGTTCGCGCCGAGCACGACCCTGCAGGCCGGCAGCCTCACGGGCGCGTACTCGTGGAGCGCCTACTGGATCACGGGCGGCATCAACGGGGCCGGCACGGCCTACGTCAACGGCCGCACGCCCCTCGGCACGGCCACGACCACGCAGGCGCTCTCCTCGCAGGAGGCGGTCGTGAGCGTCCCCGCATCCCCGCCGTCTCAGGCCATCGGCTGGGGCCTCTGCCGCACGCTGGCTGGGGGCAGCGTGTACTACAAGGTGGCCGAGGCGTTCCTGCCGCAGATCGGCGGGACGTGGCCGCAGATCACGGACGACAGCAGCGATGCGACGATCCAGGCGAACGGGACGCCGCAGGCGAGCAACACCACCGGGACGCCCATGACCTTCGGCGCAGGCGCCACCATCCCCAGCGGCCAGACCCTCGCCGCGGCGGGCGCGACGATCAGCGGTGGGCCGACGTTCTCGGATGGTGCGACCATCGCACAGGGGGCAACCCTGACCGCAGGCGGCGTCGGGGCGAACCTCGCGGGGACGTGGAACGGCGGCGTCGTCAACCCAGGGAGCGGGACCGTCGCGGGCACTTGGGCGATGGAAGGCGAGGTGCTAATGGGGGCCGGCACGTACTTCTATCTCGGCGCATTTCCGACCGTCGTGCCAACGGCCGTAGGGTTCGGCATGATCGGTTCTGGAGCTCCTCCAGGCTATGCCGCGTTCTTCGTCAACGGCGCCGCCATGGCGGCAACTGGCGCGTTATACGCCAACGCGAGCCCGACAGGCACGACGCGAGCCATCTCCATCGGCGATGCGACGGGCGGCGCGGCTTCCATCGACGCCAACGGCAACCTCTCTGGCCGCACGCTGGCCTCCAACGTCGCCACCGGCACCGCGCCGCTGGCCGTCGCCAGCACGACGGAGGTGGGGAACCTCAACGCCGGCCTGTGGGGCGGCGCGAAGAATCAGGTCGGCAGCAGCATCGCTGCGCCAACCGCAGCCGGGACAAGCACCGGCGTAGGGACCAGCATCGTCTTCACAGGCAACAAGGTCCTAGTGATCGGTACGGCCACGGGGCTTGCAGGCAGCGCGGGGACCACCACCGCGACGATATACCGCAGCACGGTTGGGATCCCGGCGTCCGGTGCGGGCGTAGGGAGTGGGGATGTTGCCATCGGAAGCATGACTGTGGAGGGGTACACCGGCGCCGGGGCTTCCGGGACGACGATGGTGCCAATCGCTGTGGACACTGGGTTGACACAGGGCACAACCTACTACTACTACCTGGCGGGCACGGCCGGAGAGTCCATCGTCGCCGTCCAATTCTGACGCGCCCATGCCCGCCAGCGCGCGGGCGGAAGGAGAGACACACCATGGCGCTCGCCACCCCGATCACGCGCACCGGCATCGTCCAGGCGGCTGCCCAGGGGCAGACCAGCGGCACCGTCCAGGTGCAGCTCGCGATCCAGCCGACGACCGCCGCGCCAGCGGCCACCGCGACCCTCATCCTCAGCACGGCCGAGTGGAACGCCATCGTGGCCGAGCAGGGCTCCGCGGGGGCCAACGGCATCGGCGTCGGCCTCGCCGTCACGCTGCAGTGAGGCAGCCACCACGCCGCACCACCCACCACAGGAGGCCACCACTTGCCGACGGACGGCCGCATGGATGACGCCGCCACGGACATCGACGCGCTGCAGAAGCAGGTGGCCGAGGGTTTTTCCGCCGTCCGCGAGGCCATCGGCGAACTGCGCGGCGAAATGCGGGCCGCGCACAAGGCCATGTCAGAGGGCATCGCCAGCGAACGCACGGCGCGCGAGGCCGACCGCACGGACCTGCTGGCGCGCGTCAACGCGGCCATCACCCCCCTGGCGACCCGCGAGGGCGTGGACAGCCGCCTCGTGCCGCTGGAGAGCGGGCAGGCGGAACTGTTCCGCCGCGCCAGCGCCATCGAACCCGTGGTCGCGGCCCACGGGGAGCGCATCGGGACGCTGGAGCGCGCATCGTCCGCAGACGACCGCGACCGTCGCGCCCGACGCCTCGCCGGGGCCAGCATGCGCTGGCAGTGGGTCCCGTGGATGATCGCTGCCGTTGCGGCGCTGGGGGAACTGGCGAACCTCTGGCCCTGGCGCAAGCCCTGAGCCTCCTGGCGCCAATCCTGCCCCATGAAGGGACGACCGCACCGTGGCAAACGGCACCTACCAGGAACAGCAGTGGCTCGCGCAGGCCCAGGGGACTGCCAATACGCTTCCCGCGACCCTCTACCTCGCACTGTCCACGACCGAGATTACGACCGCCGTGGGTGGCGCGACCGGAGGCATGACCGAGGTCTCCGGCGGCGCCTACGC
>VFSW01010965.1_pt1 | contig 12788 bp, 9 predicted proteins | sample 5358111 | NCBI WGS metagenome assembly VFSW01 (sample SAMN11554181, study PRJNA540505) | mine drainage metagenome | isolation source: sediment from site ElyBrook_90M | place: USA: Ely Copper Mine, Vershire, VT | collected 2017 | reverse complement strand
AGAAACTGAGCGGAACACAACTCAACCAATGCAGATCACCACAATAGAACCTTTTAAGGCGGTCAGAGACCTAGGTCCAGAAACTCGAATTACTTAGTCAGTTCGAAGACTCCCCGCAGTCGAATGTCGCGGGAGGAGGAGCCGGCCTGCACTTCGAAAGCCCCGGGCTCCGCCACCCAGTCCTTCTTTCCTTCGTCGTAGAAGGCCATCGCGGCTGGGCCGAGGGAAAGGGAAACCGCTTGCGTCTCGCCCGGCTTCAGCACCACACGACGAAAGGCTTTCAGTTCCCTCACCGGACGATCCACGCTGGACTTCACGTCGCGCAGGTAAAGTTGCACCACTTCCGCACCTTCCCTCGATCCGGTGTTGCGCACGTTCAGGCTGACTTCGACCGGCTGCCCCGCCGCGACCTTCCGCGGCTTCAACTGCAAGTCACTGTACGCGAATGTGCTGTACGACAAGCCGTGACCGAACGGAAATGCAGGCGCGATGTTCTTCTTGTCGAAATGCCGGTAGCCGACGTAGATGCCTTCGGCGTATTCCACGGTCAGGTTCTTGCCTGGATAATTCGCGTAGGCGGGAGAGTCCGTCCATCGTTGGAGAAAAGTCACCGGCAACTTGCCGGACGGATTCGCATCGCCAAACAGGATCGCGGCGACGGCCGGGCCAACGGCCTGCCCCGGATACCAGGCTTCGAGCAGCGCCGGCACCTGCCCAATCCACCGGCCCACCAACACCGGGCCTCCCGAGTTCAGCACCACCACCGTGTTCTTGTTCGCCTTGGCGACCGCCAGGATGAGATCGTCCTGCCCCGCGGGGAGTTCCAAATTGCGGTCGTACATTTCTTGTTCGGTGTCCGGCGAGTAACCCGCAAAGATCACTGCGACGTCGGACTTCTGCGCCAGCGCGACCGCTTCCTGGATGAGCGCTGCGCGGGCGGTGGCGGTTTCCTTGACCTTGTCCTCCCCCTCCATCGAGCATCCCAGGACATACCCGATCTGGTATTGGCTGCCCGCGCGTTCCTTAATGCCGTCGAGCGGGCTCGGCGGGGAGGACTTCGGAGTCACTCTCGAACTGCCTCCGCCCCCGGTGCGAGCGACCGCGGCATTCGGACCAATCACGGCGATCGAACGGACTTTGCCCGCGACCAGCGGGAGCACGTTCCCCGCGTTCTTCAGCAGAACCATGCTCTCGATGGCCGCCTGCCGTGCGACGGCCTGTTGTTCCGGCGTGTCCACGGTGTTGGTCGGCGCGGTATCCTGCCGGTCGAACAAACCGCTGGTGAACATCACCCCCAGGACGCGGCGCACCTTGTCGTCAATCAGGGATTGCGGGACCTGGCCGTCTCGAACCACCGGAAGCAGTTTGTCCGGCGAAGCGAATCCGCCGATGAAACCGAAGCGCGAGTAAATCGGGTCCTTCTGGAATTCCTTGAGGCTTTCGGCGCCGGGCATCTCCACGTCGAGCCCCGCCCTCTCCATTGCGACGGTGCTGTGCGTACTGGCCCAGTCCGAAACCACGAGACCTTTGAAACCCCACTGCTTCTTCAGCACTTCGGTAAGCAGGTGCGGGTTCTCCGCGCACCAGACTCCGTTCACCTTGTTGTAGGCCGACATCACCGCGCCCACGCCGGCTTCCTGAACCGCAGCCTTGAAGGCGGGGAAGTAGATCTCGTGGAGCGCCCGTTCACTCACCTTGACGTCGACCCGGGTTCGCTCGAACTCCTGGTTGTTCGCGGCGAAGTGCTTCACCGTGCCGATGACACCCTCGCCCTGAACACCCTTTACATATGCCACCGCCATGCGCGAGGCGAGGTATGGATCTTCGCCGTAGGCTTCGAAGTTCCTGCCCCACTGGGGAAGGCGCGCGATGTTCACCGTCGGCCCGAGCAACATGTTGCGGCCGAACGCCCTGACTTGCTGGCCGATGGCCTGCCCTTCCCTCTGGACCAGATCGGGGTCCCAGGTAGCGGCCATGGAGATACCGGAGGGGAAAGCCGTCGTGCCGAAGGAGCCCTTTGTGCCGCTGATGTCCGGGGACCAGTATCGTACTCCAAGTGGCCCGTCGTTCATCTTCAGTGCGGGGATTCCCAGCCTGGGAATGGCGCGTGTGTCCATCCACGTCCCGCCGCTGCGCATATCCACCTTTTCTTCCAGCGTCATGCGGCCCAACAGGTCCTCGACACGCTGCTCCATGGGAAGCTTCGCGTTCCTGTAAGGCGCCGCGCCCATGCCTCCGCACGAAGACAGGGCCGCGAGCATCACCACCGCCCCCATACACGTCACCACTCGATCAAATTCCATATCGTTTCATCCTCTCCGGTCTTGCAGGGACTCTGCTTTGCTGAACCTGGGCCACCAGTAGCCGTAGAAGGCCACGAACCCGAAACATAACATCGGCACGATGAATCCGCGGGACATGTCGTACAGGTCCGCGACATGCCCCATGAGCTTCGGCAGGATCGCCCCACCCATAATCGCCATCACGATGAAGGCGGAGGCCTTTTTAGCCCTCGCGCCGAGCCCGAAAATCCCCAGTGCGAAGATGGTGGGAAACATGATGGACATAAAGAAGTAACTCAGGAAGACGCACGCCACCGACAGCCAGCCCAATTTGAGGAACACCAGAAAGGTGGCCACCACGTTCAGCACGCCGTAGAGAGCGAGAATTTTGTGCGCGGAGAATCGCCTCAGTAACCCGGCTCCGCTGATACGGCCGAGCAGGAAGCACACAAAGCCCGCCGAGGCCAGGTTGGAAGCGCCCTTGTTGGTGATGGCGAGCCCGCCGTTCCGGCCAATCTCGAACCAGCCGGTCAGCCATCCCTGCAGGAATCCGGAGTGGGCCGATAGATTGGTCATGGCGGCGCCCCAGGAGGACGGGATGGGGGGAACCTCGGCGGTCATGTAATTGATGAAGAAGCTGAAAATGCCCGCCTGCGCCGCGACATAGAAGAACTGCGCCGCGACGGCGAATACGAAGTGCGGGTGCGACCAGATGGAATGCGAGGCCCCCGGCGCGGAATCGTCCAGGTGGTAGTCGTCTTCGGTCTTGATGTCGGGCACGTTGGCGAAGTAGAAGATCACCGCGAGCACGATCACGCCGATCGCGATTGCAACATACGGGATGTAGAGCGTCTGGCTGCCGGTGCTCCGCCCCATGGCGTCGGTGGAGTAGAAGTACATGCTGCCGACGATCGGGCCGAAGATCCAGCCGATGCCGTTGCACGATTGGGCGAGATTGATGCGGCTCGCCGCGTAGCGCGGATCGCCGAGCACGGTGGTGTACGGGTTGGCGACGGTCTCCAGAAAGGTCAGTCCCGTGGCGATCAGACAGACACCGGCCAGGAAGGCAACGAAGGCAGTGGTGGAGGACACGCTCCCGTTATGGACCAGCATGCTGATCTGGGTGGCGGGGATGAACCACAAGCCGCCGGCGGCCACAATCAGAAGCCCGAGGATGATGCCGCCCTTGTATCCCAATTTGGTCGCCAGGTACCCGGCGGGGACTGACATCAGGAAGTAGCCCAGATAGTGCGCGAATTGCACCCAGGCGGACTGCGACTTGGTCAAGCCCAACTCGTCCTGGAAGTGCTTGTCCATGACGTCAATCAGGCCGTTGCAGAACCCCCAGAGAAGGAACAGAGAGCTCACGATGATAAACGTGAAGAGGACGTTCCGGCCGTCTTCGGTTATGAAGAACCCTTTCTTGTTTGTGGTTAGTGTGCTTGCCATGGAAGGTGGCTTCATCGATTCCACCGCAGCATATCACGGTTCGCGCCGGGCTCGGGCTGCTAAAAAGGGTCGCTGGGCAAGTCAGGAGACGTACCATCTCTGCGCCCTCCGCGCCTCCGCGGTGAACTTCAATGTTTAGTAGGCGGGGGCCGCGAGGCGGTAGCGGCTCATCCCAGGCGCGTGGCCTCCCGTCGCCGCGCGCGGAGCGCCCTCCCGGCTGCTTTGACCTCTGCCGCCAGGGCGCTGCTCGTCTTGGCGTCGTGCTCAGAGAACTTTCCCCGCGCCGCCGCGTCGAAGCCCGCCCGCACGTCCCTCCGCAGGCGTTCCAGCCCTTCGTCACGATCCTTCATCAGCCGCAGCGCCTCGCGAACCACTTCACTGGCAGTCTGGTAGAGGCCGGACTGCACCTTTGTGTTGACGATCCGCTCCAATTCGGGGGTCAGAGACACATTCATGACAGCCTCCCTCCGCAATGCTCACCCGGGGTCTTCAATATATCGCCTTGAGCAAAAAATATCAAAATTTGACATCCGGCGGCAATCTGCTGAAAAAGTAACTGGGCAAGTCAGGAGAGGGAGAGGCAGTCCGCGCAGGCGGAAGCGCCTGCGCCACCCGGTTCGGAGGCGCGCAGCAGGTTACAGAACTACCTAAGGAAACAGCCGACTTTCTCCGTGGGGGCTTGCCATCGGCAAGCCCCTACAACGCTTGCAGCGCGGCGCCCGGTTAGTAGGCGCGTTCCGCGGCGGCCACGCCGGAGGCGGGCGGGGTGTAGCCCTCCGCGCGCAGCGCGGCGTCGAGGGCTTCGAGCAACAGGAGAACGTTCTCCTGTGTCGATGACGCTCCCATCAGGCCGATGCGGAAGATTTTGCCGGCCAGCGGGCCGAAGCCGCCGAAGATCTCGATGCCGTGGCTGGCAATCAGCCGCTTGCGGATCTTCATATCTTCGATCCCGTTGGGGACGCACGGGGTGTTGAGCGCCCACAGACGGTGCGGCTCGGCAACGTACATCTGAATTCCCATGGCCGCCAGGCCGGCCACCAGCGCCAGGTGGTTCCGTTTGTGCCTCTCCCAACGGTGCGCCAAGCCTTCTTCGTTAATCACGCAGAGCCCTTCGCGGATCGCATAAAACATGGAGATGGGCGCCGTGTGGTGATAGCGGTGCGCGGTGTCATAGTACTCGTCGAGCATCTTCAAGTCGAAGTACCAGGTGCGCGGCGTAGCCTTGCGCGCGCGCAGCACCTCCATGGCGCGCTCGGAAACGGTGATGGGGGACAGCCCGGGCGGGCAGCTCAGCCCCTTCTGCGTGCAGCTATAGGCGATGTCGATTCCAGTTTCATCCACCTGCACCGGCATGGTGCCGAGCGAAGTGACGCAATCGGCGATCACCAGCGCGCCCACGGCATGCGCGGCGTCGCAGATGGCCTTGCCGCGCTGCTTGGCGCCGGTGGAAGTCTCGGCGTGAACGTACGCCACCAGCCGCGGTTTCTCGCGCTGGATGAGCGCGACGGCCTCCTCGTCGCTGAAAGGTTCGCCCCAGGGCTTCTCGGCGCGCACGACTTCAGCGCCGTAGCGCCGGCCCATCTCCGCGATGCGGTCGCAGAAGTAGCCGTTGGCGAAGACCAAAAACTTGGCGCCGGGCTCGGCGAAGTTCGCCACCGCCGCCTCCATGCCCGCGCTGCCGGTGCCGGAGATGACCATGGTGAACCGGTTTTCGGTTCCGAAGACCGTTTGGAGGAGTTTCCGAATGTCTTCGGCGACTTCGAAGAAATACGGGTCCAGGTGGCCGACAATCTGAGTGCGCATGGCCTCGTAGACGCGAGGCTCCACGTTGCTCGGGCCCGGGCCCATCAAGAGACGCTTCGGAGGATGCAGAGGACCGTAGGAATCGGACATAGAACGATGGTCCGGTAGAAAGGAGGAATCTGTCAAGCCGAGGCCGGAAAGATTTTGCCGGGGTTGCACAGATCATGGGGGTCCAAAACGTCGTGTACGGCCTTCTGGGCGGCCAGTTCGTCCCCCGTGAACAGGACCTCCATATCCGCCATCTTCTCGATGCCGATGCCGTGTTCGCCGGAAATCGACCCCCCGGCCCGCACACAGGCGGCCAGGATCTCGGAGCCCGCTCGCAGTGCCTTTTCGGACATGCCGGGGATACTCTCGTCGTAGCAGATCAACGGGTGCAGGTTGCCATCCCCGGCATGAAAGACGTTGGCGATGGTGAGGCCGTACTTGCGTCCGACGGCGGCGACTTCGCTCAGCACCTCGGTGAGCTTGGATCGCGGGATGACCCCATCCTGGACGACGTAGTGGGGCGCGAGGTTGCCCGCCGCGCCGAAAGCCCCCTTGCGGTTGGCCCACCAGCGCAGGCGTTCCTCCGGGGAGCTTGCGGTGCGGACTTCGGTGCAACCGGCCTCCCGGCAAATCTTCACGATCGACTCCGCCTGCGCATCCAGGCCGGCGCTCAGGCCGTCCACATCGATGAGAAGAACCGCCTCCTGTCCTTCCGGATAACCTACCCGGAGGGGGCCGCGTTCCACCGCAATAATCGCCTGCCGGTCCATGAGCGCAAGCGCGCCGGGAAGGATGCCCGCGGCGATGACGCCGGAGACGGCCTCGGAGGCCTGGCTCACGGAGTCGAACAGCGCCATGACCGTCTTGAAGCCTTGCGGCCGGCGCAGCAGCCGGACCGTCACTTCGGTGACGATCCCCATGGTTCCCTCGGAACCCACCAACAGGCCAACCAGATCGTAGCCGGGCGTGTCCAGGGCTTTGCCTCCGCGGTGCACGATGTCGCCGTCCCACGTCACCAGGGTCAGACCGAGCACGTGGTTGGTGGTGACGCCGTACTTCAGGCAGTGCGCACCGCCGGCGTTTTCCGCCACATTTCCGCCAATAGTGCTGACGGGCTGGCTGGAAGGATCGGGAGCGTAGTAGAAGCCCTTGGCCTGAACCATCTGGGTGATCTTCAGATTGGCGTGGCCCGCCTCCACCACCGCGCGATGGTTGCGGAGGTCAATCTCGATCAGGCGGTTCATGCGCGACAGGCCGATCATGATCTCGCCGTTGCGTGGAACCACACCGCTCGAAAGCCCCGTTCCCGCACCACGCGGAATGAAGGGGATGTTATGGGCGGCCAGAAGCCGGACGATGCGCGCCACTTCATCCGTGCTCCCGGGCAACACAACCGCGCGGGGGATTTTCTTGAAGAGTGTGTTGCCGTCGCATTCGTAGGCCACCAACTCGGAGCGGTCCATCAGGACGTAGCGGCCGCCCACGATGGCGCGCAATTCCTGGGCCAGGGTCGTGTCATCCATGGTGTTCGCTCCCAAGAGCGCCGTTGGCTCCATACGCTCTGTCCAGCAGATCGACGACGTGCAGCACTTCCACCCGCGGGCCATACTGCCGGACGCCCAGCCTGAGTTGCATCATGCAGCCGGCATTGGCCGAGGCGACCGCGCGGGCGCCGGTGGCGGCGATGTTGTTCATTTTCCGGCGCAGCAGCGCGTCGGCCATTTCGGGCTGCACAATGTTATAGATGCCGGCGGACCCGCAGCAGGTGTCGGATTCCGGCAATTCCACCAGCTCGAGGCCCGGGATCAAAGACAGAACCTTGCGAGGCTGCAATCGTATTCCCTGGCCGTGCGCGAGATGGCAGGCATCCTGGTAGGCCACCTTCAGGCGAACGGGCTGGGTAGGCAAAACCAGTTCGATGGAGGCCAGGAATTCGGAGATGTCGCGCACCTTGGCCACGAACTGTTTCGATTTGCCGGCGTACCCGGCGTCCCCGGCCAGCAGGCGATCGTACTCCTTGAGGGTAGAGCCACAGCCGGCGGCATTGATGACGATGTACTCCGCGCCGGTGGCCAGGAAGGCATCGATGTTCTGTCGCGCCTGACGGCGGGCCTGCTCCAGATCGCCGAAGTGGGATGCCAAGGCGCCGCAACAAGTCTGCGCGGCGGGTATGAAGACGTCGCAGCCATTGGCGGCCAGCACACGGACCGTAGCGAAATTCGTGGCGCCAAACAGGACGTCGGTCACGCAGCCCTGGACGAAGGCCACGGTGTAGCGGCGCGTGCCGGAGGCGGGCACGAAGGCGGGGAGCACGTCGCTCGCGAACTGGCGGGGGACATGCGCGGTTTCCGCCATCAGCGCCATGCGGCCGCGCACCAGACCGAGCTTGATGGCCGCGCGGTCGAGTCCCAAGCTCTGCGAGACACGCATGGCGCGGGCCAGCAAGCGCAATCGTTCGGGTTTGGGGAAGACGCCCCTCAGGAAGAACCTGCGGAGTTGCTTGTCCCAGAAGCCCCGCTGGCGCGTCGGCTCGAGATTGGCGCGGGTGTCCTCGATGATGACGCCGTACTTTACGCCGGACGGGCAGGCCGATTCGCACGCGCGGCACCCCAGGCACAAATCCAGGTGTTCGAGAACCTTGGGAGTGGGCTCCAGCTTGCCGGCTGCCAGGTTACGGATGAGGTAAAGACGGCCGCGCGGGGAATCATCCTCGATGCCCAGTTCGCTGTAAGTGGGGCAGACCGGCAGGCAGAAGCCGCAATGCACGCAGAGATCCATGTCCGCCCGCGACGACTGGTTCAAGGTGAGCACGGCTAGACTCCCCCCACGTAGCGGCCGCGGTTCAAGACGAGTGTGGGATCGAAGGTCTTGCGGATGGCGTGCGTAAACTTCCACTCGGGGCGCGCGGGACCCCACACATCCACCTGACGGCGCAACTCGACCGGTCCGCACTCCAGCACGGCGGAACCACCGGCGGCGCCCGCTCGCGCCATGCGGGACCGGACCGTCTCGCCAGCCGCCTTCCCATCCACCATGCCGTAAAGGATGACCGTGCCGCTCGCGGCGTAGGCAATTCCTTCCAGGTCCGGCGCCTCCAGATGTTCTGCCAGATCGCCGACTACCGTGTTCACCCGAAGCCGGAATGCGCTCCCGAAGCGGTCCCCATAGTTGACGAGGCGATCCCAGAAGTCGGATTCCGCTTCGTCAGTAAGTGTCTCGGGAGGCTGGATCATCCGGGAGAGCCGGTCCACCTGGTAGCCGTTGTTCTGCACGGTTTCCTCGAGTGCAACGGCCAGAGAAGCGGTGCCGGGGGTTTCCAACCGGCGGGCGGCCGCGGGCGAGAGGATGGTGACAGCGGCGGGGAGCAGCTCCGAGTTGAGTAGGGACTCGGCGGCGGCGATCGCGGAACCAGCATCGGCGAAGCCAAACAGCAGCGTGCGGCTGTCGGCCGGCAGCGGACGGAGACGCAGTGCAACCTCGGTGACGATTCCGATGGTGCCCAGAGAGCCGATGACGAGCTTCGGCATGTCGTAGCCCGCAACGTTCTTGACCACCTTGCCACCGGCCTTAATGACGCGGCCGTCCGCCAAGGCCAGTTGAACGCCCAGCACCAGGTCGCGCACGCCGCCGTAGGCCATGCGCCGGGGTCCTGAAGCCGCCGTCGCCACGATACCGCCGATGGTGGCTTGCGCGGCGCGAGGAGGATCGAGCGGAAAGGCCTGGCTGTGGCTGGCGGTGAGAGCCTGCAAGGTGGCCAACCGCATGCCCGGCTGGACGGTGATGGTCATGTCCTCGGGAACGTATTCGAGCACCTGATCGAGCCGTTCGAGCGACAGCACGAAGTCGGCTCGCTCGATCGGGTTGCCCAGGTCCTGTTGGGCGCCGCCGCCCCAGGGCACAACCACGGCTCCTTCCGCGGCCGCCGCGCAAAGAGCCGAGGCAATCTCAGCTTCCGACGACGGCAGAAGGACGGCGCGCGGAACGATGCCATCGACCGCGTATCGGAGCAGCGCTTCGGGCGCCTCGCTGAAGGCGCTCACGGAACTCAACACTGAGCCGGGAGAATGTCCCACGTGCTACCCCCGAAACATCATACCAACGGCCGGAGAGGGCAAGGCGCTACTACGGGAACTCAGAACACAGAACTCAGAACACAGAATACAGAACACCGAGCCGCTTGCGTCAGGAAGTGGTCGAGTACAGCACCACGATCAGGCTGATCGTGGTTGCCAGGATGATGCTGTGCTTTAAGGTGAAGCGAAACAATTTCGCTTCATCGGAGGCAGCCATTCCGGTGGCACACACGGCTACGGCGATGTTCTGGAGGCTGATCATCTTCCCCATCACGCCTCCGCTCGAGTTGGCCGCCGCCATCAGCACCGGGTCCAGACCGAGCCGGCCGGCGGTCACCACCTGAAGGCCCCCGAAGAGCGCGTTCGCGGAAGTGTCGCTGCCCGTGAGGAAGACCCCCAACCAACCCAGCAGTCCGCTGAAGAACGGAAAGAGCGCTCCAGTCGCCGCGAATGCCAGCCCCAGCGTCGCGGTGGCGCCGCAGTAATTCATCAGGAACGCCAGCCCCAGGACGGAGACGATCGTGAGTACCGGAAGGGCCAGTTGGCAGCCGGACGTCGCGATCACTCTTCCCATCTGCGCCGGCTTGACCCGAAGCAGCAGAGCCGAAAACAGGACGGCAAACAGGCAGGCGGTGCCGGAGGCGGTCAGGGTATTGAGCGTGAATGTTGCGGCGTACGGTGAGGCCGTCGCAACCACCGGGGGTACGCGTTCAATCGCGTTGTGGAGGCCGGGCCAGTCGAGTTTCCAGGTGGCGGCATCGAGCGGTTTCTTAATCCAATCCTGCCCCCATAGAGCAACGAACACCACCAGCAGAAAATAAGGGAGCCAGGCCCGGAGCACGGCGCGCGGCGCCCAGTGTTTCGGAATGTTCGCGCCCCGGTCGCCATCCAGGGCGAAAGTGTCCTTCGGTTTCCAGAAGCGGAACAATAGCAGCAATGCGCCCATCGCGGTGAGCGAACTGACGATGTCGGTGAGCTGCGGGCCCACGTAGTTGGAAACCAGGAATTGCATCACTGCAAAAGATATGCCGCAAGTAGCAACGGCGGGGAGCACTCCTTTGACCGCGCGGAACCCGCCTATGACCAGAATCAGGTAAGCCGGCACGAACACGGAGACCGGAGCGCAGATGCGCCCCACCCACGCGCTCAAATCGCCGAGCGGCAGTCCGGTGATGCCGGCGAGCGTGATGATAGGGGTCCCGATTGAGCCGAACGCCACGGGGGCGGTGTTCGCCAGCAGGCAAATCCCCGCGGCATAGAAAGGCGGGAAGCCGAGCCCGGCCAACATGGCCGCGGCCACCGCCACCGGAGCGCCGAATCCGGCTGCGCCTTCAATGAACGCGCCGAAGGCGAACGCGATCAGGAGCGCCTGCAAGCGCCGATCGTTCGTCAGACCGCCGATGGAATCCTTCAGGATTTCGAAGCTGCCGATTTCGACGGTCATTCGATACAGCGCAATCGCCCAGAAGATAACCCAGCAGATCGGAAACAGTCCAAACGCTCCCCCGTACGCGATGGCGCTCACGAGCATGTTGACGGGCATCCCATAGACCAACAAGGCAACCAGCGTGGCGGCCCCGAGTCCGCTGAGCGCCGCTACCCAGGCCGGCCGCCGCACCACGCCCAACAGGAAAAGGAGAACGAAAATCGGAAGCGCCGCCACCAGTGCGGACAGGCCGAGGCTGCCGGCCACGGGAGTATAGTGCTGTTGCCACATATTGGTTAACAGTCATAGTGGCACACCCGTTCCGCCCGTGCAGAGGCATGCCAGCGCCATGCCGAATGGGCGGGATCGCGCTACAATGGCGTACTCCCATGCCAGAGTTCAATGAGGGAGTCCGATGTCTGGCCATAGAGGGCGCCCCCGAAGTGATGGAGGAGGTGCGTGCGGCCGTCACCCATGGGTACTTCAGCCTGGCACGCGGTGGTCTGGAAGTGGGCGGCTTGCTGCTCGGCCGCAGAGACGGCGGGACGCTGCACATCGCAGCCTCGCGGCCCATCCTCTGCCAGCATGCCTACGGGCCCACATTCACTCTATCGGACAGCGATCTGGCGGGTCTGGCGAAGTTGTTGGAGGCGTCTTCCCGCGAGCCCGAGTTGAAAGGCCTTGTGCCGGTAGGGTGGTACCATTCGCACACTCGCGGCGACCTGGAGTTATCGGATCGCGACCTTGAGGTTCACAACCGCTGGTTTCCCGAAGCCTGGCAAGTAGCTCTGGTTCTTCGCCCGGAGAGGATGCGGCCGACCAGGGCGGCTTTTTACGTGCGCGACGCCCAGGGACTTCCACGGCAAGAACCCGAGTTTGTGGTGGAGCCTCTGGCCGTCATGCGCAGGACGACCCGCGCGACTCCCGCCGTCCCGCGCGTTGAACCCCGGCAGGAAGCCCCCGCGCCTCCAGGGCCGGCCGCAGCCCCGCCGACAACCCCGCCGGCTCCCGTGGCTGCGGAGGGGCCGCCGCCGGCCATCGAACTTCCCTTACCCTCTTTTGCCCAAAATCCCGTTCACGCGGCAGGACCGAGTCGCCGGTGGTGGTTGCTGTTCGCCTTGGCGTGGTCCGTGGCGGGGGTGAGTTGGGCCTTCGCCCTTCGCAACTACTGGCTCCCCCAGTCGCCGGCCGCGCTGCAAGTCGCCTTGCAGGACGTGGGTGGCCAGCTTGCCATTCAGTGGGACAAAGAGGCGCCGGCCATTCAGGAAGCCGAAGGCGGGGTTCTAGAGATTCAGGACGGGGATCGGAAGCGGGTCCTGAAGATGAGTGGGCCAGACATTCGCGGCGCGAGCGTGGTGGTCAGCCGCCAGTCGGGACGAGTCACCGTAAGGCTTGAGGCTAAGTTGCCGCGCGGACGTACTGCGGAGGGGCGGGCGCTGTTTGAGGGCGAGCCCGTGCAAAGGGAGCCTGCCTTCGATGCGGTCCAGGCAGGCAACGAGAGAAAACGACTCGAGGCTGAGGTAGAACAGATCCAGACGGACTTGTCGAGTCAGAAGCGGCGAAACCGCGAACTGGAGGCCGCCAACGCCGCGCTACGGAAGCGGCTTGCTGGGGGGCCATGAGTTCCTCCCAGCGCAGGGAGATGCTACGACGTGAGAATTCCTCCAGGGCTGTGTTAGACTGGCCAGTTTGCGCTTATGATCTCTCGACGCTCGGTCCTGAAAGGCGCGGCGCTGTCCCTAGGTGCGCCGATGATCAACCGCGGCC
>VFSW01010964.1_pt1 | contig 12788 bp, 14 predicted proteins | sample 5358111 | NCBI WGS metagenome assembly VFSW01 (sample SAMN11554181, study PRJNA540505) | mine drainage metagenome | isolation source: sediment from site ElyBrook_90M | place: USA: Ely Copper Mine, Vershire, VT | collected 2017 | reverse complement strand
CCGCGCCGGGGAACCCGGACTGGGAGTCGCGGTGGTGGCGGATGAAGGCCGCAAGCTGGCGGAAAAATCCGCGCAATCCACCAAGGAAATTTCCGAGTGGATTCAAAGCATTCAGAAAGAGGCCCGGAAAGCCGTGGAAAACATGGAACAGAGCACCGGCATCGTCAATGAAGGCCTGACGCTGGGTCAGGACCTGAATGTGGCCTTGCGGAAAATTTCCAATGTGGTCACCGAGGTCTACAAGTTTGCCCAGGAGATCGGTGCCGCCACCAACGAACAGTCGCACGGGTCGTCGCAGATTGCCCGGGCCACCACGCGGCTCAATGAAATCACCCACGAAATCAACTCGTCGGTAGAGGAGCAGGCGTCAGGAGCGCAGGCCGTGGTGAAAGCCATGGAACGCATGCGGGAACTGGTGCAGCAGACCACTTCCGGGTCCACCGAACTGGCAGCCTCTTCGGAGCAGATGTCGAAGATGTCGGGCGAACTGCTGGAGTCCATGGACCGCTTCACTCTGGAGCAGGCGATCAAGGGGATGGTGCATCGCGAGGAAGCCCGCCCGCAAAAGAGCAAAGTGCGGTATGCCACCGCCGGATCGCGTTCCTAAGCCCGAAGGAGGCCAGACGATGAACCGCGAACTGCACATTGTCGGATTTCAGGTGGGGCGCGAGACCTATGGCGTACCCATTCAGTCGCTGCACGAAATTGTTCGCGTTCCGGAAATCACCGCCGTCCCCGATGCGCCGGAATACATGGAAGGCGTCATGAACCTGCGGGGAAAGATCGTCTCCGTCATTGATTTGAGAAAACGGCTGGGCGAGAAAACGGTTGCTACGGGAAGACGCAACCGGATTCTGGTGGTGGAACAGAACGGGCGGCTGGCCGGCCTGATTGTGGACTCCGCTTCCGAGGTTCTGAAGATTTCGGATGCGGATGTGGAGCCGCCGCCGGCGGTTCTGCAGGACCGTGGGCTGAACTGCGTGACCGGGTTGGGGAAGCACCGGGGCCGGCTGATCGTTCTGCTCGACATGGCCAAACTGCTGGACTTCACGGCGCAGGCAACGGATAAGATCTCGCAGACCGATTTCGCCCGACCGGGCAAAGGAGAGGCACGCGGAGCCGCGGCATCGAAATGAGCCACGGCGGTCCCATTCACCCCATGAGCACACCCGGGTTAGCGCCGACACCACCAATCCAACTGACGGAGGCCGAGCTCAAACTACTGCAGGTCCTGGTGTACCAGGAATGCGGCATGCACTTCGATGCGCGCCGCACGCATTTCCTGCAAGACCGCCTGCACCGCCGCTTGAAGGAATGTCAGATGGATTCCTTCTACAGCTACTACCGGCTGCTGATCAGCGAAGGCGGCCGGCAGGAACTCGCGCAACTGCTGGAAAACCTGACCGTCAACGAGACCAGCTTTTTCCGCAACAAAGCGCAACTGGACCTGTTTCAGAAACACCTGCTGGATGAGGTGATCCGGCGGAAGCAGGAGACCGGGGATTTCTCACTGCGCTTCTGGAGCGCGGGCTGCTCGACCGGCCAGGAGCCGTATACCCTAGCCATGCTGGTCGCGGATTCGCTTGCGTATCATCAGATGCGGACCTCCTCGGCCATCCAACTTCCGGTGCCCAAGCCGCTGATCCCGCATCCCTGGAAGGTCGAAATCATGGCCAGCGATATCAACTACACCGTGCTGCGCACTGGCCAGGAGGGCATGTACACCGAAAATCAGATGCTGTCGGTGGATTACACCTACCGGCTTCGCTACTTCGACAAGCTGGGAGAGCGTTATGCGGTAAAGAAGGCGGTGAAAGAGCTGGTCCACTTCGACTTTCACAATCTGAAGACCGAGTATCTGCCGCAGCGCAACGACTTTATTTTCTGCCGCAACGTGATGATGTATTTCGACCAGGCGGAGCAGAAACGACTGGTCACGAAGTTTGCCAAGTGCCTGGCGCCCAGCGGGTATCTGTTTGTCGGGCATGCGGAGAGCCTGCTCGGGCTGACGGAACAATACAGCATGGTGTACCGCAACAGCGGCACGGCATATCAACTGGTGGCGGAGGTCGAGTGAGTCACTACGCAGACGAACGCGGCGCGGAACTACGCGAACTGTTCTTCGAGAGCGCGCAGGACCTGCTGCAGGCGTTGAACGATAGCGCCTTGAAGCTGGAGAAGCCTCCGCACGATCCGGAGACGGTGCGCAGCATCCGCCGCTCGGTGCACACCCTGAAGGGAGACTCGGCGGCTTGCGGCTTCCGCGAGTTGAGCGAACTGGCGCACGAACTGGAAGATGCTCTGGGAGTGGAGAATCTGTCAAACCCGGCGGCGCTTGCCGAACTCGCTTTTAGCGCCGCCGACACCTTTGACGCGATGCTAAAAGTTTACCGGTTGGGTAAGAAGAGGCTGCCTTCCACTGAACCGCTGCGGGAACTCATCCGCGGATTGGCTGCAACTCCCGCGAAACGCGGCGTGGAGAAGACAACTGCAAACGCCAAAAAGAAGGGGAAAACGCCTGGGAATCCAGGGGGGGGCAGGACGAAAACCTCCGTCTCGGTGGCCAAGGAGTCCGTAAAACCCATTGCGGCCTGGTCGGAGTACGAGGCGCTGGCGGTGCAAAAGGCGATTGGCGAAGGGTTGCGAGTGTACCAGATCAGCGCCCGGATTGACTCCGCGTGCGCCATGCCGATCGCCGGCCGGCAACTGCTGGTCTCGGCGCTCAGCCAGATCGGGCAGGTTGTGGCCACACGCCCGGAAGCGGGCGCGCCCAGCAATTCGATGCAAATGGTTTTGCTTCTGGCGAGCCAGAAGAGCCCCGAGCAAGTGCAGGCCAAGTCCCGCATTCCGACCGTGGTGGCGCACGTGGAGGTTGCCGTGTTTGCGGCTCCCCGAAAGAAGGTCCCACGGAACTCCGCCGCCTTGCCGCAAGCGGACAACCAGGATGCTGCGGCTGCAGCCAATGCCGCCGACCTCAAGAGCGAAGGTCCTGCGGAACCGGAACCGGCGGCGCGACCCGATGCCGAACAGCACGGGATGGCCGCAGCCGACAATATCTTGCGGGTTGACGCAGAACGCATTGATGCGGTTCTGAACCTGGTGGGCGAGTTAATTATCGGGAAATCCATGCTGCAGCAGGCGCTCAACGAACTGACCCGGACCCACCCAAAGGACGGCATTCGAGGCCGCTTTGCCGATGCGATGGCATTCCAGTCGCGGGTGATGAATGACCTGCAACGCTCGGTCATGAAAGTCCGCATGGTTCCGGTCGAGCAACTTTTCCGCCGCTTTCCGCGCATGGGGCGGGATGTGGCCCGGCGCTGCGGACGCGAAGTGGAACTGGTCATGAACGGCGCTGACACCGATCTGGACAAGGGGCTGCTTGATTCCATCGCGGAACCGCTGACCCATCTGGTACGCAATGCGGTCAGCCATGGCATCGAGAGTCCGGCCGAACGAACGCAGAAAGGGAAGCCGTCGCAGGGCACAATTCGCATCGAGGCTTGCCACCAGGGCAATCAGGTGGTGGTGGAAATCAGCGATGACGGCCGCGGCATTGACGTCCAGAAGGTAAGAGCGCACGCCGTCGAGCTGGGGATGGTCTCCGGGTCCCAGGCCGCCGGCCTGCTCGATTCCGAGATTCTGGAATTCGTTTTCCGCCCCGGCTTTAGCACTGCCGATGAAATTACCGAAATTTCGGGACGCGGAGTGGGGCTGGACGTGGTCCGCAGCGTACTGCACCGCCTGAAGGGGACGGTGGAACTGGAGAGCCGTCCCGGGCAGGGGGCCAGCTTCCGGCTCAAATTGCCGCTCACCCTGGCCATTATCAAGGCTCTGCTGTTCCGCGTGGAGCAGCGTCTGTATGCCATCCCACTTAACGCGGTGGCCGAGATCGCGCGGGCGCGGGAATCGGATTTGCATCAAGTTGACGGATGCGAAGTGCTGCAGCTCCGCAACCAGGTGTTGCCGCTGGTGCGCCTGGGCAAGCGCCGCTCGGTTGCGCCGGACAGCAGCGAACGGATTTTTGTTCTGGTGGTCAAGCTGGGAGAACGCATCCTGGGGCTGATCGTGGACGCCCTCGACGGAGAAGAGGAACTGGTCATCAAGGCTCTGGACGATCACACGGTCGCGACCGACCTGGTTACCGGAGCCTCAATTTTAGGCGATGGGCGGGTCGTGCTCATCATGAACCTGGCCGCAATTATGGATCGCTTTACCAAGTCACGTCCGCAGCATCTGGAAGCGGCAGTCTCCGGCCTGTTGCTGTCGCAGCTGGAGCGTTCGCAATCGGCAAAACGCGCGGCGGAGGTGGGTGCATGAGCAGCCAACCCATTCGCGTCCTGGTAGTGGATGACTCCGCGCTGATGCGCAAGCTGATTCCTCAGATCCTGGAAAAGGCCAGCTCGATTCAGGTAGTTGGCACCGCCATGGATGGGAACTTCGGTCTGAAAAAGATTGAGGAACTCAAGCCGCAAGTGATCACGCTGGACCTGGAAATGCCGGGGATGGGCGGCATTGACATGCTCAAGGCGATCATGCGCCGCCATCGCCTGCCCGTCATCCTGGTGAGCTCTTACAGCACGCAGGGAGCGTCGGTCACGCTGAAAGCGCTGGCGCTGGGGGCCTTCGACTTCGTAGCCAAGCCGGCCGATGTTTCCGCCCGCATGGGAGACATCGCGCAGGAGCTGGTGGCAAAGATCAAGGCGGCGGCGCAAAGCCGGGGAGTGAAGATCGGCGCGCTGGCTGAAGAGCCTCGGACGGGGGAGAAGGCTTCGCTGAACAGTAAGCATCAGGCATCGCGAGTGGTGGCCATCGGAATATCAACCGGAGGGCCGCAGGCCCTGCAATACGCGCTTTCCCAGTTGCCTGCCGATTTTCCGGGCAGCCTGGTCATCGTGCAACACATGCCGGAAAACTTCACCGAGATGTTTGCGCGGCGACTGGATGAGTTATGCGCGATCCGCGTAAAGGAAGCTCAGTCGGGCGATCTTCTGTTGGCCGGGCGCGCCCTGATCGCTCCGGGGAACCGGCATATCAAGGTGAAACGTCTGCCGCTGGGTGACGTGGTGGTGCTGAACGACGAACCGCGGAGCAATGGGCATCGCCCTTCGGCGGACGTGTTGTTTCGCAGTGTCGCCGAAGAATTCGGCGAGGCGGGTGTGGGGGTTCTGATGACCGGCATGGGAGAAGACGGTGCCCAGGGCCTGGGAGCGATGAAAGCTGCTGGAGCGATGACCATCGCCCAGAGCGAAGACTCGTGCGTAGTGTTCGGAATGCCGAAAGCCGCCATCGAGCGCGGCTATGCCACGCGTGTGGTTACACTCGACGCAATGGCCAATACTTTGATCGCGCAATGTGGACCCGAGCAGCGGAAAATCAACCGCGTCGCCTTGGAAAAAGGCGCCGGTATGGGACAAAGTTAAGGATGCCGGAAAGCCGATTGGTTCCGGCGGGCAACCGTTGTACAACCGTTCGAACAGGACAGGAGCAAGGGGGTTAGCGATGGAGCAGTTTGCACCGGTAACGCGCAGCAAGGACGGTCAACCCGTCCGTTATCTCATCGTGGACGATTCGGTCTTCGCCCGCAAAAATCTCGCCCGCATGGTGGAAACCTTCGGGGGGACGGTTGCCGGGGAAGCGGGAGACGGCATGACCGCCATCACCGAATACGACCGCATTACGCCCGACATCGTGCTCATGGACATCACCATGCCGCAGATGGAAGGCATCGAGGCCGCGGAGAAGATCGTGCAGAAGCACCCTGACGCGCGAGTGGTCATGGTTTCTTCGGTGGGCTACCAGGAAAACATTGTGGCCGCATTGCAACGCGGCGCCAGGCACTTCGTGCAGAAGCCGGTGAAGCCGGAAGTTCTCTACGAAGTCATCAAGTATGTGATGGGAGATGAGGCGGCTTCAGCTCAGGCTGCAGGCGCTGGAGTTTAACCCCGGGGAGCTTTGATTTATGAAGATGGATCTGATTCAGCCGTTCATCAACGCGGCCGACGCGGTGCTGGCGCAGGGCCTGCAGAGTCCCATGTCGATTGGCAATCTCACCATGGAAGAGGAGGCCTATCGGCGGAAGGGCGTTGCCGCCCTGGTCTGGCTCAGCGGAGACATCGAAGGAAGAATGATCTTCGATCTGGATCACCAGACCGCAGTTCGGGTGGCCAGCCGCATGGCCGGCTCCGAACTGCCAGAATCCGACGACCTGGTCCGCGAAACCGTTTGTGAACTGGCGAACCAGATCATCGGCAACGCCGTCGCCACGCTCAACGATCAGGGCTTCCACTTTCGCGTTCATCCCCCCGCGCTGCACACCACCGATGGCGCGCGGAACACGGAAGACACCGAAGCGGTGGTTCTGTGTTTTGAGACCAGCAGCGGAAATGTGTTCATGAACATCGCGCTGCGCTACGGAAAAACTGCCGGGCTGGCCAAGACGGCGGGAAGCTAGCGCGCCGCCTCCAGCCAGGGGGCGCGGTCGCCAGACCGCGACTTGCCGTTCTGTAGGATTGCCTTGGGCATTCGTCCGTGAATTCGTCAAAGTGGCCGGGCTTGGTTAAAATATTAGTCACCTATGGACCTCTCGGCCATTCAGGCGGCGTTGCGCGAGCGCAACATGGACGCCTGGCTTTTCTGTGACCATCATCATCGCGATCCCATTGCCTATCGACTGCTCGGCCTGCCTGAAGGAATGATGGTGACGCGCCGCTGGTTCTTTCTGATTCCGGCGGAGGGTGAGCCGATCAAACTGGTTCACAAGATCGAGGCCGGCCATCTCGATTCCCTGCCCGGAAGCAAGCTGCAATATGCCGGCTGGCAGGAACTGTTCGCCCAGATCAAGCTTATGCTGTCGCGCTACCGCGACATCGCCATGCAATACTCGCCCAACAATTTGATTTTTTATGTTTCCTTGGTGGACGGGGGAACCATCGAACTGATCCGTGGGCTGGGAAAGAACATCGTCAGTTCCTGTGATTTGATTGCGCAATTCGAAGCCACCTGGAACGAAGATCAAATCGCGAGCCACTTTGCGGCTCGGGATGCTATTGACGCCATCACCGCAGCGGCTTTCCAGGAGATAGGCCGCCGTGTACGCAATGGCGGCACGCACGAGTTTGCCATCCAGCAGTGGTTCGTGGAGGCCTTCGCCCGTGAAAATCTTCTCACCGACGATCCCCCGATCGTAGCCGTCAACACCAATAGCGGAAATCCGCATTATGAACCGCGGGCGGAGCACTCGGCTCCGATTCGCGAGGGGGACTTCGTCCTGCTGGATGTTTGGGGGAAGAAAAACACTCCCGGAGCGGTGTACTACGACATCACCTGGACCGGCTTCATCGGCAAATCGCCATCCGACCGCATGCGCGAGGTCTTTCAGGTAGTGCGCGACGCCAGGAATGTCGGAGTGAAGACCGTGCAGGATGCGGTTTCTGCCGGCGGCGCCATCTCCGGTTGGGAGGTGGATCGCGCCGTGCGCAACCACATCGGCGGCCAGGGGTTCGGCCAGTATTTCATCCATCGCACCGGGCACTCCATTGGAACCGAGGTTCACGCCAACGGCGCCAATATTGACGATCTGGAGATCCACGACGAAAGGCGCATCTTGCCTAATTCCTGCTTTTCCATTGAGCCCGGCGTCTACCTTCCAGAGTTTGGAGTGCGCAGCGAGGTGGATGTGCTGGTGCGGCCCAAATCCGCCGAGGTAACAGGTAGAATACAAACTGAGATCGTAATCATCTGAATGGCCAACCCTTCGTCCGACAAGAAAAGCAGTGTTGCGGAGAGCGCCGCATCGCCGCCGCTCACCACCATGTCTGTGCTTGCTCCAGCTCTGGGCTGGCTGATTCCCGGCGCCGGCCATTTGATTCAGGGCCGCTGGGTTCGCGGTATTCTGCTCATGGCCTCCATCGTGACCATGTTTCTGCTGGGCCTGGCCATGCAGGGACACGCCTATAAACCCAATGGTGGAGACATTCTCGACATTCTTGGCTTTGTCGGAGACCTGGGAGCAGGCGGTCTTTACATTGTGACCCGCGCCATGGATTGGGGAGCGGGCGCCATCGCATACGCCACCGCCGACTATGGAACCAAATACCTCATCGTGGCCGGACTGCTGAACTTCATCTGTGTCGCCGACGCCTACCACATTGCGATTGGGAAAAAACCATGAACCTGGCCTTGTCCCACTTCAGCGCTGCCTTGCTGTTCTCGGTCTTTGCCTCGGTGGTGTTCGGCATCACCCAGCGGAACAACTCGCGGGATCAACTGCGCTATGGCCTGTACTGCTTCGTGATGTTCATTGGAGGAGTCTTTGTCGCCGGCTGGGTGATGTGGTTCCTGCGCCGATAGACCGTCGCCTTCACTCAATTGCTTTAGGCTCCTGGCCAATGCCTGGGGCTATAATGGCGCGACAAGAATGCCCCTTACACCCGGAACGAAACTAGGTCCTTACGAAATTCAGGCGCTGATCGGCGCCGTCGGCATGGGAGAAGTCTACCGTGCGCTCGACACTCGCCTGCAACGCACCGTGGCCATCAAAATTCTGCCCGCGCACATGGCCTCGGATGCGGACCTGCGCGGGCGCTTCGTTCAGGAGGCGCAAGCCATCTCGGTCCTGCAACATGCCAACATCTGTATCGTCCAGGATATCGGCTCGCAAGATGGGCTGCACTTCATGGTCATGGAGTATGTTGCGGGCCAGACTCTCGACCCACTGATTCCCGCAACCCTCTCGCGCCATTGATTACGCGGAGACGCGCTCCGACCTTGACCATGACAAGATCGCCTACTATGGCTATAGCTGGGGCGCGGAAATGGGAGCCATCGTTCCCGCGGTCGAGCCGCGCATCAAGGCCTGCGTTCTGGCTCTCGGCGGTCTGGACTTCCAGCGTTCGTTACCGGAAGTGGATGTGCTCAACTTTGTGTCGCGGGTGAAGCAGCCTACGCTCATGCTGAATGGACGTTACGATTTTTTCTTCCCCGTCGAATCCACCCAGGAACCGTTCTATCGCCTGCTGGGATCGAAAAAGGACCAGAAGAAACATCTGGCCTATGACACCAGCCACCTCATCCCGCGCAACGAATTGATCAAAGAATCCACCAACTGGCTCGACCAGTATCTGGGACCGGCAAATTAGTTCCTGGAAGCCAATCCGAGTGTGCCCATGCGCGACCCACAGGGTGCATGGTATTCTGCGGAAATCCTGAAGTCGCGCAGTCTCCGATGAAACTCTCCGTGGTCATGCCCGTCTATAACGAGCGCCCGACGCTCCGTCGGGTGGTGGAACGGGTGCTCGCGGTTCCCCTGGAAATCGAACTGCTCTGCGTGGATGACGGGTCGAGCGACGGATCGCAGGAAATTCTCACCCAACTGGAAAAGGAATACCCGCAGATGCGGGCATTCCTGCACCTGCGCACCCAGGGAAAGGGCGCGGCGCTGCTGCGCGGGATCAAAGAGGCGACTGGCGACTTCGTTCTAATCCAGGATGCCGATCTGGAGTACGATCCGGCGGAATATCCCTTCCTGCTGCAGCCGCTGCTGGAGGATAAAGCGGACGTGGTGTACGGCTCGCGCTTCATGACGGGAAGGCCCCGCCGGGTGTTGTACTTCTGGCACTCCGTGGGCAACAGCATTCTCACTCTGCTGTCGAACATGGTGACCAACTTGAACCTCACCGACATGGAGACTTGTTACAAGGCGTTCCGCCGCGAAGTGATTCAATCTATCCCGCTGGAGGAAAACCGCTTCGGTTTCGAGCCTGAGGTCACGGTAAAGATCTCAAGACGCCATCTTCGCATTTACGAAGTGGGCATCAGTTACTCGGGCCGCACCTACGAAGAGGGCAAGAAGATCGGCTGGAGGGATGGCGCGCGCGCCCTGTGGTGCCTGCTGAAGTATGCAATCACAGAACCGCGGCGGCCTCTGGCGAAGCGGGAAGCGCAATATGAGTTGCCGGGGTAGCAACCCGCCGCTCATTTCGCGCCGGAACCCACAGGGAACAGTCCATAACCCGCGCCGTAATAGTCGGCGATGGCGCGCCTCTCGTCTTCGGAGAGAAGCCGGGAGATCTCGCGCATGCGCAAATTGATGTCGTTCCCACGACCGCGGTTACCGAAATTTTCCAATTCGTTCAGAATGTATGCACCGTTCTGGCTGATCAGCGAAGGCGCTCCGCGGACGTATGCAACCGGCCCGTGGCAGTCTTGGCAGGGCGGAATACCGCGACTGACATCTCCCTGAGAGATGAGGCGGGCAGCCACCGCAGCGTGGGTCTGATTGGCGAGTGCCTGCGGGAAACCGCGGGTATCCGAAGGATCAGCGGTTTGCGGCAGCATCGCATAGTAGGCCGCCAGGTCAGCGCCATCCTGCCGGGAAAGCAGGGAGGATACGGTGAGCATGACCGCCGAGGTACGCTTGCCGTCGCGAAAGTCTTCCAGTTGCTTCCAGAAAGCCAATTTGTCCATTCCCGCAAGGTTGGGAATGGCGGGGCTAGGACTGAAACCCTCAACTCCATGACAGCGCTCACAGCGCCGCGACAACACCAGGCCGCGGAACGCATCTCCGCTGGAAGCGAAGGCGACCGTTGAATCAGTCCAGGCAATGTTCGTGGGGGTTCGAAGCGGAGGCTGCGCCGAATCTTCCGGACCAGGGCTTGCTGCGAGCAGAAATGGAAGCGCCAGCGCCATCAGCGCGTAAGCCGCAGTCCGGGGCAGGCTTTTGAAACGCCTTCGGGTCAAGCTATTGCGCATCGCAGCTCACCCTTTCTTCCGGTTTCAGACCGCGAAACTGTTCACGCGGCACCGCGGTCAGCCGCGCCCGCATGGCTTCATGCCCCGCGCCACAATAGTGCTGGCAGGTCAGCGGATATTGCCCTGGCTTCTTTAATTCGAACTGGCCCTCCGCCACCGCTTCTGGACCAACTTTCAGGTTGTAATTGGCGCCACTGACGCTGAGCATATGGACACCGTCGGCGCTGGTGATGCGAAAACGCAGCGGAGTTTCCGCGGGCACCAGCACGCAGTTGGGCACGAAGTTATACTGCTCGGCGATCATGCGGACGGTGATGGAACCGTCAGCTTCCTGCGCCGTGCCCAGATTGCTTTCCACGAACTCTCCCGCCAGCTGCAGGGTTGTGGGGTCAATTCGATTGCGGTTGAGAAAACTCAGAAAGGCTCGATCCGCCGAATAGGGAAAGCGGATGACCAGGACGAGCGCAAACGACGCGAGAACCGCTAGAAACTGGAGCACAAATGATCGCAAACTGGAGATTTTCATGCGAACCGGTATCTGCAGATGTAAGCCTCCATTCTCATGGCTGAGACAGACAAAGGCAAGGGGCTCCGTGAGCGGAAAGCGGATCTGATTTCCCTGGGTGTCAGAAACTTCAGCAGCCAGACTTGGGAAGACGCCGCCTTTCTGTTATACCTCTGCGAGTGCCTGTCGAAGATCCGAACTCCCAGGAAAAGGGCCTGCGCCATCAACTCAGCGCGGGACAGATGGTCATGGTGGCCATCGGCGGTTCGATTGGCACCGGTCTCCTCCTGGGATCGGCCGGGGCTCTGGAAATCGCAGGCCCGGCCGTCATTGTCAGCTATGCACTAGCGGCGATCATCAGTTGGACGGTGGCTATGGCGCTGGGAGAGCTTTCCAGCGTACATCCGGCGGCGGGATCGTTTGGAGTCTACGGCGATCTCTACCTCAATCCCTGGGCGGGATTCGTTGCGCGAGCGGGCTATTGGGCTGGGATCGCGATCTCGATTGGCGCGGAACTGGTGGCCGCAGCAACTTACATGGCCTATTGGTTTCCGGCGGTTCCGGGGGTGGTGTGGGTCGGCGCCTTCTCGCTCTTTCTGTTGCTGATCAATGCCCGCAGCGTGAGCGCCTACGGCCGTTTTGAGTATTGGTTTGCCATGATCAAGCTGGTAACGATTGCAGCCTTCATCGTGATCGGGGCTGGGTTGCGGATCGGCCACCAGGCCCCGGCACAGTACACCACCCAGGGCGGATTCCTGCCCAATGGGCCCTTCTCTCCCCTGCTGGCAATGTTTTTTGCCATGTACGCCTTCGGCGGGGTAGAAATGATCGCCGTGACCACGGGCGAGTCCAGGTCTCCAGGAGACATTCCGCGCGCCTACAAAACCATGTTCCTGGTGCTTACTACCATCTACCTGGGGGCAATCACGGTGCTGGTGGGAATCATGCCCTGGAACCATGCCGGGGTGACCGAAAGCCCCTTCGTGACAGTGTTCCGTCAGGCACACGTGCCCGCCGCCGGACACTTTATGAACTTCGTGGTGCTCACAGCGGCGCTGTCGGGTGCGAATGCCTGCTTTTATGTTTCTTCCCGGATGCTCTTTTCCCTGGCACGCAGTGGCTGGGCGCCGCGCCGGCTGGGCGAGTTGAATTCCGCGGGAGCGCCCAGTATGGCAGTGATTGCCTCGTCTTACGGAATCGTGGTGGCGCTGGTGCTGGAGAAGTGGGCACCGGCGCAGGCCTTCGTTTCTATCCTGGGAGCAGCCTTCACCGGGCTGATGCTCTCCTGGCTGGTATCCCTTGCCGCCCACATTAGTTTTCGCCGGCAATTGAGCACCCAAAAGGTCAGGGCGCTTCCCATGCGTTCTCCGGCAGGAGGGTGGGGTTCGGCGATCGGGCTGGTTCTGGTGTTTGCCGCCTGCACCCAGACCTGGCGAGCTTCGCGGGTAAACTTGTTCAGCGGCGCCGCTTATCTTGTGGTCCTGACCGTCGCATACTGGATTCTGAAGAAATCTGCCGCAGACAGTAGAAT
>VFSW01010963.1_pt1 | contig 12788 bp, 8 predicted proteins | sample 5358111 | NCBI WGS metagenome assembly VFSW01 (sample SAMN11554181, study PRJNA540505) | mine drainage metagenome | isolation source: sediment from site ElyBrook_90M | place: USA: Ely Copper Mine, Vershire, VT | collected 2017 | reverse complement strand
AGTACGTCATGCCGAACCAGTACGAAAGCGAGCAGAACGTGCTGGCCCACTTCCGGACCACCGGCCCGGAAATCTGGCGTCAGACCGAGGGCAAGATTACCCACCTGTTTCTCTCGCTTGGCACTTGCGGGACGGTGACCGGCGCGAGCCGTTTCTTGCGGAGCCAGAAGCCCGGCCTCAAGGTCATCGCCGTGCAGCCCACCGAGGGCCACGATGTGCCCGGATTGCGCAACGTCAGCCAGCTCGGCGTCTCCAAACTCTTTGATCGTTCGCTGATCGACGACATTCTGGAAATCGATTATCACCTGGCCTACACCCGCGCCTTGGAACTCTGCCAGACCGAGGGCCTGCTCGCCGGTCCGAGTTCCGGACTCATTTACGAAGGCGCCCGCCGCATTATCGAGCGCGACCAGGCCGGCTGTGGCGTCATGCTCTTTCCCGACAGCGTCTTCAAATACACCTCCAACATGGTCAAACACATCCCCGGCCTGACCGAAGGAACTCAGGCCTAGAAAGAACCGCCCCCATGCCAAACTATGCGCATCCTGAAGTGCTGGTCTCGACCGATTGGGTCAAAGAGAACCTCGGCCAGCCCGCCATCAAACTCGTCGAAGTGGACGTGGACACCAGGGCCTACGACGCCGGCCACATCCCCGGCGCCGTCGGCTTCAATTGGCAAACGCAGCTCCAAGACCCGCTCCGGCGCGATATCCTCAGCCGCGAGGCCTTTGAGAAGCTGGTGGGCGACGCCGGCATCGCGCCGACTGACACCGTCGTCTTGTACGGCGACAACAACAACTGGTTCGCGGCTTACGGCTTCTGGTTGTTCAAGGTCTATGGCCACGCCGATGTCCGACTCATGAACGGCAGTCGCGTGAAATGGCTGAACGAACCGGACAAGCCGCTGACGACCGCGAAGACGAGTGTGACGCCCGTGGCGTACAAGGTCACCCGGCTGAACCTCGATCTGCGCGCCTACGTGACCCAGGTGCTGGAAGCCTCGCAGACGGCCAAGTTCAACCTCGTGGACGTGCGCAGCCCCGACGAGTTCACCGGCAAGGTCATCGCGCCCCCCGGCATGAGTGAAACCGCCCAGCGCGGCGGTCACGTCCCTGGCGCCGCCAGCATTCCGTGGAGCCTGGCCGTGAATTCCGACGGCACGTTCAAAACCGCCGAAGAACTGCGCGCGATCTACTTCGAGCAGAAGGGCGTCGATCCGAAGAAGGACACCATCGCTTACTGCCGCATCGGCGAGCGCTCCAGCCACTCCTGGTTCGTCCTGAAATACCTGCTTGGCCTGCAGAATGTGAAAAATTACGACGGCAGTTGGACCGAATACGGCAATCTCGTCGGCGTGCCGATCGAGAAGGCATAGGGCGTCGGGCCGCCGAACCAGAGCAGTGTCGGATTGCGGCAGATCGTGTTTTAGCGGTTACACGTTTTGCCGCAGATTCCGTCATGAGCGGTTCGCTTCAGCATTGTTTTACCCGCCTGCGTTGCCTTACCGTCCGGGCCGGTCATGGCGATGACACCCAGATTCACCCGATTCGCGCTCGTCCTCCCTGCGCTCGCGACCCTTGCGGCCATTGTTGCACTCTCCTTCTGGTGGGCGCGCGGTCCGGACCAGGAACTCAAGCTGCGCGTGCCCGGCACCGATCAGCCGCCGGGGGCTGAAGGCGCGGCGGCCATGAACCCGATCCTCTCCGGCAAACTCGTCACGGGCGGCGGCCAACCGGCCAACCTGCCCGGCGCGTGGCCGCAGTTCCGGGGACCAAATCGCGACGGCATCAGCCCGGAATCGACGGCGCTCGGCCGCTCCTGGGAGGGGAGCGGCCCCCGCGAGTTGTGGTCGGTGGATCTCGGCGAAGGCTACGCTGGCCCGGCCGTGCTCGCCGGCCGCGTTTACATGATGGACTACGACCGCGAGAAGAAGCAGAGCGCGCTACGTTGCTTCTCCCTCGCCGAAGGCCGGGAGATCTGGCGCTACGCCTATCCGCTTGCGCTCAAACGCAATCACGGCATGACCCGCACCACGCCCGCGGTCACGGCGAAGGCCGTCGTCGCGATGGACTCCAAGTGCAACGTCCTGTGCCTCGATGCCACGAGCGGTGAATTTCGCTGGGGCTTGAACCTGGTCCGCGAGTACCTGGCCACGGTGCCGCCGTGGTACACCGGCCAGTGTCCTTTAATCGACGGCCGCGCGGTGGTCCTCGCGCCGGGGGGCCGTGACGCGTTGCTGCTCGCGGTGGACCTCGATACCGGCAAGCCGCTCTGGCAGACGCCCAATCCGCGCGGCTGGAAGATGACCCATTCCTCGGTCATGCCGATGGAGTTCGCCGGCCGGCGCCTGTATGTCTATTGCGGCAGCGGTGGAGTCGTGGGCGTGTCGGCGGAAAACGGGGCGATTCTTTGGGACACGACCGAATGGAAAATCAGCATCGCCACCGTGCCCTCGCCGCTGGTGCTTGACGGGGGAAGAATCTTCCTTTCCGGCGGCTACAACGCCGGAAGCCTGATGCTCCAGCTCAAGGAGGACGGCGGGAAACTCGTGCCGCAAACCCTGTTCAAACTCGCCCCCGAGGTGTTTGGCGCCACGCAGCAAACGCCGGTGTTTCGCGACGGCCACATTTTTGGAACCCGCGCCGACGGCCAGTTCGTTTGCCTTGACCTGAGCGGCAAGGTCGCGTGGTCCAGCGGCGCCGGCACGCAATTCGGCCTGGGTTCGTTCACGCTGGCGGGCGGTCTCGTCTTCGCGCTGAACGACTCGGGCCGACTCAGTCTTTTCGAGGCGTCCACCGCGCGGTTTGCCCCGCTGGCCCAGGCGCAAGTGCTGAAAGGCCGCGAGTCCTGGGCGCCGATGGCCCTGGCCGGCGGCCGACTCCTGGTGCGCGACCTGACGCGGATGGTCTGTCTCGACGTGGCCGCGCGGTAGCCGGCGCGCCCCTGACGGGCCAGCGGGCGGGAACTTATTCCAGCGGGTAACGCCGCAGGCCGGCGACTTGGCAGGCGATGCGGAAGGCGAACAGCGGATTGTTCCGCAGATAACGCCGCCACAGACGCCGCGGTTCGCAGCACAACCGGAAGCACCATTCCAGGCCGCCGCGCTGCATCCACCGCGGCGCCTGCCGGACACGGCCGGCATGGAAATCGAACGCCGCGCCGACGCCGAACATCAGCGTGGTGTCCAGTTTCTCCCAGTATTCGGCCATGAACTTCTCCTGCTTGGGCGTGCTCAAGCCGACCCAGAAGATGTCGGGCCGGGCTTCGCGAACGCGGCGTACCAGTTCTTCGGACTCGGCCGGCTTCAGCGGGCGAAAGGGCGGCGTGTAGGCGCCGACGACTTGGATTTGCGGAAAGCGGCGTTCGAGGCACCGCTTCAACTCCTCGGCCACGCCGGGAGCACCGCCGTAAAGAAAATGCGAGTAACCCCGCTCCGCCGCGTGCCGGCAAACCAGGAGCATCAAGTCCGGGCCATAGACGCGGTCCATCGCGCGGAATCCCTGGAGTTTCCCGACCCACACCATCGGCATGCCGTCGGGCGTGTTGAGGAAGGCCCGGTTCAGGATGGCGCGCAGGTGCGGATCCCGCTGCGCCTCGGACACGCCATGCACCCCGGTCACGCAGACGTAGCCTTTGGTCCGGGTGGCGAGGGCGCGGGCGACCTCCGCCAGCGCCGAGTCCAGGTTGAGGGCGCTGACGCCGACGCCGAGCACATTGGCTTTCTGGGGCGGGCTTTGGCGGGCGGCGGTTTCCACGGGCGCGGCGGCTTCGTTCAGCGCTTCGGCGGCGCCTTGGCGGCGGGTGGCGCGGACGCCAGCCGGGAATGTTTCACGCCGTAACCGAAATAGGCCACCATGCCGATGAGGAACCACACGACCAAGCGCTCCCAGGTCGTCCGCGGCAGCGACACCATCAAGTAGAGCGCGGAGATCGCTCCCATCGGCGCCACGAACCAGACCCAGGGCGTGCGAAATCGGCGCGGCAGGTCCGGCTCCCGCAGCCGGAGCGCCAGGACGCCCGCCGACACAATGACGAATGCCAGAAGTGTGCCGATCGAGCACAGGCTGCCCGCCTCGCGCACCGTGAACACCGCCGCAAACAGTGCCACCACCACGCCCGTGACGATGGACGTGATCCAAGGGGTGCGGAAGCGGGGATGCACCGCCGCCACAAACGGCGGCAGCAGGCCGTCGCGCGACATTGCCCAGAGGACGCGCGACTGCCCGTAGAGCATCACCAAAATGACGGACGACAGTCCGGCAATTGCGCCCAGTTTGATCAGGGCCGCCATCCACCCAAGGCCCGCGTGGTCGGCCGCCAGCGCGATCGGGTCCGGCACGTCCAGTTGGCCGTATGGCACGATGCCGGTGGCGATGGCCGAGACGACGATGTAGAGCACCGTGCAAATGAGGAGCGAGCCGATGATTCCGATGGGCATGTCCCGCTGCGGGTTTTTCGCCTCCTGCGCCGCCGTGCTCACGGCATCGAAGCCAATGTAAGCAAAGAAGACGATGCCCGCGCCCGTCATCACGCCGGTCCAGCCGAAGTGGCCGGACGCGCCGGTATTCGCGGGGATGAAGGGGTGCCAGTTCGCCGGGTTGATCGCGTGGGCCGCGCCGAAGATGAACAACAGGACCACCGCCAGTTTCACCAACACGATGCCATTGTTGAAGTTCGCCGACTCCTTGATACCGACAACCAGGAGGGTGGTCACGAGCGCGATGATGACGACCGCGGGCAGATTGAAGATTGCCGTGGCGTGCGCAAGCGAAGCGAGGCCAGTGCCGTGCGCGGTGATCTGTTGTGTCAGGTCCGGGCTCATCACGTGCCAGCCCGCCGGCGCGTGCAGCGCCGCCGCCAGCGAGGCCGGCAGCTCGATCAGCTCCGTTCCCCGCGCCGCGGAAAGCTCCGGCGGAATCTCCACGCCGATCCCCCGAAGAAACGACACCACGTAGCCCGACCAGCCGATCGCGACGGTGATGGCGCCGACGGCGTATTCGAGGATAAGGTCCCAGCCGATGACCCAGGCGAAGAATTCACCGAGCGTGGCGTAGCCGTAGGTGTAGGCGCTCCCCGACAATGGGACCAGCGAGGCAAATTCGCTGTAGCACAGCGCCGCGAATACCGAGGCGAAGCCCGCGAGCACGAACGAAAGGATGACGGCCGGCCCGGCGTTCTGGGCGGCGACCGTGCCGGTGAGCACGAAGATGCCGGTACCGATGATCGCGCCGATTCCCAACGCCGTGAGATTCACCGGCCCCAGCGCGCGGTGCAGCCGGTGATCGCTCTCGGCCTCGGCCTGCAAGGCGGTGATCGTCTTTCGCCGAAGGAGGTTAATGGGTTCCTTGCTGAGTTCAGGTGGGTGGCCGGTTCCCAGCCGGGGAAGCGCGACGAGGCGTGTGCGCGCCGCGCGGCTGGGGAGAGCATCGTTTGTCTGTTCACGCCGTGAGCCGGTGAATTGGGTCGCAGTTAATTAAACACCGTGTCGGCGAAGTCAAGCCAAGCTCCCTTCCAACTCCGCTTTCCGTCGCCACGGGCATTGCCCAGTTCTGGAAGTTTTCAGTAAGCCGTCGCGCCGCACTTCCCCCATTTCCTCCACGCGAAATAGACCGGCACGCCCGCCAGCACGATCAGCAAGCCGGGCCAGGCGTTGCCACGCGTCTTGGGCGAGACCAGCAGGTCCACCGCGATGAGCGTCGCCAGCACGATGTAGAGCGCCGGGATGAGCGGATAACCGAAGGCGCGGTACGGCCGCTCGGCGTCGGGACGCGTGCGGCGCAGCACAAACAACCCCGCCATCGTCAGCACGTAGAAAATCAGCACGGCGAAGATCACATAGTCGAGCAGATCACTGTAGGTGCCGGAAAGCGTGAGCAGCGCGGCCCAGAATCCCTGGACAACGAGACCGTTTTGCGGGACGCCGCGGCGGTTGAGCGTGCCGATGGGCCGGAAGAACAAGCCGTCCTGCGCCATTGCGTAGTACACGCGCGCGCCGGCGAGGATCAGGCCGTTCAGGCAGCCGAAGGTGCTCACCATGATGAGCAGCGCCATGAGGTCCGCCGCGCCTTGGCCGAAGATCACGTGCGCCGCCGCGGTGGCGACGCGGTCGTGCGAGGCGAACTGGATGCCGCGCTCGACCACGCCCGCGCCGTCGGGTGCGCCGTGCAGCGGCAGGACCACGAGGTAGGCGAGGTTGCACAAGAAATAAAGGCCCGTGACCAGCACGACGCCCAGGAATAGGCTGAGCGGCAGGTTGCGTTGGGGATCCTTCACTTCGCCGGCGGTGAAAGTGATGTTATTCCAGGCATCGGAGGAGAAGAGCGAGCCGACCATCGCGGTGCCGATGGCCAGCAGGAGGGTGAGCGCGGTGTGTGGCGTGGTGAGCCATTGGCCCGGGGGTCCCGCCGCCGGCTGGGTGAACGTCGCGGTCCAGCCGTGGCCGAAGTTCGCCCGGATGGCCCCGGCGTTGGCGCCGACGAAGAGGCCCAGCGCGATCAAGCCCAGCAGCGCGGCGATTTTGGCGAAGGTGAAAATGTTCTGCACGATTTTGCCCGTGCGCAGGCCGGTCGAGTTCAACCAGGTGAGTAACGCGAGAACGCCGATGGCCACCAGCGTGGCCGGCGAGAGGGAAAAGCGGCCGAGCGCGACCCACTTGTGGCTTTCCGAAATCGTCGGAACGAGCACGCCGAGAAAGCGCGCGAAGGCCGCGGCAACCGCCGCGATGGTGCCGGTCTGGATGACCAGGAACAGTGTCCACCCGTACAAGAAGCCCCAGAGCGGACCGTAAGCTTCCCGGAGGTAAACGTATTGACCGCCGGCGCGCGGCATCAGGGCCGCGAGTTCGCCGTAACTGAGCGCGGCGATCAGCGTGAGCAGTCCGGTGATCAGCCAGACGGCGAGCAGCCACCCCGCACACCCGACTTCGCGGGCAATGTCCGCTGACACGATGAAGATGCCCGACCCAATCATGGACCCGGCAACGATCATCGTGGAGTCGAGCAAGCCGAGGCCACGGACGAAACCGGCCGGGGTCGGCGCGGTGGGGGAAATGGTCGGATCGGACATGGCGTGCCGGTGAAAACGTTCGGCGGACTATGCCGGACCGCGGCCGGGCCTCAAGCAAATCCGGCATCCGAAGACCGAAATCGGCGGTTGGCAAGAACCAAGGCCCGGCGAGGAAGCCCGGTGTTCGCCGTCGATCCGCGGGTGTTTGAGCTTCGGAGGTCGGGATTCGGATGCGCCCCGCCGCTCACGGCACCAGGATGTGGTTCCGGTTGTTGGGGTCGCCGCCCGCCAGGTTGCGGGCAAACTGCTTGCGCAACGCCGATTGCGGCCATTGGCTGACCCGGCCATCGACCAGGCAGACGTTGCCCGAGTTGCGGTGCAGCCGGCCGAGCCACTGGGCGCGGGCCAGTTGGTCCGGCGGGAACGGCGTGGCGCCGAAGGAAAGCTGGGCCGGACCGCAGCCCTCGGTCCGGCCGATGCCGTTTGTGATGTCACGGTCCCCCGCCAGGAGTGTTTGCGACTTGTCGAAGTAGGCGTGGGTGCCGGCAAAGTAACTGAGGGAGCGGTTCTGGTTGGTACGGGAGGCCAGGCCGCCGGAGTTGGCGGAGAAATCCAGCGCGGCGGTCCGCTCGCGGTCGCTGGGACAGAGCAAGACCTTGGGTGTCCCGAGCAGGTTGGACACCGTGAGAAACTGCTCCCAAGCATACGGCTGCTTGAGCGCGCCGCCGTCGGCCGCGGCGACGTGGCAGGGGAATTTGTCCGCGTGATCCTGCGCGAACAACTGCATGGCCATGCCCACCTGGCGCAACTGGCTCACGCACTGGATTTGTCGGGCCTTCTCCTTCGCCCGCGCCAGCGCCGGCAACAGCAGGCCCGCCAGGAGCGCGATGATGGCGATCACCACGAGCAGTTCGATGAGCGTGAAGCCGTGGACTGCGGCTCGCCTGCGGGCCGGAGGTCGAGCACGGGCCGGATCGGAATGCGCCATAACACCAGTTGCTTCGGGGACTTTGCTCAAGTCTCGCGGGCGAGCCTATCGTCGGCAACCCGGCCTGGCAAGCTTCCGCCGGCGCGAATCGAGCCACAGAACCGACCGGCCCAAATGGTGTGCGGGATTTTGCCAAAGGACAGGCAGAGAAATTGACCTTGCTCTTCGCCGGCTTTGGCGTAGGATTCGCCCCGCCTGAACGCCGTGAGTGCGGCCGTTCTTTGAGGCTGAGAAATGTAATGTTAACCGAGTCACCTAACCGTCAACCTCCGTTGCCGCTGCAACGTTTGATCCGTTAGGCAATGGAGCCTTCGTTGGGCCCGTCGCCCGCCAGGTTCCCCGCTCGCTATGCAGACAGATAACCGTCTATGCTGACCATGGAAGAAGCCCTGCGGCAAACCCAGATGGGTTTCGCCCCCGGCGCAATCGTCAAAGGCACCGTCCTCGAAGTCCGCCCCAAGGAGATCCTGGTGGACATCGGCTACAAGAGCGAAGGGGCCATTCCCGCCTACGAATTCATCGATGTCGCCGCCGTGAAGGTGGGCGACCAGATTGATGTGCTGATCGAGAAGTTGGAGGACAAGGAGGGCATGGTGGTCCTCTCCTTCGAGAAGGCCGAGTTCAAGAAGAACTGGGAGCGCATTCTCACCATCTGCAATGAAGGCGGCCGCATCGCCGGCAAGGTCAAGGCCGTCGTCAAGGGCGGGCTGATCGTCAACATCGGCGTCGAAGCATTCGTGCCGGCGTCCCAAATCGACCTGATGATGCCCCGGAACCTCCAGGGCTACGTCGGCAACACGTATGATTTCAAGGTCGTCAAGCTGAACCAGGAGCGCCAGAACATCGTCCTGTCCCGCCGCGAATTGATCGAGCAGGAACGGGCCGAGCGCCGCGCCGCGCTGCTCACCGAGATGATGCCGGGCGACGTCCGCAAGGGCGTGGTCAAGAACCTGACCGATTTCGGCGCCTTCATTGACCTCAACGGCATTGACGGTCTGTTGCACATCACCGACATGAGTTGGGGACGCGTGGGCCATCCGTCCGAGGTCCTCAAAGTCGGCCAAGACATCGAGGTCGTCGTGCTCGACATCAACAAGGAGAAGGAGCGCGTCAGCCTGGGGCTGAAGCAAAAGATGGCCAACCCGTGGGATAGCATCGAAGCCAAGTATCCCGTCGGCGCGAAAGTCAAGGGCAAGGTCGTCAACCTCGTGCCGTACGGCGCGTTCGTGGAACTGGAGCCCGGCGTCGAGGGCCTGGTGCATGTCACCGAGTTGTCGTGGACCAAGCGCATCGCCAAGGCATCCGACGTGTTGAAGGCGGGCCAGGACATCGAGGCGGTGGTGCTCGGGATTAACCGCGAGGAGCAAAAGATTTCCCTGGGCGTCCGCCAGCTCGAAACCAATCCGTGGGACACCGTGGACGTGAAGTACCCGGTCGGCACCAAGATCAAGGGCAAGGTGCGCAACCTCACCAGCTACGGCGCGTTCGTCGAGTTGGAGGAGGGGCTGGACGGCATGGTCCATGTCTCCGACCTGTCCTGGACGCGCAAGATCAATCACCCCTCGGAGGTGCTCAAGAAAGGCGACGAAGTCGAAGCCGTCGTGATCGAGGTGGACAAGCCCAACCAGCGCGTCGCCCTCGGCCTGAAGCAGCTCGCGATCGATCCGTGGGAGAACATCGACCAGCTCTACAAGGTGGGCGACCTCGTCACCGGCCAGGTCACCAAACTGGCCAGCTTCGGTGCGTTTGTGGGCTTGCAGCAGGAAATTGACGGCCTGGTCCACATCTCTCAGATCAGCGAGGACCGGGTGGACAAGATCAAAAACGTCCTCAAGGTGGGCCAGGAAGTCACCGCGCGCGTCGTCAAAATTGACAAGAGCGACCGCCGGATCGGCCTGTCGATCAAGGCCGCAACCTACTCGCCGGAGCAATTGCAGGCCGAGCAGAAGTTGCTCGACGCCCTCAAACCCGGCGAGGATCTCGTCGCCCTGCAACACGCCTTCGACGCCGCCGAAGAGGGGCGCCAGGACGAACCGCGCGAAGACGAGGCCAAACCGCAACCGCCGCCGGCGAAATAATCGTCGGACATCAGCGCGGGAAAACCGGGTTCGCCCCTGGGTGTCAGGCCGATCCCAAGGCGGCCCGGGCGAAGCTTGCCTCGCCGGATGCAGTGTCCGGCGAGGCTCTTTGCTGTGGACGAGCGCTCCGTCAGGCGCACCCACAAGCGCTAGGACGCGATTTCCCCGCTCAGCAAGCTCCGGGGTCCGCCGCCGCTTCCATTTCCCCCAGCGCAACCACATCCACCGCGACGCTGAGGGTGTGCTCGTCGCCGCCCACGAGCACTCCGCGGATGGGGCTGACATCGCCGTAATCGCGCCCCCAACCGAGCGTGATGTGCTGCATCGAAGGCAGGAGGTTGTTGGTCGGGTCCACGTCAATCCAGCCGAGGCCGGGGCAGAAGAAGCTCGCCCAGGCGTGCGAGGCGTCGGCGCCGACGAGTTTGGGTTGTCCGGGGGGCGGCACCGTTTCGAGGTAGCCGCTGACATAGCGCGCCGGGAGGCCCAGCGAGCGTAAGCAGGCAATCTGCAAATGCGCGAAGTCCTGGCAAACACCCCGGCGTTGCTCCAGCACCCGGGCCAACGGGGTGGCCACGGTCGTGGCGGTGGCATCGAACTCGAAGTCGCGGTGAATGCGCGCCGTGAGGTCCAGGACCGCGTCGAGGATGGCGCGTCCGGTCGGGAAGGAGTCTCGGGCGTAGTCGGTGAAAGGCGTGTCGAGCGGCACCAGTGGGGAGCCGAAAGTGAATTCGCTGGCTGCAAGGACCGGCGCCGAGAGATCCGTCCGGCATAGGCCGCGAACGCTTTCCCACGCGGGGGTTTCGGCGGCGTCGGGGATGAAGGCTGCTCCCACGGCGACGCGGCTGCGCGCGGTGACGCGCAACTGTCGGTGCGCGCCTTCGAAAATGACGAAGGCGACCTCATTGCCAAAGTAGGCGGGGGGACGATTGAGGGACGCGGCCGCCGCTTGCAGGTGCAGCTCGTGCGCGAGCCGGAACTGCCGCGGCAACCGCCGCGGTGCCAGCCGCAGCAGATGATGCGCTACGGTTACCGGCGATTCGTAGTGATAGGTCGTGGTGTGGATGATGTCGAAGAGCTGCGTTCTCATCTCAACTGACCCGCGGTACGACGTGGCTGAAATAAACGTGCGTGAGCAGATCGGAGAGACTGCCCAGTTCCGCCGCCAGGCTGGCCAGCCATTCAGCCGTGGCGGTGGCGCCCGCGCCGGTGTCGGATTCCTCGGCCTGGAGGCAATCCAGCATTCCGGTCGTCGCTGCCAGCCGTTGTTGGAGCAAGGCGGCTCCTTCCGGATTCGGCCCGGTGGGGAGGCTGGCCAGGTGGCGTTCGAGCAGGGCGAGCTGGAACGCCAATCCACGCGGATTCGTGGGATCGCGCAACAGCAGGTCGAGTACGCCAGCCAGGCGCGGTTCGGCGAAGTAGCGCCGACGGTAGGTGATGACGCTGTCGGCGACTTCGAGCAGGGGTTCGAGCAGGAGATCGCCCGTCCCGATGCAACGCCGGGCCGCCTCCAGCAGGCGGGCAATGGCGAGGCCGCGTTCGAGCCGCCGGCCCAGGTCGAGAAACACCCAGCCGTGGCCGCGGGTCATGTTTTCCATCTCCATCCCGCTGAAAGCTGCCAGGTCGAGCACGAGCGTGTTCAACATCGAGCCGGCCACCACCAGTGGCAGAGGCCCCGGGCGCTGCTCGCCGTCGAAGTTGAGCCGGTTCAGGATGCGCCACGTGTCGGCGGAAAGCCGGTCGCGGACGCTGAAACTGGAGGCGTGGATGCGTTTGAGGAGTCCCCGAATGCCTGGGCCTCGGGCGTTCTCGCCCAGGATCGCCAGGATGTCCCTTTGCAGTCGTTCGGGCGTGACCCCGCCGACTTTGGGTGAGGCGGCCAGGCCAAGGTGTGCCAGCAATTCCGCGAAGGCCGCTGACGAGCCATTGGTGGATTCCTCCGCGAGACGGCGCACCGCTGAACGGCACAGCCGGAGAAGCTGCTCCAATCGTTCCGTGTAGCGGCCCAGCCAGAAGAGGTTTTCCGCGGTACGACTTGGCAAGTCCGAGGCCAGGCGTTCGAGCGCGGGGGCGGGGGCGGCGACCATGCCCGGAGGCGCCGCGCTTTCGGTGTCGTCGGAAAGCACCCAGACGTCTTTGCAACCGCCATTCAGCGAAAGCGTCGTTGTCGCCCGGGCGCCCTGCTCGATGATGCGCGCCAGGCCGCCCGGCATGGTGAAATAGTCCTGGCCGTTGGAGACCACGAAGAAGCGGAGTGTCACCGGCCGGGACGGGCGATCCCCCACCGGCGCCCGGGAAAGCCGCACCGGTGCCTGGCCCACGAACTCGTGTGGACGCTCCCGCAGCCGGGTGACCCAGTCGGCGCGACTCTCCTGGCTCAGCCCGCCAGGTTCGACCTGCGGGCCGGCGGTCAAAAACGCGGGGCGCAGGAACATTTCGTCGAGGTGTTCCTCGACATACCTCCGCTCGCGCACCTGGCCGCACCACCAAGTGGGCACGGAAGCCAGTTGCAACTCCTCGCCCAGCAGATGCGCCGCCAGACCGGACAGAAACGGAAGAAACGCCGGGCTTTCCACGAGGCCGGAGCCGAGCGCGTTGGCGACGGAAACATGGCCCGCCCGCGCCGCTTCGACGAATCCGGGCACCCCGAGCAGCGACTCGTCGCGTAAAGCGAGCGGATCGCAGTAGGCATCGCTCACGCGGCGCAGAATCACGTCCAC
>VFSW01010962.1_pt1 | contig 12788 bp, 11 predicted proteins | sample 5358111 | NCBI WGS metagenome assembly VFSW01 (sample SAMN11554181, study PRJNA540505) | mine drainage metagenome | isolation source: sediment from site ElyBrook_90M | place: USA: Ely Copper Mine, Vershire, VT | collected 2017 | reverse complement strand
TGCAGTTGGCGATCGCACACCTCGTTGGAGGGCAATGACGTGATCGGCCCCAAGGGGCTATGCCCGTTGACGTTTCACGTGAAACCCGTTTGCTGACTGGTTCATGATTTGACGAGTCTGAGTCCCGGTGCGAAGGGCGATCCGAGGCCCGTTCGAGGGGAGCTCCCTGGCGCGACCTCGGCCGAGACGCGACCACACCATCTGGAATGAGTCGAAATGGGTCGGGGATGTGGCCAACGGACTGGTCGTTGGTGGTCTGGTGAACTCTGTCCAACAGTCACGTTCGTTTCTAGGACGAGCCAGAATCCCGGTTCACGATGCCCGCAAGCAAGGCCGGTCATGGGGAGCCACTCGAGTCTCGGATTACACCGCCGGGGCCGTTCAAACCAATCGGCAAGACGTGTGGTTGGCTTCGCACGTCGGTGTCAATTCCTAGTTGTTTCACGTGAAACATTCGCGGACGAGGGGAGAGGACAACCGCGCTCGCGCCGGGGCCGTTCAAACCAATCGGCAAGACGTGTGGTTGGCTTCGCACGTCGGTGTCAATTCCTAGTTGTTTCACGTGAAACATTCGCGGACGAGGGGAGAGGACAACCGCGCTCGCGCCGGCGACGACACCCGTGCGTTCAGCAAACGAAACGAAAATCACCGTCCCTCGCCGGTTAAACAGCCAACCACGGGTAGGACGTCGACCGATGTTTCACGTGAAACATCGATACTTGACGACTCAGCGAAAACCGTGTTGAATGGCAGGGGACTGGATCAGGTGTCGGTAGTCCTTAGGTAGGAAGAGGCTCATGGCGGACGATGGGACGATGAGGATTTTCGCCGTGGCCAATCAAAAGGGTGGGGTAGGGAAGACGACCACCACGACCTCGCTCGGCGCTGCGTTGGCGCAAAACAATAAACGGGTTCTGGTCGTCGACCTCGATCCCCAAGGGAATGCGACAACGGGGCTGGGCGTCGACGGTCGTAAGTTCGAGCGCTCTGTTTACGACGTGCTGCTCAATGATGTACCAATGGTTGACATCGTCGAGCCCACAGGGTTCAACAACCTCTTCGTGGCTCCCGCAACACTCGACCTCGCGGGTGTCGAGCAGGAGCTCACCTCCGTCATCTCTCGTGAACTTCGCCTTAAGCGGGCACTCGGGTCAGTGGAGGGCGAGTTTGACTACATCTTCATCGACTGTCCCCCGTCGCTCGGACTGATCACCATCAATGCCTTCGCGGCGGCAACGGAGATCATGGTCCCCGTCCAGACTGAGTTCTACGCGCTGGAAGGGCTCACCCAACTTCAACGTATCGTCGACCTGGTGCAGAAGAACTTGAACCCAACACTGCGGATCTCAAAGGTGATCTTGACGATGTACGACTCGCGCAATACGCTGTCGGTCGATGTCGCGGCTGAGGTCCGGCGTCACTTTCCCAACGAGCTCTGCCAGACGGTGATCCCACGGACTGTTCGATTGGCGGAAGCTCCATCGTTCGGACAACCAATTACGTACTTCGATCCAAACTCGAAGGGCGCCAGAGCATATCGCGCACTAGCGGAGGAGATCATGAATGGCTAGGAAACCCGGCTTAGGTAAGGGACTGGGTGCTCTGATTCCCGAGGTTGAGAGTCCACCCGAGGTGCACGAAGAGGTCGATCAAGGTGGACCGTTGCGACGGATTCCCGTCACGGCGATACGCCCTAACCAGTTCCAGCCGCGCAAGGCCTTCAATGACGACAGCCTTCAAGCGCTCGCCTCGTCGGTCCGCGAACTCGGCGTTCTTCAGCCATTGATCGTCCGACCGGTCGAAGGCGAGGATGGGGTCTTCGAACTGATAGCCGGGGAGCGGCGCTGGCGCGCCGCCGCCCTAGCCGGCTTGGAGACGGTCCCGGTGCTTGTTCAAGTTGACGTCAACGATCGGCTCTCGCTCGAGCAGGCGGTCGTGGAGAATCTTCACCGCGTCGATCTTCACTCCCTGGAAGAGGCGGCGGCGTATCAGCAGTTGATCGACGAGTTCGACCTCACGCACGAGCAAGTAGCCCAACGGGTGGGCAAGAGTCGAGCAAATATTACGAACACGTTACGACTTCTTCAACTCGGTGAGGTCGCGCAAGCGGCACTCGTCAGCGGCGAGATAACGGCCGGGCACGCGCGATCGCTCCTGGCGATCGCCGATCCCGACGCACAAGCGGTCATGGTGGCCCGAGTCATCAAGAACGAGCTCTCCGTCCGCGCAACCGAGGAAGCGGTGAAGTCGTTTCTGGAACCTAAGCCCGTCGTAGCTGACGAGCCGGTGCTACGTGAGGTTTCGGGCGCACCCCGGCTCCGACCCGTACCCGACGCGAGTGTGGCCGAGCTCGAGCACCTGTTGGAGGACTATCTCAACACGAGGGTCCACGTCGACCTGAAGGGTCGAAATGGCCGCATCATCATCGATTTTGCCGACCTCGACGACCTCGAACGGCTCTATATCGTCATTTCGCAGTCGAAATAACCCTCAACCCTCAACCTAACGTTATCGTTGAAGTTTTCCCCAACTTGTGGATGAAGTTGTTGGTTACTGCCGGCTACCGGTAAAAACCCCATATTTTCCTTGTTTTCAGCGGCCTCAGCCGGCCGCGGAAAATACCTAGTTGTGGAGAACTTTTGTCACCAGGGCGCAAATCACCGTCGCCAGCGTCTCGATTTGGTCCTCGTGGTGGCCGTGTTCGATGTGGACCGTGGTCATGCGGGTCTCGCGGAGCACGGGTAGGGCCATGCCGGTCACCTCGACACGGGGCAGGTCGCAGGTATTGGCGAGTTCGGCGGCCAGTGCGCTGGCCAGTTGCTCGCCCCGCCTGGAGTGTGAACGGTAACTGGCCCAATAGTGGAGATGGACCCCGTTGATGGCCTCGTTGAGCTCGAAGGACAGCACGAGACCGGCGTCGTGCGCATTGGCGGCGGCGGCGATGCCTTCGGCGTCGGTGCCCTCGAGTCGAAGGAGCCCTCCAACTCCCGTCCATGATTGGGCGACGGCGTCGGCCAAGGCCGTGTCTCCCGCCACGACGACGAGATTCGACGACGACTCGTTGAAGCCGGCGCGGTCTCGGGCGTCGGTGACCAGACGCCGGTCGGGCGCGATCGACGTCATCCGCCAGAGTTCCAGCAGCGTGGCCCGGGTGAGCGTGCCCGTTGGATCGAGAGCGCGATTGCGTTGGAAGTCGATCAGCGCCCCGTCGAGCAGCGTTCCGAAGATCCCGTCGATGCGCCCCGGGTCGAAGCCGAGCTGCGCCAGGCGGACCTGCAGCTCGGCCACGTCATCACCGCGCTGGTACGGCCGGGTGAGGTAGAGCAAGCGGTCGCCGAGGTGCCATCCGGCTTCCGCCAGTCGTGACCACGTCGTGGCGTCGACCTCTCCCGTGATGGGCAGGCCGCGAGAACGTTGGAACGCCTCCACCATCGCGGCGGTGCTATCGCCGTACGCCGCCGCCGCGTCGCTCATCACGCCGTAGCCGATCCGCTGCAACCGGTCGTGCAACTCGCGGACCTGCGGTCCCGTGTCACCACGTCGGAGTGGGCGCGTGGTCAGGGGAGTTAGAGGGACGCGGTGATCTCGTGCAAGAGGGCGCCCTTGGGCTTGGCGCCGACGATGCGGGCCACGACGTGCCCTCCCTTGAAGAGCAGCAGCGTGGGGATGCTCATCACGGAGAACTTGGTCGCGGTCGCCACGTTGGCGTCGACGTCGAGCTTGCCGATGGTGAACTTGTCGGCCTGCTCGACCGAGAACTGCTCGAGGATCGGGGCAATCATGCGGCACGGTCCACACCACTCCGCCCAGAAGTCGACGAGGATCGGCTTGTCGGCGGAACCGATGACCTCGTCGAACGTGGCGTCGGTGAGAATCGTTATCGGACTCGTCATTGCTTCCTCCCAGGGTTCCTCAGCGGTGTCGTGGCGACCACCTTACCCACTGGGCTCACCCTTCTTGCGCCTCGAGCCACCGTTCGGCGTCCATCGCGGCCACGCAGCCGGAACCGGCCGAGGTGATCGCCTGGCGGTACCGGTGGTCCTGGACGTCACCGGCGGCGAAGAGGCCGTCGACGCTGGTGAACGACCCGGGCCCGGTGCGTACGTAGCCGTTACTGTGCAGGTCGACCTGACCGTGCACGAGCGTGGTGTTGGGGACGTGACCGATCGCGACGAACACGCCGGTCACCTCCACGATCCGCTCGGCCCCGGTGACGGTGTCGGCCACCCGGAGGCCCGACACCTTCTGCTCGCCCAGCACCTCGAGCACCTGGGTGTTCCATTCGAAACGGATCTTCTCGTTGGCGAACGCTCGCTCCTGCATGATCTTCGATGCTCGCAGCGCGTCGCGACGGTGGATGATGGTGACGCTCGACGCGAAACGGGTGAGGAAGGTGGCCTCCTCGACGGCTGAGTCGCCGCCGCCGATGACGGCGATGTCGTGACCCCGGAAGAAGAAGCCGTCGCACGTAGCGCACGTCGAGAGGCCGTGGCTCAGCAGGCGGGCCTCGCCGGGAACGTCCATCATCAGTGACTGGGCCCCGGTCGCCAGGATCACCGCGTCGGCGGTGATGCTCGGTTCGTCGTCCTCCGAGAGCCAGGCCCGAAACGGGCGTCGCGTCGTGTCGAGGCGCTGCACCTTGCTGACGCGGAGGTCGGCACCGAATCGTTCCGCCTGTGACCGCATGTTGGCCATGAGCTCGGGTCCCGTGATCCCCTCGGGGAAACCCGGGAAGTTCTCGATGTCGGTGGTGAGCATCAACTGGCCGCCGGGCTGGTCGGAGGTCGACGACGGCTCGCCCTCGATGACGATGGGCCGCAGCTGCGCCCGCGCGGCGTAGATCGCGGCGGTGAGACCGGCCGGGCCCGACCCGATGATGAGAACGCGGGTGTGCTCAGTCACGGTCGGCCTTGCGGACGGGGGCCGGTCGGCGTCGACGCCAGATGACGAGCCCGACCGCCAACGAGACGGCGCCGACGAGCGCGTACGTGATCCAGACGTGATTCGCGAAGAGATAGACGTTCAAGAGACGAACGACTCCGATGATCAAGGCGATCACGAAGACCAGCGCGACGAGCAAGAGCACGAAGGCGAAGGCGATCGTGCGGCCCACGAGGAGTATCGGCCGAAGCACCTTGTCGTGCACGAGGTCGAGGAGGTGGTCGAGGGAGCCGAGCGCCTTATCGACGAAGTCGGGAGCTCGCTGCGGGGATGGACCCGTGTCAGTCACACTACGAACCTAGTGGCCCCGAGGGCTCAGGCTCCAACCCAGCAGACCGCCACGATGCGTGGACCACCGTGCGTCCCGACCACCGGGCCGATGTCGGTGACGATGAGCGGCTCGGCCGTGGGGATGTTGCGGACCATCTCGATGATGGCCCCGACGTCGTTGGCGTCTCCGTGGACGATGGCGATCCGGGCGAGCGGGGCGTGGCTGCGCGCCACGGCGGCCACCGCGGCGAGGGCCTTAGCGCGGGTCCGCTGGCGACCGGCCTCGGCGACCACGCCGTCTTTCAGGGCGAGCAGCGGCTTGATCGACAGGACCTGGCCGATGAGGGCTCGCGCGCCGCCGACGCGACCCCCTTTGACCAGGTGCTCGAGCGTGTCCAGGGTGCCGCAGACGCCGACCCGGTCGACGAGGGACGTCGCGCGACGCTCCAGTTCGTCGAGGTCCGCGCCGGTTCGAGCCAGCTCGGCGACGTCCATCGCCAACAGGCCTTGGGCCATGGACACCGCCTTGGTGTCGACGACCCGCACGTCGATGGTCCCGGCGACGCTCTGGGCGGCGAGCACGGCAGACTGGTTCGTCGCGGAGAGTGCCGCGGACAACGTCACCACGAGGACGCCGTCGTACCCGGTCGCGAGGGCACGCTCGTAGGCGGCCTGGAAGGCGCCCGGGGAGGGCGCGGCTGTCTCGGGGAGCACCTTGGAGGCCTTGCACTTCGCCCAGAACTGCGCGGGGGAGAGATCGACCCGGTCGACGTACTCCTCGTCGCCGAAGCGGATCGTCAGCGAGACGATGTCGATATCGAGGCGACCGACGATCTCCTCGGGGAGGTCACAGGCGCTGTCGGTGATCACGCGAATGTGGGCCATGGATCCCCCTTGGTGTGGTGGCGGTTGCCAGCCTTACACGTTCGAGCGCCGGCGGCCAGCGCGACGTTGTCCCACGCTGACGACGGCCACGTACGCGCCGACGCCGACCGCGAAGGCGGCGCCGAAGCGAACGAGCAGGCCTAGTCCGATCGTCGCGTTCGACGACGAGTAGACCACGGCCATGGCGACGCCCGCGATCAGGGAAGCGACGAGGCTGCGGCGCACGTGCACGGACCAGATGGTCGACGTCACCGACACCCGGAAGTGGGTCAGCACCGCCAATGCCGCGACGGCGGCCACGGTGTAGGCGATCGAGACGCTCGACGTCAGGCCGGCCAGCGAGTGTCGGCCGAGGACGATCGCGAGGACGACGGTGAGCGCGTTCTGGAGGAGGTAGAGCAGGAAGACGTGCCGGGCCCGCTGCATCGCCTGGAGTCCTCGCACGGCCAACATGAAGATGGTGAAGCCCGGCATCCCGGCCGCCAGGATGGCGAGGACGGTCCCCGCGGCCAGGGTGCGCGTCGCGTTGACGTGGTTCAGCACGGCGACGAGTGGTTGGCTGAGGATGATGAAGCCGACGGTGCACGGCACGATGATCACGAGCGACTGTCGCAACCCGAAGCGGAGCCGTTCGCTGAAGCCGGCGTAGTCAGCGTCGGTCGACAGTCGGGCGAGCTGGGGTCCGAGCGAGCTCAGCACCGAGACGACGATGACCGCGTAGGGGATGAGGAAGAACGACCACCCGTAGGTGTACGCGCTGACCGGGCCACTCCCGCCCTCGCCGAAGGCGAAGGCGAGGATCACGTACAGTGACGCCTGATTGGCGACGACCACGAGGAGGGTCCAACTGCCGAGGCGGGTGATGGCGTGCAGCGCGGGATCGTGTCGGTCGAATCGGGGACCGATGCGCCACAGGTCGCTGCGGGCCAGCGACGGCAGTAGACAGAGGAACTGGACCGCGACGCCGAGCGTCGTGCCCAGGCCGAGCCACAACAGGTCGCGCGACCCGGGCAGCTGCGAGAGCACCGGGGTCGGGTCGACCAGGTGGAACCAGACGAGTACCGCGACCGCGATGACGTTGTTCGCCACCGGCACCCACGCCGGCGCGCCGAACCGGTGTCGGACGTTGAGCAGCGCCGTGGCGAGTCCGATGATGCCGTAGAAGAAGATCTGGGGTACGAACCAGCGCAGCAACTCGGTCGCTACCCGCCGCTGGTCGACGAAGATCGTGGCGGCGCGGCCGGCGTCGAGCTGGTGGAGTGCCGTGAAGCCGTCGATGATCCACGGCGCGCCCCACCAGGCGAGGGCCGACCCGGCGACGAGCACTCCCACCGAGGCCGTGAGGACCGTCGAGATCGAGTGCCACGCCCGTCGCTCGCCGTCCACCGCGAGCCGCTCGACGAAGACCGGGATGTACGTCGCGATCATGACACCGCCGAGTACGAGGTCGAAGAGCATGTTGGGGATGGTGTTCGCCAGGTTGAAGGCATCGGCCAGCGGCGTGAAGCCGAGTACCCAGATCAGCACGAACACCCGGACCAGTCCCGTGAGCCGTGAGACCAGGGTGCCGCTCGCCATCGAGAGCACGCGAGACGAATGGCTCGAAGTGACGCTCATCGAGCGTGTCGGGCTTTCGGGCGCCGCCGGTACGTCCGCCACCACCACGCCGCGAGTACGAGCAGGGACGCGATGGTGAGCAGGTAGCCCACGACCGAACTGCCCGCGATTCGCACCTGGATGGCGGCGTGGGCGAGCAGCACGCGCTGGTCGGTGGTCGTGACGTTCACCTGCAGGGTCAGGCTGTTGCCCCTACGGCTGGTCGTCGGCACGCGCACCGACGTCGTCGGTGCGCTCAGCGAGACGACAACGCTCGATCCATTGGGGAACGTGAGTTGGTTAGTGAGCAGGTGCACGACGGCGGTGACGGTGTAGGGAGCGGTGCTGTGCAGGGTGATTGGCAGGGAGGTGCCGGGGCCGGCCAGCGTGATGGCGCTGGGGTCGACGGTGAACTGGGCGAGTTGACGGTTCAGCGACGCCGTCGCCGCGTTGATCATGACCTGGCGACTCGAGGCGGGGCCGAGGATCTCGCTCGACGCCGTGGCGACGCGTAGGGCGTAGGAGACCGCGCGGTCGGTGATGGCCTGGCTGAACGAGTCGACCTGCGACGTGAGCGCCGCGAGGCTCGTCACGTTGTGCGCGCTCCACGTCGAGGCCGCGACCGGCTGGAGCGTCCGGACCGAGGGGGCCCCGTCGGCCCCGATGAGAGACGGGGTGAAGGACGGGACCAGGCTGCCCGCCGCGACGAACGGGTCCGCGACGAGTCCGGCGATGACGTCGTTGAGGTAGGGGATCGAGGTCGACACCGCGGGCACGGTCAGCACGACGGTGCGGCTGGCGGGGGCGTTGGGGGCCTCGAAGTGCAAGAAGGCGAGCGTCGCCAGGGTGATCGCCGCGCGACGACCCGGCTCGATGGAGCCGTCCACCGCGAGCTGCGAGAGTGGTTGATCGTTGGCGAGGGCCACGAGCGACCCGGCGCCGGTCAGCCGGAACGGTGTGCCCCAGGTGAGCGTGGTCGATGGGACGACGGTCAACCGGTCCTCGGGCAGCACGACGTTCGAGACGCCGGCCGCGGCGAGGGCCGAGAGCGACGCCGCCGACGGCGAACCCTGGACGAGCACGGGTCCGTCGAGGTAGCGGCCGGTCTGGGCGGCGACGAGCTGGCTCGCGAGGTTCAGCTGGTCCTTCACGTCAGCGACGAGCCCGTTGGCGGCGAGTCCGGCGAAGTCCACGGACCTGGGCGGTGCGTCGACGACTCGGTGGAGCGGGCTCGCCAAGGCGCGGTTGAGCGACGTGCGCCACGCCTCGGCCGTCGCCCCGGCGGTCTCGGCGTGGACGAGGGTCTGGTAGTTCGCGCTCAACGTGATGGGGAAGGAGGGGTGTCGGCCGATGTCGTTGAGCACCGACGCCGCCCGCACTCGCTCGGACCAGGTGCCCGTCCCCAGCGTGGTGATCCAGTTCAGACGCAACGGGTTGACGACCGCGGTGCTCTGGAGAGCCAGGAGCGACCACTCGACCGTGGTCGCCCCCCCGGCGCTGACCGCGAGGCGGATCGGGTAGACGCCGTCGCAGGCCGGCCCTCGACACGGGAGGCGCAGTCGGGGGAGGGGCCCGCAGCCCGACCGGGCGTCGGGCACGCGAGCGGAGAAGAGGCTGATGATCAACGTGACGCTGTGCGCCGCCGTGCAGTCGGGACGGAAGTCGCCGGTCGACGCGATCGCCGGCCCGGCTATCCCCGCGCCGGTGATCACGGGGTCGATCTGGGATCGCATCACCAGGCGCGGGTAGAGGGCGACCGCGACCGCGAGAGAGCGTGCGGGCTCGGCGAAGGCGAGGGTGACCGCGATCCGCGCGGCTCCCGAACTTGACAAGGTCGCCGTCGACGCTTGGCGCTGCACCGTGAAGACCGAGGAGGTGGCGGCCCCCGAGGCCGAGGGCCACGTCATCGTCGCGAGGCCGAGGAGTACCACGCTGAGCGCCCGCCACCAGGTCGAAAGTCGGTGGAACATGCAGACCTAGGCTACCGTCGCCCGTGTCGACGTAGCGGCCCAACTACCCTTCAGTGCCAGTGACGTCAATGGAACAGGCCCACCAGCGGTTGGTCGAACTGGCCGACTACTCCCGCCCACTCGCTCGTGTCTTCGCCGACGAGGGGTACTCCCTCTACGCCGTCGGCGGTTCGGTGCGCGACGCACTGCTCGGTGAGCCGCGTCGGGACGACTTCGAGATCGACTTCACGACGAACGCGCGACCGGACGACATCGCGCGGATGATGGCGACGGTCTGCTCGGCGTTGTGGGAGCAGGGGCGCTCGTTCGGCACGATCGGTGGCACCCTTCGGGACAACGGCGTCAAGGCCGAGGTCACCACCTTCCGATCCGAGGCCTACGTCGACCACTCACGTAAGCCGGCCGTGGAGTGGGGCGACTCGCTCGAGGTCGACCTCAGCCGTCGCGACTTCACGATCAACGCCATGGCCCTCGACGTCGTCGCGTTGGCGAACGGCGTCGAAGGGGTGCGCACGCTGTTCGACTACCACCAGGGCTTCTCGGACCTCGTCGAGCGGCGGTTGCGCACGCCGACCGACCCGGAGAGGCTTTTCCGGGACGACCCGCTGCGCATGCTGCGAGCCGCCCGCTTCGCCGCCCGCTTCGACCTCGCCATCGATCCCGCGGTCGAGAGCGCCGCCACGGCGATGGCCGAGACGTTGAGCAAGGTGTCGGTCGAACGGATCAGGGGCGAACTCGATCTCCTGGTGATGACGGCCCGACCCTCGGTCGGGCTCGACTTCATCGTGCGGACCGGTCTGACCGACCAGTTCCTCCCCGAACTGCCGTTGCTCCAGCTCGAGCAGGACCCCATCCACCAGCACAAGGACGTCTTGAAGCACACCTGGGCAGTGGTCGACAAGACGTCGCCGAAGCTCACGCTGCGTCTGGCCGCGTTGTTCCACGACATCGGCAAGCCCCGCACGAGGGAGATCTCCGACGAGGGCGTGACCTTCCGATTCCACGAGATCGTCGGTGCGAAGATGACGCGCAAGCGCATGGCGGCGCTGAAGTACGCCCAGGCCACGATCGACGACGTGAGCACGCTGGTGGAGCTGCACCTGCGCTTCCACACGTACAAGATGGGGTGGAGCGATCGGGCGGTTCGGCGTTACGTCCGAGACGCCGGAACGCTCCTCGACGAGTTGAACGAGCTGACCCGGTGCGACGCGACCACCCGCAACGCGCGCAAGGCGGCGACCTTCGCGCGTCGCATGGACGAACTCGAGGCCCGGATCGCCGAGGTGCGCGCGCACGAGGACCTCAGCCGGTTGCGTCCGGCGCTCGACGGGGTCGCGGTGATGGAACTGTTGGGCATAGGTCCCGGTCCGTCCGTCGGACGAGCCCTCGACTTCTTGATGGAGATCCGCCTCGACGAGGGCGAGATCGCCCCCGACGCCGCCGCCGCCCGGCTTCGGGACTGGTGGGTCGGACAGAACGCCTGACGACGAAGCCCCCCGTCGCCCGGGGGCGACAGGGGGCTTCGTCGAGCGATTAGGGCCAGACCAGGTTCGCGGCGCCGTCGTTGGCGAAGGCCTCGACCATGTCGTGGGCGACGTCGTCGTGGAACTGTACGGGCGGTGACTTCATGAAGTAGGCGGACGGACCGACGACGGGTCCGCCGATCCCGCGGTCGAGGGCGACCTTGGCGCAGCGCACCGCGTCGATGATCACGCCGGCCGAGTTCGGCGAGTCCCACACCTCGAGCTTGAGCTCGACGTTGAGCGGCACGTCACCGAAGTTGCGGCCCTCCATGCGGATGTAGGCCCATTTGCGGTCGGCGAGCCACGGCACGTGGTCGCTCGGACCGATGTGGACGTCGTCGGGTCCGAGGTGGCTGATCTCGAGCTGCGAGGTGACCGACTGGGTCTTGGAGATCTTCTTGGACTCGAGGCGTTCGCGGTCGAGCATGTTCTTGAAGTCCATGTTCCCGCCGACGTTGAGCTGGTAGGTGTGGTCGAGGGAGAGACCGCGGTCCTCGAAGAGCCGCGCCAGGACGCGGTGGACGATCGTGGCCCCGACCTGGCTCTTGATGTCGTCGCCGATGATCGGCACGCCGGCGTCGGCGAACTTCTTGGCCCAGACCGGGTCGGAGGCGATGAAGACCGGGATGGCGTTGACGAAGGCCACGCCGGCGTCGATGGCCGCCTGGGCGTAGAAGCGCTGGGCCTCCTCTGAGCCGACGGGGAGGTACGAGACGAGGACCTGGGCGCGAGCGTCACGTAGCGCCGCGACGACGTCGACCGCCTCGAGCGGCGACTCCTCGATCGCGGCGCGGTAGTACTTGTTCAACCCGTCGAGGGTCGGTCCGCGCTGGACGGTCACCCCGAGCGACGGGACGGTAGCGAACTTGATGGTGTTGTTCTGGCCACCGTCAATCGCCTTGCCGAGGTCGCTGCCGACCTTGGAGGCGTCGACGTCGAAGGCCGCCACGAACTCCAGGTCGCTCACGTGATAGCCGCCGAGCACGACGTGCATGAGGCCGGGGACGTTCTCGTCGGCCTTCGCGTCCTTGTAGTAGGTCACGCCCTGGATGAGCGAACTGGCGCAGTTCCCCACGCCGGCTATCGCCACGCGAATCTTCTCCATGGCTCTCCTTTCTTACTCCGTCTACTTCGCGTCATTCGCGAAGCGGTTCTGATTACTGCGTTCGGTGGCCAACAGGCTGTCGATCCACGCGAGGTCCAGTTCGACGCCCTGGGCGGCGTGCTCCATGACGCTGCGGGCGTAGTCGTCGAGCAGTTCGTTCTGCGCCCCCACCCGGACCTCGGCCAGACGGGCGAGGAGGTCGGAGCGGCGTCGCTCGAGCAGGTTCACCCGCAGCGACGGGGTGAGGTACCGGGCGAGCGCCATGCGCATCGAGAAGTTCTTGCCGTCGTCCATGGTGGCCGGGTCCGCGAGCAGTTCGGCGAACTCCTGGCGGCCGCGGTCGGTGATCCGGTAGACCTTGCGGCCACGACGCCCCAGGCTCGACGTCGCCCGCAGCGCCCGCAGCGACGCCCGCTCACCCGAGAGCGATCCCGTCGACAGCGCGCCGAAGCGCGACTCCACCGGGGTGACGGCTTCGCCGCTGCCGTGACGCTCCAG
>VFSW01010961.1_pt1 | contig 12789 bp, 7 predicted proteins | sample 5358111 | NCBI WGS metagenome assembly VFSW01 (sample SAMN11554181, study PRJNA540505) | mine drainage metagenome | isolation source: sediment from site ElyBrook_90M | place: USA: Ely Copper Mine, Vershire, VT | collected 2017 | reverse complement strand
AAGTCTGACAATCTTGGCCCGCTTCATCTTCTGCCCGAGCCGGTTCGACAAGTCATGGTACTTCCCAACCCAGGATTGTCGGACGGCAAATTGTTAAAATGTTGCTTGTTGGATTAGATGCGCATTCACGCCAAGGGAGTCGCCTAACTGTGGAAAAGTCGATCAGTCATTTCATAAATTGAGACATTCCATGCGAGACCGCCCTCCTGGACTTATGGGTAAGCGCTTTAGAATGAATGCATTAATCGGGGGAGAGTGATGCTCCCCCCACCGTTATTACTGAGATGATATTTATCACATTAATTTTTGGTCTCTCCAGGCAACCTGGGATACTATTTGGGTAACGGCAACCCGGATCATTTGGTTTTGGAGATGGCTTAAAATATTGAATTATTCTTGTGCCTGCTCCGCTTTATGTATCACTTTTTCATTGCATTGAGCGATGCGCCAGAAGTGTGCTTCCGAGAGGGCACACCTGTCAGCAAAGCTAACTGATCGTATGCTCGTGCCAGCGCGGCCGAAGTGTAGACAGCGTCCCGCAATGGAACCCTTGGTTAACCAGACTCATACACGAGGGCCTCCATGTATCTGCCGACCTATTTCTCTGCCTCCTACCTCTCAGGTGCGAAACTCGTCACGCAAGGATTTATCCGTCTCTCTGGCCTCTTCCTGCTTTTATCTTTATTCTCCCCAGTAGCCTCCTTTGCAACCAACTACTATATTGCGCCGGCAGCAAACGGCGGCAGTGACTACCACAACGGCCTGTCTCCCAGCACTCCCTGGCTATCTCCCAAGCACAACATCAATTGCGGTGACGTTATCTGGGCACAGCCCAGTTCGTCTTACGATTCGAATAATTTCAGCGCTGGTCGCTGGGGATATGTATCCTGTCCCAGCGCCAGCAATGTCGCGTGGCTTCAATGTGAAACCTTCGACGCCTGCAAGATCTGGGCATCTGCGGAAGGCATTGACGTGGATCAGAGCTTTTGGGGCGTCCAGGGCTGGGAAGTCACTGCCTCTTACACCGCAAACGGATTCTGCTTTGGGGCTGCGCCGTCCAACGCGAACTGGCAGAACATTCACCACATAATCTTTGCGAATAACGTGGCGAACGGATGTAAAGCCGGTGGGATTGTGTCTTATGCCTGGGGAAACAAGGGTGTCGATTACATCACAATCATCGGCAATATCGCCTATAACGCCGTGCAGGGAAACGCGGAATGCTACAACGGGATAAGCGTTTATGAGCCGGTTCAATCTGATTGGAATGCCGGGACCCACATTTACGTCGCCGCCAACATCGTCTGGGGAAACCTCCAGCCTTCCTGGTGTGGCGGAGTGAGGGCCTGGGGCGGAGACGGGATCATCTTCGACACTTTCGATGGCAGCCAGAGCGGCATGCCTCACCCATACGGAGCGCAGGCCGTCGCCCAGGATAACATCGTCGTTGGTAATGGTGGCCGCGGCCTGGAAATACAGAACAATAAGGCGGGCCCATATCATGCGTTCATCGTCGTTGCTTACAACACCAGTTGGAACAACGAGATCAACTACCATATGCAACCGACCAACCTGTGCTCAGAGTTACAGCTGAGCTCCGCTTACAACGTTCTTGAAATATTCAATCTGGTCTCGACGAGCGCCGCGAAGCAGTGCATCAGCAATCCGATCTACGCGCTCTCAGCCTACGATGTGGATGGGACGGACGTGTCCTACGGCAACTTCGCCTATGGATATAACGGTCAAAATGCATTCAAGTATGCGTACGGGACATTTGCCTACAGTTCTTACAACACCCTGGGTCAGTGGCCATATCTGTACAACGCATATACGCCCGACGCGCCCTATTGCCCGGGAACAGGAACGGTATCAAATTGTATGAGTTGGCTTATGAGAAACTTCACGGGGGGTGCGACCGCCGCGAAGTATGTGGGACATCAATGGCCCGGCATCAAACCCTACGATCCGCTTTTTCCTCGATGGGTCTGCAATGTAACACTTCCCGCCGGACTCATTTCGAAGGGATGTTAGGGTAATTTTAATGTCGCCCCCATGCGGCCATGGCGGGGGGGGGGAGCTCAAGGCTCTCTCCCCGTTTCACTTTACAGGGATGTAATCGTGTAATCTTCGATTCGCTTGCAGTATGCAAGGATGGGATGGAGTTGATCGACGAGCAAGACCCGTAGCTTTTACAAGTATCGAAATCATTCTAGCTGGACAGCTATCTGTCTCAAGCGGCTTTGCCTTGCCGACTGGATGTGTATTCGACTTGACCGGATTTCATAGACATTTCAAGCCACAAAAATTGGAGTGCTTGGACATGAATCGCGATTTTCGGGGTAAGAAAAAATGCCCGTTGATTTTTGGGACGGTGCCCGTTTAATTCTCACACTAAGCGAATGCGGCTGATCTTCGTCCAGAGAGACCATTGATTCTGCTTCGAAGCGGTCTCAGATTAATTTCGCGAAATGAATGCCATGATGACCGGTCCGGGTGATCGTCGCGATCATGTTAGAATTCCGCTACCGTCTCCGTAGTATGCGGCGGAGCCGCACAAATAGTCTGAGGTGTCCAGTGGGTAACGCTGTTTCGGAGTTCGTTCTAAGATCGCCTTTTCTCACCAAGATCGCTCACGCGGGACTTAAGGTCGCGTACGGCCCCGTGAACCGTAGCATTGCAAATGCTTATCTTCATCAAACAGCCCCGCGTAAACTTCAGCTGGGCTGTGGCCGTTTGGCAATTCCAGGCTGGCTGAATACAGACATCCGCGCACGCCACGGAATCCTCGCTGTTGATGCGTCGAAGCCGCTCCCATTTCCCGATCAATCTTTTCAGTTCATCTTCACCGAGCACATGATTGAGCATCTGCCTTATCAAGTCGGCAATGCACTGATACGCGAATCATTCAGGATTCTCGCGCCGGGTGGAGTTATTAGGATAGCTACCCCGGATTTATCCTTTCTCGTGGGCCTCTATCAGCGTCCATCGGACCAGCTTCACGCAAAGTACATTAAGTGGTCATCAGAGGAATTCTGCTCACACCTAACCTCAACACCGGTTTCCGTCGTTAACAATTTTGTGCGCAACTGGGGACACCAATATATTTATGACTTTGATGAACTTGCCTTAGTTCTGCGCAAAATTGGGTTTCAGAACCCCACCCGGCAACAGCCAGGCGAATCGAGTCATCCTGAGCTTCGTGGGTTAGAGAGGCATGGAACGAAAATAGGGGAAGACTTTAACCGCTTGGAAACTGTGGTGATAGAGGGCACAAAAGGTTTGTCCTAGCTACTTTCCGGCGCAAAAGTGACGGCTCAAATTCTCTGCATTCGACCACTCATTTATAGGTTTGGTGCCTGAGTGCACATTTTCGAGGAGAGTTCCTGATTCTTCGTGTCCGGTGTGTTTCATTTGTAGGCATGAAACATAGGAGCGCTGGTCAGGCACAACTATTGCGTGACATTCCCGACCTGAGCGACATTCTGCGCGGCTCGCTGTTGCAGAGGATGATCCGGCATCGCTAAGGGTGCCCAAAATGTGAACGTGGGGATGGACATCCAGTATCGATCCTGGCAGTGACGTACCCCGGACGGCGGATCAGGCATATCAGCCTGAGTGCCCAACAGGTTCTCCAAGTGCGCCGTCAATTGGATAACTGCCAGCAACTCAAGGCAGCTCTGGAGCAGATCTGCGAACTTATCCAGCAAGCTCTGCGTGCCGATACAACCGATTCCAAGTTGCGGAGGCGTAACCGTGATTGATATTCGCCGCCGGCAGCGCAATTTCGGCGATGGGTTTATTCGCGAAACCGTCGATGAGCTGTGGGAAAACTGGATGCGCCATGCAGACGCCATCTTGGCCGACGAAGAACTTCTGGAGACGATCCATCATGCCTTGCTGCAGCGGCGCCCTCGCAGCCGTACGCATGGCCGGCCCGGCACACCCGCCGAAGTGGTATTGAGGATGCTGGTTCTCAAGCACATTCGTGATTTGGAGTTTGCGGAGTTGGAGCGGGAAGTGCGCGGCAATTTGTTGTATCGCGACTTTACCCGCATTGGCGTCAAGAAGGTGCCCGATGCCAAGACTGTGGGCCGGTTGGCCCGCGCCTCGGGCCCCGAGGTCATCGAGAAGCTCCATGCAAGCATCGTGGCTCTGCCCCAGGATCGCGGCGTGGTTAGCGGGCGCCCGAGCGTGGGATTTCTGTCGATCACTCGACCGTGCACCGCTGGGCAATCAAATTGTCGCCAGTCCTGGAAAAGGCGTTCCGGCGCTCGAAGCGCAAGGTCGGGAGGAACTGGCGCATGGACGAGACATACGTCAAGGTTAAGGGCGAGTGGAAGTATCTGTACCGAGCCGTCGATAAGGCCGGCGACACCGTCGATTTCTTGCTGCGGGCGCATCGCGACAAAGCCGCGGCACACAGGTTCTTCGAACAGGCAATCGAGCGGAACGGGGCACCAGAGAGAGTGACCATCGATAAGAGTGGCTCGAATGTGGCGGCTCTCGAAGCCATTAATGCCGGACGAAGGAAGCGGATCGTCGTGCGCCAGGTCAAGTACCTGAGCAACATCGTCGAGCCAGACCACCGAGCCATCAAACGCCGAACAAGGCCGATGCTCGGCTTCAAGGATTTCCGCTGCGCCCGCATCCTTCTCTCCGGCATCGAACTCATGCACATGATCAGGAAAGAGCAAATGAAAAGCGGCGGCAGAGGACAAACCCCGGAACAGCGTTTCTATTCCTTGGCAGCATAAGCAGATGGACCCTATCGGCCTTTCATCGTTCCAATGTCCTTATCGCGACAGAACCCCCAAAAATGAGACTCAGCCCTCACACATCCCAAATCCACGAAACGCATCTTATTACCTAGAGAACTACGGCAGCAGTACAAAGTCGACACTTGGCCAATTGCCGTTAGACTGCACTATTTGCCTGTACCATAGGCTCAAAACCTTCTTGCCCCATGGTGCGTAGATGGATGTTTCCACCTTATGTGTTCAATTTCTTGCCCCGGTTCCCGGTTTTGAGCTCGCTTTCAAAGCCGTTTGTAGCGCCGCGATTCCCAAATCCTTATTAAAGGCCTGGGTCGGTCTGGTTGCACTGTCATTATGTGCCCAGAGTGGAATCAATGCGATGGCGGCGGTAACATCTTCCCCCACCAGTTTAAGCTGGGCTTCTGTTGCGGTCGGCAACCCGGGTGCCCAAAAGGTCGTCACTCTGTCGAACAGCGGTTCGACCACCCTCAGCATCGCCAGCATCGCTTTATCAGGTACCAACCCTGGCGATTTTAAGATCTTTTCGAAAACCTGCGGACCAAGTTTGGCTGCTTCGGCCAGCTGCACCGTTAACATCGTGTTCGATCCCACCACAGCGGGCACGCGTTCTGCAACGCTCGACTTCAACGACAACGTGAGCGGCAGCCCGCAAACAGTATCTTTGTCAGGCCTCGGAGTCAGTTCTAGCGGAAGAGTTATGGTCAGTCCGACGAGCCTTTCGTTCGGCGCTTTCAGCATTGGATCGAGCAGCCCCGCGCAGTCGTCAAAATTGACCAATGGAACGAGTTCCGGCATCTCGATCAGCAGCGTGGCGATCTCAGGCGCGAACCCTGGCGATTTCAGTATCACCAGCAACACCTGCGGCAAGCGCCTGTCGGCCACGAGTTCCTGCTCGGCCGCAGTGATATTCAAGCCCACGGCCGCAGGCACGCGCTCGGCGACCCTTACGTACACAAATTCCTCCAGTACCGTGACGGTGGCACTCTCCGGCACGGGTAGTTCCAATTCCTCCAGCGTGACCACGAACCACACTTCACTCAACTTCCCTGCCACCGCGATCGGATCAAGCAGTTCGGCGATGTCCACTGTATTGCAGAATGGAACCGCCGCATCGCTCTCGATCATCGGTGTTTCGATCACAGGCACCAATGCAGGAGATTTCAGCATCTCCAGCAATCAATGCGGATCGAGCCTTGCCGCCAGCGGCAGCTGTTCGGTGAGCGTAGTGTTTAAGCCTTCTGCATCCGGAACCCGGACGGCAAGTCTCAATTTCGCCGACACAGGAAACAGCAGCCCGCAAACAGTCAGTCTTTCCGGCACCGGCGGGGGCGCTTCATCCGGATCCCTGGCGGTCTATCCAAGTTCGGAGGCTGTAGCGGTGGGAACCCAACAGGAATTCCAGGCCCAGCTCACTGGCACTCCGGACTTTAATTCACTTACCTTCAGCATTGACGGCATAAGCGGTGGGAACTCGAGCGTAGGAACGGTGACCGATCAGGGCCTGTACACAGCTCCGAATTCACCGGGCACACATCAACTCGTGGTGAGCGACAATTCACTTGGCACCACATCGAATTCCTGGATCACGGTCTTCTCAAACGTCTCGGTCGACTTCGGGTCGCGCTCTCCCAATGCGAACCCAGTGCCTCCGGGTCTGTTTGGCGCTCAGTACCTAGACTCGCTGCACAACGCGGCCGACCTGGATATGGTGAAGGCCGGTGGCATCACTTCGGGGCGCCTCTGGGCGGGAATTGTGAATGTATTCGCCACCAGCACTCCTAACTGGTCAGCTATCGACAGTTCGATTGCGAAGATCGCGGCGGCTGGAGGCATGCATGTCACGGTCGAGATGTATCAGTCACCATCATGGCTACAGCAAAATAACTGCGGCACCTACAGCATGCCTTCGGATGTCACTGCCTGGGCATCCATCGCTCAGCAGTACGTGCAACATTTTGATACCAAATTCCCCGGTGTCGTCACCGACTACGAAATCTGGAACGAGCCGAATATTGCGCTGTGCGTTCCGAGCGGTGACAGCACATTAACGGATTACATGAAGCTTTATTCCGCCGCCGCTCCATTGATGAAGGCTCAGGCCAAGACCGACGGGCAGAAGATACGCGTTGGCGGACCGGTGACTGCCGGAGTTGTTTCGAATTGGATCACCACGATGCTGGCGGATCCCACGATCTCGCAAAATATTGACTTCCTAAGCTACCATTTTTACCTGCTTGGCGTTCCGGGAGAAAAGGCCGCGTGGGACACCTTCAACGGAACACAATCGGTCTACCAAGCTACTCAGGATATTCATGGGCCCGCGAACTTCTATGAATACGTGGGGGCGCTGGTATCCGGAGGGAAACAGCCTCAGGGGAAGAATCTGCCCATCTATATCACCGAATACAACCTCGATTGGGAATTCGCGAAAAACTGCTGCAGCAACGATTTCACTTATGCGCCGCTGTGGAATTCACTGTACGTTGCAGACCTGCTCGATTCTCCATTTGCCTATAGCGGATCCCCCAATTCCATCACCCGGCTCGACTACTACGCAGCGAGCGCCGTGCCCTACTATTGCCTGATCGGCCTGTATGACACGAATATGGATTGTTCATATCCGGTAGGAAGCACTCCCCAGCCGTATCCGCAGTTGTTTGCGTACCAGTTGTTCGGATCTCCAAATTATCTGGGATTGCAAAATGGCGCGTACATGGCAGCCTCGATGTCGCCCCCGCGTCTATCCAACGGAATGGTAGTCACTGCATTCTTCACACCGAGCCTGGATGCCGTGGTGTTGATCAATCCTAGCCAGTACACATACACAAACATGCCTGTCAACATCACTAATAGCGGGTTGACTTCGGCCTCAGGAACCCTCTACCGGATTGCCAACGGGCAGTCAATCCAGTCCTCCTCGTTATCTTTGCAATCGACGGGACAAACGTCTTACTCTACGACGTTAACCTTACCCCCCTATTCTGTTCAGGCTATTTCGCTTCGTTGATGGGGGGTTGAACGGTTCACGTCCATTACGCCTCATCGCTGGCGGACGTGAACTCATTTGAGCAATGTGAGTGAGAGCACCTTTAAGCTTGGGGCGGGGCGCATTGGCGCTTCAGGATCGCCCCGTGCCGGCACTGGCTCGGAACTGTCTGGGTCCGTACTTCCCACGTCCGGAAAACAGGTGCAGATTCCAAAAGGCAGCGGCGGCTTCAGAAAGGGTAGCGCAAACCGCGGTCAAACTCATCGACATCATCTGGCCATTAAGAGTCATAATTTTACGGTTGTTGAAATAGAACGTTATGGTGATAGTTGGGCGTTTCACCGCAGCGGGAGCCAAAATGAGTTCTAAAGACCGAATTCACGGTGGGAGTCACTTATGATTCGCACGTCTACCCTGGTTTCAAGCACTTTCTTCCGTGCGACAAACTCTGACATCGCATTTACGGCAGCCTGGTTTGGTAGGTCGGCAGGTGGACATCAGGAGGACGTTGCCCGACGTTTAAGTCTGAATTCGCGGAAGAAGAAGGATGTCGGGGCCAATCCCTGGGTCCTTTGCTTGCTTGCATTTCTTCTGATCGCCCCCCAGGCATTCGCGCAATCCCCTCCTCCGCTCACGTTTGCCACGTGGCAGCCAGTCGGAACTACTTCCGGGCCGGTTGTCGTGACGGTCGGGTCAAAGACTACAGGCCAGGTGACCAGTGTTGAGGTCCTGACCACTGGAACGGCAGGGCTTGAATTTGCGGACGCAGGAGGTGGATGTACCTCCGCCTCATTTACGGGAGCCGGGCAATCATGCACCGAGTCCGTCACTTTCGCGCCTAAGTCAGCGGGAATTCAGTTGGGGGCAATCGTACTACTGGGCAGCGGATCCACGGTCTTGGGTACAGCCTACTTATCGGGCGTCGGACAGGCAGGACTGGGAATATTGTCGCCCGGGGAGATCGTAACGTTTGCCGGCAGCGGCGCCTGGAAGACGGTAGAAGACGGTCCAGCGTTGAGTGCCACCTTGTATCTCCCCACAAGCATGGCGCTGGATGGGGCCGGTAATATGTACATCGCCGACACCCTCCACAATCGAATCCGCAAGGTGGATACCAAGCAAAACATGTCTACGATCGCCGGTGGCGACGCCGCGACATACACCGGCGACGGAGGTCCGGCAGCCAGTGCCACGCTGAATACTCCGTCTGGGGTTACGCTCGATGGGGCAGGTAATCTGTTCATTGCTGACACCGCAAACAACGTAGTACGCGAAATCCTGCAAGCGACGGGTACGATCGTCACCGTGGCAGGTAGTGGAGTCCAGGGCAACACGGGAGACGGCGGCCCCGCTACGGCTGCAGAACTGAATCAGCCACTTGGCGTCACGGTCGATATCGCGGGAAACTTGTTCATCGCCGACACTGGGAACAACCGCATCCGCAGGGTGGATACCTACACCGGAGAGATCACTAACTTTGCCGGCTCCCCCGATGGGGTTGCTGGATATAGCGGGGACGGAGGGCCGCAAACAGCAGCGCACCTTAACGGCCCGAATGCGGTGGCATTCGACTTGGCCGGCAATATGTATATTCCCGATTCATTCAACAATGTCGTCCGTGAAGTCTATGCGACGGGCGGCATCGGCACGTTTGCGGGCGGCGGAACTAGCCCGATACAGTACGGGCCGTCGGCGACCGCAGCGCAATTGAACACTCCCTCCGGAGTTCTCGTCGACGCGGCACAAAACATATACATCGCCGATACCCAGAATGAAGCGATTCGCAAAGTCTTCGCCGTCAGCGGTTACTTCACGACGGTCACGAAATTCGGAGAGACCGCGGGCTACTTTAATGGGACGCAGTACGAACAAGGGTTGTACGGGCCGGAAGGACTTGCGCGCGACGCGAACGGCAATATTTTTATCGCCGATGTTTTCAATAATGAGATTCGAGAGATGCAGAGCAACAAGATCATCCTCGACTTTACCTACATCCCCACGTACGTCAGTGACAAAGCGCCGGCGCAGCCACAGTACCTGGAGAATGACGGCAATGCACCCCTCACGCTCACATCCATCACGCCCGACGGAAACTCGGCGGTCGACAATACGTTTCAGAACGCCTGCACAATAGGTTCGCCGGGATATGGTCCGGTCGCAGGCTGCGTGATTTCTGCAGAGTTCACTCCGACGACCACCGGAAATCCGCTTGATGCGCACATCCTGGTTGCCACTAATAGCGGAGGCAATTCACCGCTGGATATCGAATTGGCAGGAAAGGCAATTCCCGCCAACCCGACTGCGGTCACCCTGACCGCCAATCCCAATCCATCCAACTTCGAGCAGACCGTAATATTCGAGGCGACGATTGCGGCAACGTCCCCGGCGGGCAGCACTTCGACCACAGGCTTAGGAACTCCAACGGGAACAGTTACCTTCCAGTCCGACGGAGCGAGCATCGGACCAGCGAACCTGGACTCGACTGGACGGGCCACTCTCGACTACGCGGGGCTCCCGGTAGGTACTCATGCAATCACCGCCGTCTATGCGGGGACGAATGACTACGTGACAAGTACATCGAACGCCGTCTCGCAGGTGGTGCAGAAGATGCCAACGTCCACCAGCCTTAGCGCTTCTTCCGCAGGCGGCGCAAATTCGCCGGCCACGCTTGTTGCCACGGTCACCGGTATAACTTCTTTAGACCCCATTCCCACGGGAACCGTCACCTTCTTCAACGGAACCACGAATCTGGGAACAGCCCTCTTGAATGCCACCGGAGTTGCAACGCTCAGTCCACAACTGGCCGCGATTTCATACACCTTCACTGCGACCTACAGCGGCGACGCTGTCCACACCCCTTCCACCTCGGTAGCAGTTGCGGTCACAATCGTGCCGGTGGACTTCACCATAGCGGCGGCCCCGGCCTCAGTCACTGTCGCCGCGGGCCAGTACGCCACGATCAACGTCACCATATCATCCAACGATGGCTATGCGGACACGATTGGCCTAGGCTGCGTCAGCGAGCCGGTCAACGTTAATTGCCACTTCGCGAGCGACTCCGTCGCTTTGCTCGCAAATGGCAGCCAGACAGTACAACTGACTATCGACACAAACAATCCGCTCGGAGGCGGCACATCGGCGAGGAACTCCGCGACCCCGAACCGAAGCTTCGCTCTAGCCGGCATTTTCTTGCCCTTAGGTCTCGCTTTCGGTGGCATTTTCTGGCACGCGCGCAGAAGGAACAAAGCAGCTTTCAGTGTCGTTCTCGGCCTGTTGATTGGCAGCGCGGTTCTCATAACCGGCTGCTCTGGAGGGTTCAGCCAAAGCAGCGCTACACCCGGTACATACGTAATCCAGGTGACCGGAATCGGCGTGAAAAGCAACTTCTCGAACTATCAGAAAGTTACCCTTACCATCACGAAATAGCGTGCGGTAATTTATCAGTCAAAAGCATGAAAGCGGGGCTCAAGCTGACTGAAGCCGTGTCCTTGACCAGCTTAACAACTGCAAGAGGGAAATGAACAATCTCAACAGCCCGGAAACGACGCGGCATGAGTCAAGAAATCGGCTTCGCGCGTGCGCACTGTTGTTACTGGTTGGCTCCGTCATTTTTGTGGGTGCAATTCGCGCGTCGGCACAAGTCGTGGAAGACGCTACTACACAGCACCCTTCCGTCTGGGTTGGAGGCGGCGCTTCCGGCTTCTACTTGCAGTATGGAAGTCAGAAAGCAGTTGGGTTGACGGCGTTCGCGGAAGCCGACAGCGCCCGCAACTTCGGCCTCGTGGGAGAAGGGCGCTGGCTGGAGTATCACCAGTTCAGCGGCGTTCATGCCGAAACCTACCTGATCGGCCCCCGGTATTACTTCCACTGCAATCACTTTGAACCCTACGCCAAGGGCTTGGTCGGAGTCGGCGACTTCAATTTCCCCTACAACTACGCACACGGTAAGTACTTTGTAGCAGCGGCTGGCGGCGGGGTCGATTATCGGCTGGGTTCGCGCTGGAGCGTCAGGATAGCCGACATTGAATATCAAGATTGGCCAGAATTCACTTTTGGATCGATGACGTCAGTCGGCATCAGCTCCGGCATTCGCTTTCGAGTCTTTTAACTACCAGCTGCCGGATTGAATCCGGCATGATCTTTCCCTCAAATGTCAGGTCATTAGTCAGACGGAATACTCTGCGCTCTTTATAATCTCGGCCCGTACTCTGTGATGTGCTGAGTCCGAGTCGGCGTGGGCGCAATGTTGCGAGCGACAAGTGGGTTGAACATTCATCATTTCTCGGAGATCGTTTCGGTGTCCGTCTCCTTTTAAAACTTAAGTTTGGTACATACTCCTGTTCTGACCTCGGACAGTGGATCGCCAGATCGCATCCTCGCGATGTAAATCCCCGCGTAAAACCTACCCTTTCACACAATGTCCTGTTCGCGGCACCACCCGAGCCGGGTTGCGGTTATGAGCGGTGACCGATAGGACGACTGTTACTTGTGACCTTTGTCACTTGAAACGGTTACCGTATGGGATTATTCTCCGTTCAGCAAATCACCCCTTACCAGGAAGGCATGTGTCCCGCAGAAGTGCGTTGGACGCAGTCGGTGTCTCTCGTGCAATTTTCTTATACTTTCAATTATTTAGTGAATTTAGGTAGCGCCCACAGATTCAGCCCGAGGCCTTGGCCTCACAAGAGGCAAGCTGATTCAGCACAGTTCACGAGTTTCCTTTCTATTTTCGTGGTATTGATCGGTTTGTTTTCCTTCAGTTCCACGGCGCAGGCCGCGACCGCTGTTGCACTGAAGGTAAGCTCACTGTCGTGCGCCAGTGCCACGGTGAGCGGAAATGCAAACGACGCATGTCGGGTGGTTCTGACATCCTCTGCACCGGCAGGCGGTGTAACAATCGGCGTTTCGAGCAGCAACGCCAGCGTGACCGTACCGACCACCGTGACGGTGGGGGCGGGATCAACGAGTGCTGGATTCACGGCTAAGGTTTCAGGAGTGGGGACCGCACAAACCGCAACGTTGAGGGCG
>VFSW01010960.1_pt1 | contig 12789 bp, 10 predicted proteins | sample 5358111 | NCBI WGS metagenome assembly VFSW01 (sample SAMN11554181, study PRJNA540505) | mine drainage metagenome | isolation source: sediment from site ElyBrook_90M | place: USA: Ely Copper Mine, Vershire, VT | collected 2017 | reverse complement strand
CCCCCCACCCCCCCTAACGGGCCCCCGGGGCCGGGCGCGCCGGGCCGCGGACCCCCATTGCGTGGCGGGCCCCCCCCGCCGGGGGCCGGCCGCCGCCGGTCAATTCCAGTCCGCGGAGGATCCGGGTGACGCAGCCCTCCTCGGGCCAAAGCGCATGGTCGCGGATCGCCTGGCGCAATGCCGCAAGATCCGCGGGCTTCGACCTCACCGTTTGATTTTCAGGCATGAGGAATCTCCGTTGGCAGAGTGGGCGAAATTGCACCGAGCGTGACGATGAATGCCCGGGAATCGCGGAGGCGAGGCGTCGCGGCGCTCACCACCGCCGCGCGGTCGAGAATTCCCAGGTCCCATGGGCCGAGCTCCTGGAGCAGTTCACCTTCCCGGACCTGCAAGGCGCCGTGCATGCAAAAGATCAACGAGGTATCACCCGCGCGGTGCCTAAGTTCGAGGGGTTCGCGCACATCGAGCACCCGCGCGCCCACCGCCGCGATGGGCGGTGCCGTCATCAGATTCAGATCGGTGCAGGGGCCGGCGAGCAACTCGCAGTCGGTGCGCAAACCACCGTCGAACTCGACCAAATCGCCGACTTCCCGCAGAAGTCGCCGCTCGCCGTTCGCGAATCGCAGTTCCACACCCCGCCCCCCCAGCAGCAGCATATGCCGCCGATAGCCGCTGAAATCGGAAAACGGCCCCGACTCGGCAATTTCGGCGATGCTCAGCCGCCAGAGGTACTCATCGGTCGCCGCCGGCACGCGTACCGCCTCATGCGTGACACCGCCGCCGTTCCTCCAGCGGGTCGTCGTGTACGCGTCCCGGCGGATCAAACGCATGCCGTCGGCTACCTCATCCCCTCAAGCGAGGACCTCGATCATTCCGCCGCTTCGGTGTCTCCCGCGGGCACCGTCTCTTCGCTTTCGCTGATCCCGCCGCCGACATCCATGAAGTTGCGCCGTCGCGAATCGTCGCTCGCCCGGCGCCGGCGCGCGTGATACGCAAACCCCGTGCCCGCCGGGATCAATCGTCCGACGATCACATTTTCCTTCAAACCACGCAGATCGTCCTTCAAGCCGCGAACCGCGGCCTCGGTGAGCACCCGGGTGGTCTCTTGGAAGGATGCCGCGGAAATGAACGACTCGGTCGCCAGTGAGGCCTTCGTGATGCCGAGCAACAACGGCTCCCAGGTCGACTGGTTCTTGCCCTCGTTCTTTTGCTTCGCAATCACGTCCAGCAAGCGCCCGCGATCCATCTGTTCGCCCCGCAGCAGCGCCGAGTCACCCGTGTCCAGGACCTCGATTTTGCGCAGCATCTGGCGGACGATGACCTCGATGTGCTTGTCGTTGAACTTCACGCGCTGCAGCCGATACACGGCCTGGATCTCGCGCACCAGGTAGTTGGCCAGCGCCTCGACGCCCTGGAGCCGCAATATGTCATGCGGATTAGGCTCGCCGTCGGCGATGACCTCACCCTTCTCCACCTGCTCGCCCTCGAACACGTTGAGATGGCGCCACTTGGGAATCAGCTCCTCGTACTTCTCGCTCTGCTCGTTGGTGATGATCAGGCGGCGCTTACCCTTGGTCTCCTTGCCGAAGCTGACCGTACCGGAACGCTCGGCCAGAATCGCCGAGTCCTTGGGCTTGCGGGCCTCGAACAGGTCCGCCACCCGCGGCAGACCGCCGGTGATGTCGCGGGTCTTCGAGGACTCCTGCGGGATGCGCGCGATGATGTCGCCGACCGACACCTTCGCGCCGTCCTCCAGGCTGACGATCGCGCCGGCCGGCAGCGCATAGACCGCCGGAATATCGGTGTTCGCGAACGTAACCTCCTTGCCCTTCGCGTTCGTCAGGCGCACGACCGGACGCAGATCCTTGCCGCCGGATCCGCGTTGCTTCGGATCGAGGACCACCGTACTCGTCAGTCCGGTGACATCGTCTACCTGAGTCGTCACGGTGATGCCGTCGACGAAGTCCTGGAATTTGATCATGCCGGCCACTTCGGTGACCACCGGATGGGTGTGCGGATCCCAGTTGGCCACCGACTGCCCGGCGGCAACCATGTCGCCGTCGTCGATCGTGATGGTCGCGCCGTACGGGATCTTATAACGTTCGCGCTCGCGCCCGAATTCGTCGACGACACCGAGCTCGCCGGAACGCGACACCGCGACGAGATGGCCCCTCTCGTGACGCACCGTCTTGATGTTGTGAAGGCGGATGAGACCCTTCGACTTGACCTCGACGCCATTGGCGGCGGCGGCCCGCGACGCGGCTCCACCGACGTGGAAGGTGCGCATCGTCAGCTGCGTGCCCGGCTCGCCGATCGACTGCGCGGCGATCACGCCGACCGCTTCGCCGATATTGATGCGGTGTCCACGGCCCAGGTCGCGTCCATAGCACTGCGAGCAGACGCCGTAACGCGTATCGCACGTGATGGGCGAGCGCACCATCACCTGGTCGATGCCCATCTTCTCGAGGAGCTTGACGAGCTTCTCGTCGATCAACACTCCCGCCTTGACCAGAACCTCGCCGCTCGAGGCAACCACCACGTCGTGCGCGGCAACGCGCCCCAGCACGCGCTCGCCGAGTCCCTCGACGACATCGCCGCCCTCGACGATCGGCGTGATCGACAGGCCGTTCGTCGTGCCGCAATCGATCTCGGTGACCACCAGGTCCTGCGCCACATCGACGAGCCGGCGGGTCAAGTACCCGGAGTTCGCGGTCTTGAGGGCCGTGTCCGCGAGTCCTTTGCGCGCGCCGTGAGTCGAGATGAAGTACTGCAGGACGTTCAGTCCTTCACGGAAGTTTGCAGTGATCGGCGTCTCGATGATAGAGCCGTCGGGCTTGGCCATCAGGCCGCGCATCCCGGCGAGCTGGCGGATCTGCGCCGCCGATCCGCGGGCGCCGGAATCGGCCATCATGAAGATCGAGTTGAACGATTTCTGGCGGACCTTGTTGCCCTTCGCATCGGCGACCTCGTCGGTACCGAGCTTCTCCATCATCGCCTTGGCAACCTGGTCATTGGTGCGCGACCAGATGTCGACCACCTTGTTGTAGCGCTCGCCGTTCGTCACCAAACCCGAGGAGAACTGCTCCTGGATCTCCTTGACCTCGCGCTCGGCGGTCGCCAGGATCTTGATCTTCTGTTGCGGCACGACCATGTCGTCGACACCGATGGACACACCGGCACGCGTCGCGTAGTTGAACCCGGTGTACATCAGTTGATCGGCGAAGACGACGGTTTCCTTCAAACCAACCGTGCGGTAGCACATGTTGATCGTCGCCGAAATCATCTTCTTGGTCATATCCTGGTTGATCGCCTCGAAGGGCAGCCCCCGCGGCAGGATCTCGGACAGCAGCGCGCGGCCGACCGTCGTCGTGAAGACGCGTTCGTGTTCGATCAGTTCGCCACCCGGTGCCTCGCGAAGGAACTCCGACAGACGAACCTTGACTTTTGCCTGAAGGTCGACGTTACGGCTCTCGTAGGCGCGATGCACCTCCGCGACGTCGCTGAACACCATGCCCTCGCCCTTTGCGCCCACGCGCTCGCGAGTCATGTAATAGAGCCCCAGCACGACGTCCTGCGACGGCACGATGATCGGATCGCCGTTCGCCGGTGAGAGGATGTTGTTCGACGACATCATCAGGGCGCGCGCTTCGAGCTGTGCCTCGATCGACAGCGGCACGTGCACGGCCATCTGGTCACCGTCGAAGTCCGCGTTGAAGGCGGTGCAGACGAGCGGATGCAGCTGGATCGCCTTGCCCTCGATCAGTACCGGCTCGAACGCCTGGATGCCGAGACGGTGCAACGTCGGGGCGCGGTTCAGCAGAACCGGATGTTCGCGGATCACTTCCTCGAGGATGTCCCAGACTTCCGGACCCTCGCGCTCGACGAGCCGCTTCGCAGCCTTGATCGTCGAGGCTTCGCCGCGCAGCTGCAGCTTCGAGAAGATGAACGGCTTGAACAGCTCCAGTGCCATCTTCTTGGGCAGACCGCATTGATGCAGGCGCAGCGTCGGGCCGACGACGATGACGGATCGGCCGGAATAGTCGACGCGCTTGCCCAGCAGGTTCTGCCGGAAGCGGCCCTGCTTGCCCTTGATCATGTCGGCGAGCGACTTCAACGGACGCTTGTTCGTGCCGGTGATCGCGCGTCCGCGGCGCCCGTTGTCGAGCAGTGCGTCGACCGCCTCCTGCAACATGCGCTTCTCGTTGCGCACGATGATGTCCGGCGCGTTGAGTTCGAGCAGCCGCCGCAGACGGTTGTTGCGGTTGATCACGCGTCGATACAGATCATTGAGGTCGGAGGTCGCGAAACGCCCGCCATCGAGCGGCACGAGAGGTCGCAGATCGGGCGGCAGCACCGGCAGCACCGTCAGCACCATCCACTCGGGTTTGTTGCCGGATTCGATGAACGACTCGATCAGCTTCAGCCGTTTCGAAAGGCGCTTGATCTTGGTCTCGGAGTTGGTGTTCTCCATGTCCTCGCGAACCTTCACCACCTCGGCCGGAAGGTCCATCGACTTCAGGAGTTCATGGACCGCCTCGGCGCCCATGCGGGCATCGAACTCGTCACCATGCTCCTCGATCGACTCCAGATACATCTCGTCGGTCAGCAACTGGCCGCGCTGCAGCGGCGTCATTCCCGGATCGACGACCACGAAGGCCTCGAAGTACAGCACCCGTTCGATTTCCCGCAGGGTCATGTCGAGCATCAAGCCGATGCGTGACGGCAGGGACTTCAGGAACCAGATGTGCGCCGTCGGGCTCGCGAGGTCGATGTGTCCCATGCGCTCGCGGCGAACTTTGGACTGGGTCACCTCGACGCCACACTTCTCGCAGACTACGCCCCGGTGCTTGAGGCGCTTGTACTTGCCGCACAGGCACTCGTAGTCCTTGACCGGCCCGAAGATCTTTGCGCAGAACAAGCCGTCCCGTTCGGGTTTGAACGTGCGGTAGTTGATCGTCTCGGGCTTCTTCACCTCCCCGTACGACCAGGAACGGATCATGTCGGGCGAAGCGAGGCCGATTTTGATCGAATCGAAATTCTCGACCGGCACCTGCTGCTTGAACAACTTCAATAGGTCTTTCATGGCTTAGGCCTCGCTCTCGAGTTCGATGTTGATCGCCAGGGAGCGGATCTCCTTGACGAGCACGTTGAACGACTCCGGCATGCCGGCTTTCATCTCGTGATTGCCGTCGACGATCGCCTTGTACATCTGCGTGCGGCCGTTGACGTCGTCCGACTTGACGGTGAGCATCTCCTGCAGGGTATAGGCTGCGCCGTAGGCCTCGAGCGCCCACACCTCCATCTCGCCGAAGCGCTGGCCGCCGAACTGAGCCTTGCCGCCGAGCGGTTGCTGCGTGACCAGGCTGTACGGGCCGGTCGAGCGGGCATGCATCTTGTCGTCCACGAGGTGATTCAGCTTGAGCATGTACATGTAGCCGACGGTGACGGGCCGCTCGAATTTCTCGCCGGTACGGCCGTCGTGCAGCGTCGTCTGGCCGCTCGTGGGCAGATCAGCGAGCGCCAGCATCTTCTTGATTTCCTCCTCACTCGCGCCGTCGAAGACCGGTGTCGCCATCGGCACGCCACGGCGCAGATTGCGCGCCAGTTCCACGACTTCCACATCGGTCAGGGCGGCGATGTTTTCCTTCTGCCCGCCAGACTGGTTGTAGACCTCGCCGAGGAACTTGCGCAGCTCGACGACGGCGGCCTGTGCCTCCAGCATCCTGCCGATCTTGGCGCCGAGCCCCTTGGCGGCCCAGCCGAGATGCGTCTCCAGGATCTGGCCGATGTTCATGCGCGAAGGCACGCCCAGCGGATTCAGGACGATGTCGACCGGCGTTCCGTCCGCCATGTACGGCATGTCCTCGACCGGCACGATCGATGAGATCACGCCCTTGTTGCCGTGGCGGCCGGCCATCTTGTCGCCCGGCTGGACGCGCCTCTTGACCGCCAGATACACCTTGACCATCTTCAGGACGCCTGGGGCGAGGTCGTCTCCCGCAGTGATCTTCGCCTTCTTCTCGTCGAACCGCTTTTCGAACGCGCGCCGCTGCCCCTTGAGCCGCTCCGACACGGTTTCGAGCTGGGCGTTCGCATCCTCGTCTTCGAGGCGTATCTCGAACCATTGCTCGCGCGGCAGTTCGGCCAGATACGTGGCGTCGATCTTCATGCCGCTCTTCAGCTTCTTCGGACCCGCGGCCGCCGTCTTGCCCTCGAGCATGTCGCGCACACGCAGGAACAGGTCATCCTCGAGAATGCGCTGTTGGTCGGCGAGATCCTTGCGTACCCGCTCGAGCTCCGCCTTTTCGATCGACAACGCGCGCGAGTCCTTCTCGACCCCGTCGCGGGTGAAGACGCGCACGTCGATCACCGTGCCGTCCATGCCCGGCGGCACGCGCAGGCTCGTATCCTTCACGTCGGAAGCCTTTTCACCGAAAATCGCCCGCAGCAGCTTCTCTTCCGGCGTCAGCTGGGTTTCGCCCTTCGGCGTCACCTTGCCGACCAGGATGTCGCCGGCGCGCACCTCGGCACCGATGAAGGCGATGCCGGCCTCGTCGAGCTTCGCAAGCGCCGAGTCGCCGACGTTGGGAATGTCCGCCGTGATCTCCTCGGGCCCGAGCTTGGTGTCGCGGGCAACGCAGGTGAGTTCCTCGATGTGGATCGTCGTGAAACGGTCCTCCTCGACGACACGCTCGGAGATGAGGATCGAGTCCTCGAAGTTGTAGCCGTTCCAGGGCATGAACGCGACCAGCAGGTTTTGCCCCAGGGCGAGTTCGCCGAGGTCCGTCGAGGGTCCGTCGGCAAGCACGTCACCGCGCCGTATCGAGTCACCCGCACTGACCAGCGGACGCTGATTGATGCAGGTGTTCTGGTTCGACCGTGTGTACTTGGTGAGCGAGTAAATGTCGACGCCCGGTTCGCCCGCGGTCGTCTCGTCATCGTTGACCCGCACCACGATGCGCGAGGCATCGACCGAATCGACGAGTCCGCCACGGCGCGCGACCACGGTCACGCCCGAATCAATTGCAACTGCGCGCTCCATTCCAGTGCCGACCATCGGCGTCTCGGAGCGCAGCGTCGGCACCGCCTGGCGCTGCATGTTCGAACCCATCAGCGCGCGGTTCGCGTCGTCATGTTCCAGGAACGGGATCAGCGATGCGGCGACCGATACGATCTGCTTCGGGCTGACGTCCATGAAGTCGATCTTGGCCGGCGCCGACAGCGTGAACTCGTTCTGGGTGCGGCAAGACACGAGGTCCGCCGTGAACTCGCCCTTGTCGTTGAGTTCCGCGTTCGCCTGTGCGATCACGTACTGTCCCTCCTCGATCGCCGACAGGTAGTCGATCTGATCGCTCACCCGGCCGTCGATGACCCGCCGGTAGGGCGTCTCGAGGAAACCATAGTCGTTGGTGCGGGCGTACACCGCGAGCGAGTTGATCAGACCGATGTTCGGGCCTTCCGGGGTCTCGATCGGGCAGACACGCCCGTAATGCGTCGGATGCACGTCGCGCACCTCGAAGCCGGCGCGCTCCCGCGTCAGTCCACCCGGGCCGAGCGCCGACACGCGACGCTTGTGGGTGACCTCGGACAGCGGGTTGTTCTGGTCCATGAACTGCGACAGCTGCGAGGAACCGAAGAATTCCTTGACGGCGGCCGCCACCGGCTTCGCGTTGATCATTTCCTGCGGCATGATCGGCTCGCTTTCCGCAATCGTCAGGCGCTCCTTGACCGCCCGCTCGACCCGCACGAGGCCGATTCGGAAGGCGTTTTCCGCCATTTCGCCGACGCTGCGCACGCGGCGGTTGCCCAGGTGGTCGATGTCGTCCACCTGGCCGTTGCCGTTGCGGATGTCGATCAGTGTCTTCATGACATCGATGATGTCTTCCTTGCTGAGGACACCGGATCCCGTGATCTCCTCGCGTCCGACGCGACGGTTGAATTTCATGCGGCCGACCGGCGACAGGTCGTAGCGCTCACCGTTGAAGAACAGGTTCTGGAAGAGGTTCTCCGCCGCATCCTTGGTCGGCGGCTCGCCGGGACGCATCATGCGGTAGATCTCGACGAGCGCTTCGAGACGGGTCTTCGTCGGGTCGATGCGCAACGTGTCGGACATGTACGGACCGCGATCGAGGTCGTTGACGAACAACGTCCTGATCTCCGTTATGCCGCTTTCGATGAGTTTGCCGACCGAGGGGGCGGTCAGGATGTCGTTCGCCTTGGCGAGAATCTCGCCGGTCTCGGTGTTGACGATGTCGTGGGCGAGAACCTTGCCCTGCAGATATTCGGTCGGGACCGGCAGGCGCTTGACGCCGGCCTCCTCGAGGTCGCGGACGTGGCGCGCGGTGATGCGCCGCCCTTCCTCGACGATGACCTTCTTACCGATGCGGATCTCGAACGAGGCGGTCTCGCCGCGCAGGCGCTGCGGGATGACCTCGAACTCGACTTCCTTCTTCGACAGGTGGAAGGTGTTCTTTTCGAAGAACGTGTCGAGGATCTGTTCCTCCGAGTAGCCGAGCGCCCGCAGGATGATCGTGACCGGCAGCTTGCGTCGGCGGTCGATGCGCGCGAACACGCAATCCTTCGGGTCGAATTCAAAATCCAGCCAGGAGCCGCGATACGGAATGATGCGCGCGGAGAACAGCAATTTACCGGAGGAATGTGTCTTGCCGCGATCGTGATCGAAGAACACGCCGGGGCTGCGGTGCAGCTGCGAGACGATGACCCGCTCGGTGCCGTTGATGATGAACGTGCCATTGTCGGTCATCAACGGCAATTCGCCGAGATAGACCTCCTGTTCACGCACATCCTTGACCGGCTTCTTCGCGCCGCTCGCTTCCTTGTCGAGGACCACGAGGCGCACCTTCACGCGCAGCGGCGCAGCGTAGGTGAGCCCGCGCAGCTGACACTCCTTGACGTCGAACACGGGCTCGCCGAGGCGATAGCTGACATATTCGAGCGTCGCGTTGCCTGAGTAACTGGAAATCGGGAAGACACTGTCGAACGCGGCGTGCAACCCGACCTCGTCGCGCTGCGCTTCCGCAATGTCGGCCTGCAAGAATCGGCGGTATGAATCGAGCTGGATCGCCAGCAGATACGGCGTGCCGAGGATGCTCGGACGCTTGCCAAAATTCTTACGGATGCGCTTTTTTTCGGTGAACGAATAAGCCATGCGGGTCACCCTTTTCCAGCTTCAGACAAAAAAACGGCGCGACCGGAGGCCGCCGCGGAATCCGCGGCAGCCGCCGGCCAGCGCACATCGGCGTAAGTCACTACTTGATAGCAGCCTTCGCGCCCGCTTCCTCGAGCTTCTTCTTGATCGCCTCGGCGTCCGCCTTCGGAATTGCTTCCTTGACGGTCGACGGCGCACCTTCCACCAGGTCCTTCGCTTCCTTCAGACCCAGGCCGGTGATCTCGCGAATGACCTTGATCACGCCGACTTTGTTGGCGCCGAACTCGGTCATCGTCACCGTGAACTCCGTCTTTTCCTCGGCCGCGGGGGCGGCGGCCGCCGCGGCACCGGCGGCGGCGACCGCAACCGGCGCAGCCGCCGTGACGTTGAACTTCTTTTCCATGTCGGCGATCAACTCGACCACGTCCATCACGGACATCTTGGAAATCGCCTCGAGGATATCGTCTTTAGTAACAGCCATGATTTAAAACTCCAAATATCTATTAAGGCCCTGCGGCCGAATCAGGTTTCAAGCAACCGCCGGCTCTTGCCCGGCTTTCTTGGCCTCGAGAACCGCTGCCAAGGTGCGCACCAACTTCGTGTTGGGGGCGGCCAACGTACCGACGAACTTCGCGATCGGCGCCTTGATGACGCCCAGCAGTTGCGACACCGCCTGCGCGCGCGTCGGCAAGCTGGCCACGCGATCCAGGGCTTCAGCCTTGAACAGCTGCCCGCCCAAGGACACGAGTGTCGTCACCAACTTGTCGTTGTCCTTCGCGAACGCCTTGATGATGCGGGCGGCGGCGCCCGGATCGTCATTGGAGAACGCGAGCACGACCGGGCCCTTCAGCGCCGGAGCGATGCACTCGAAAGACGTGCCGGCAACGGCCCTGCGCGCGAGCGTGTTCTTGACGACGCGCAGATACACGCCTTCCTTGCGGGCTTTCGCGCGCAAGGCCGTCATCTGACCGACCGTCAAGCCACGGTTCTCGGCGCCGACGACGGACAGGGCTTTCACCGCGACCGCATTGACCTCCGCCACCACGACTTTCTTATCTTCCAACTTGAGTGCCATTTAAGGTCCCCCGTTAAGAAGCGTCACACATGAGCACGAGCCGGATGCTCGCACCCTCCCTCGAGTGCCCCCGGGCCACTCGTCCGGTGCGACCTTCACCAGGAAACTCCTGATTCGGGCCCCACCATCTGCGCAGGCGATCGATTTAAGGGCTCCGCGCCCGCCTGCGGTCTTCGACGGTGGGCGCGCGAGGTCCTCAAACCTCTCGCCACCCTCCATCAATTCCTACCAATTCCTGCGGCCTTGCGGCCGCCCGTCAAATCTCGAGACTTGCCTGCTCCACCGCCACCCCGGGACCCATCGTCGAGGACAGCGTGACCCTCTTCAGATAGATACCCTTGGAGGAGGCCGGCTTGACCTTCTGCAGGTCAGCGAGCAAGGCAAGGAGGTTCTCCTTCAGCGCAACCGGCTCGAAACTCGCGCGTCCGATCTGCGCGTGCACGATGCCGGCCTTGTCGGTTCGGTAGCGAACCTGGCCGGATTTGGCATTCTTGACGGCACCGGCGACGTCCGGCGTCACGGTACCCACCTTCGGATTCGGCATCAGTCCGCGCGGTCCGAGGATCTGGCCGAGCTGACCGACGATGCGCATCGCATCCGGGCTCGCGATCACCACGTCGAAATCCAGCTGACCCGCCTTGACCTTCTCGGCGAGGTCCTCGAAACCGACGATGTCGGCGCCGGCTGCCTTGGCGGCATCCACGTTCTTGCCCTGGGTGAACACCGCGACGCGCACGGTCTTGCCGGTGCCGTGCGGCATCACGGTCGAACCGCGCACCTGTTGATCGGATTTGGTGGCGTCGATGCCGAGGTTAACGGCCACATCCACCGATTCGTTGAACTTCGCCGTTGCCAGCTCCTTCACGAGCTTCAGCGCATCGTCGATAGGGAAGGTCTTGCCAGGCGGCAGCTTCTCTTTCCAACCCTTGGTTCTCTTGGCTAACGTTGCCATGTCACACTCCCTCCACATCGACGCCCATGCTGCGGGCGCTGCCGGCGATCGTGCGGACCGCCGCATCCAGATCGGCCGCGGTCAAATCCGGGGTCTTCATTTTCGCAATGGTCTCGAGCTGCTGACGCGTGATCCGACCGACCTTGGCGGTATTCGGCGTCGCGCTGCCCTTGGGAATGTTCAAGGCCTTCGCGATCAGCACCGATGCCGGCGGCGTCTTCAGGATGAACGTGAAGCTGCGATCGCTGTAGACCGTGATCACCACCGGCGTCGGCAGGCCCTTTTCGAGCGATTGCGTCTGCGCGTTGAAAGCCTTGCAGAATTCCATGATGTTGACGCCCTGCTGACCGAGCGCAGGTCCCACCGGCGGGCTCGGATTCGCCTGCCCGGCGGGAATTTGTAGCTTGATGTAGCCCGTAACCTTCTTAGCCATCGAAACACTCCTGTGGGTGCAAACGCCCCCCTGCCGGGAGGCTCCCCGATTCGATCCTCAACCCTTCTCGACCTGCGAGAAATCCAGTTCGACCGGCGTCGAGCGCCCGAGAATCTGCACCGCCACCTGCAGCCGGTTCTTCTCGTAGTTCACCGACTCGACGACGCCGTTGAAGTCGTTGAACGGGCCATGCGTCACCCGCACCACCTCGCCGGGCTCGAACAGCACCTTCGGCTTCGGCTTGTCGGCGCCCTCCTCGACCCTGCGCAGGATCGAATTCGCCTCGCGATCCGTGATCGGCGCCGGCTTGTCACTCGTGCCACCGATGAAGCCGAGGACCTTCGGCACTTCCTTGACCAGATGCCAGGTGTCCTCGTCCATTTCCATCTGCACGAGCACGTAGCCCGGGAAGAACTTGCGGTCGGACTTGCGCTTCTGCCCGTCGCGCATCTCGACGACCTCCTCGGTCGGCACGAGGACTTCGCCGAACTTGTGTTCAAGGCCCGCCCGCTTGACCCTGTCGGTCAGAGCCTCGGCGACCTTGTGCTCGAAATTCGAGTAGGCGTGAACGACATACCATCGCAGGGACATAAACGCTCCGGGCCCTTCAAGCCGATTGTCCGGTCAACAACCGGGTCATCCACGTCAGGACCCAGTCGAGTCCCCAAAAAAATACACCCATCACCACGGCGAAGAAGAACACGACCGTCGTCATGCGAATCGTCTCTTCGCGCCCCGGCCAGACGACCTTGCGCAGCTCGACTCGCGAGACGAGCGCAAACCGCCAGAAGTCGCGGCCGAACGAACTCGCCCAGGCAAGGCCGAGTCCGACGACGACGCCACCGACGACCATCGCAACGCGCAGCAGCAGCGGGCGCTCGCCGTACCAATAAAATGCGACGATGCCGCCGAAGATCGCGAGCAGGGCTAGAACGATCAGCGCGGTGTCCCTGCTCGACGTATCGGACGATGTTTGCGGTTCTGCCATGTCTCTCAGCCGTTGCTCCACGAGGCCCCTAGCCTGGCAGGGCAGGAGGGAATCGAACCCCCAACCTGCGGTTTTGGAGACCGCCGCTCTGCCAATTGAGCTACTGCCCTGTAAACTTTACGCGATCACCTTGGAGACGACGCCGGCGCCGACGGTCTTGCCGCCTTCGCGT
>VFSW01010959.1_pt1 | contig 12790 bp, 11 predicted proteins | sample 5358111 | NCBI WGS metagenome assembly VFSW01 (sample SAMN11554181, study PRJNA540505) | mine drainage metagenome | isolation source: sediment from site ElyBrook_90M | place: USA: Ely Copper Mine, Vershire, VT | collected 2017 | reverse complement strand
CCCCAGCGCGCCGCCGCCCGGGAGCGCGCCAAGCGCGACGCGCGGATGAGAGAGCGCGACGCGCGCGACGAGCGCCAGCGCGCCGAACGCGAGGGCGAGCAGCGCGCCGCGCAGGCACGGGCCGCTTTCCAGCCCGCTTTCCAGGAAGGGCTGCGCCAGCTCGGTTTCCCCGACGCTTCGAAGCTGACCGACGCGTTCAAGGCCGACGTTCACACCCTCGTGGAGCGCGCCAGGCGCCTCAACGGTGGGCGAATCACCGCCGCCGACGTAACCGCCGCGGTGGTGCAGGCGGGGCGCCTCAATCCGCCCCCAGCTGCCATCGACGCGCGCAAGCCAGCGCCCGCGCCGCGCGCCGAGCGCAAACCGAAGGCTGGCCAGGTCGACTACGCCGCGCGCTCGCAGCGGGAGAACCTGGGCACCGCCGACTTCTTCCTCAAGGGCACTAAGTACGGGTGAGTTTGACATCCCCATAGTAGGCCGGCTACTCTGGTAGCCAGTAGCCGCAATCAAGACTCTCCGGCCCGGTCGCTAACCACGCCCGCACCCGCGGTACCTCTGAGTAAGGCTCCGAAACCATTCTGTTTTGGAGGAATATCAGATGACTGTATCCGCAGGTCAGGCGCTCGATTACAACCGAGCAAATAGCTACACCAAAGAGATTTACGCCCCGAAAATCGAGAACATGGTCCCCCAGACCGACTCGATTGCGAAGTGCGTCCCCTTCGTCACCGGCGAGAAGGTTCTCGGCCGCTTCTACCACCAACCCGTCAAGCTGACGCGCTCGATGGGCGTCACCTTCGCCACCTCGGGCGGCATCACCACGATGAACAAGGGCCTGGCGCCCTTGCCGCTCGATGCGCAGATCCAGGGCAGCGAGATCATCATCCGCGACTACATGTCGTACGGCATCATGGCTCGCGCGCTCTCCGGCCAGGCCGGCACCCGCGCAGGCGCGAAGGCGTTCGTCTCGGCCACCGGCGACACCGTCACGAACCTCACGGCGTCGGCGAGCTACTTCCGTGAAATGGCGCTGCTGTACGGCGGCGGCACCGGCGCGGACGCGAACCTGGGCGTGGTCGAGTCCGTCACCACGGCGGCCGGCACCGTGCTCACGGTTGTCCTGACCGCTGCCACCTTTGCCACCGCGATTTGGGCGGGCTGTGAAAACGGCGAGTACGACATCTACAGCTCGGGCGGCGCGCAGCGCAACGCGGCTGGTACGGCTGCGGCGCGCGACAACGTGTACGTACTGGGCACGGTCGCGCCGAGCACGCGCTCGCTGACCTTCGCTTCGATCAACGCGAACGTAACCACGGTGGTGGCCACCGATCAGCTGTTCTTTGCTGGCTCGCGCGTGGTGGGCATGGTCGGCATTCAGGCTGCGTGCACCATCAGCGGCACCCTCTGGAACATCAGCACCGCGACCTATGCGCTGTGGAAGCCGCAGACGGTTGCGGTAGGCGGCCAGCTGTCGTTTGAATCGGTGCTGGCAGGCACCGCGAAGAGCGCTGATGCCGGATTCAACGGCAACATGAACCTGTTCGTGAGCACGCAGGGCTTCCAGGACCTGGCGAACGATCAGGCCGCGCTCATCCGGTACGCCGAGAAGAGCAAGGGCGACGTCGAGATCGGTTTCAGCGGCATCACGTTCCACTCGCAGGTCGGTAAGACCATGGTCAAGCCTCACCGTCTGATCAAGAACGGAGTCGCGTTCGGCCTGCCCGCGGATGGCGAGTGCCTTCGCGTCGGCTCGACCGACATCACGTTCGAGATGCCCGGCTTCGGCAAGATGTTCTCGGAGCTGCCCGACGAGACTGGTGTGCAGATGCGCGCCTACACCGATCAGGCGTTCTTCTGCAAGCATCCCGGCTACATGGTCTACTACACCGGCATCGTCAACAGTCGCTGAAGGGGGTGTCCTGTGGCTGCTTCCTGGCTAATCCTTGCTGTTCGGATCGAAAATCTGCCTGCGCAGCGCATGGCAGAGTTGGTCTGCCCATCGTCGCCACTGATCGGAGCGCTGTACGGGCGCACGGCCATGATAGCGATCTCCGATCTGCTCAGCGATTGCGCTGCAGGCATCCGTACCGCGAACCCATACGCCGCTGTCATGGACGACAGCGGAACCAAGCCAACCGGCAACATCGCATGCGTCCAGGCCAACGCCGCGGGAGATACGATCACCTTCACCTACGGCGCAAAGACGGTGGTGCTGACCGAGGGCGCCACGGGCGAGAGCGGCTTCGCGCGAGGTGCCAGCAAGACCACATGCGCAGCGAATCTCGCGACGTGCATCAACGCGCACAGCATCCTGGGGCCGCTGCTCACCGCGGTGGGATCGGTGGGAAACTGCGGACTCACGTCCAAGGTACCAACCGCGCTCGTGCAAGACATCGCCATGACGACGTCTGACGGCACCGCGTTCTCGTTCACCCAGCTCACGGGTGGCACTGAGGGCGCGTCGCAGTTCTTCCTGCAGCAGCTGAAACTGCAAAGGACAGCCACATGATCCCCACCAAGAAGCGAGATCCAGAAATGGACGCGCTCGATTCGCTCATGGGTCCGCCTGCTCCCAAGGCAGCTGCGCCCATGGCCGATGACGACGATGAGGCCGCCGAGGCCGGTGAAGAGATGGCCGAGGGTGAAGAGCCCAAAGGCGACCCGAATGCGCTCGTGATGGAGCTGCAGACGGTCTTGGACAAGTTGAAGGGTTCCGTATCCGCGCTCTGAGGTGACTCGGTGAGCTCAGATTTCAACTCGGCGACATGGACCGCGTCAGATCTCCTGACTGACGTGTACCGTGAGGTCCGGTTCCCTGACACGGGGACCGTTGACTACTCGCCCAGCGTGGTGCTTGCGATGGCTTCGCAGGCGATCCACGACTGGGCGGGCAGCCTGTTGAAGGGCGCTGGCCAGGGCCGCGCAACGACCACGCTCAATCGTGCGATCACGAGCGACGCGCGCGACGTTGCCGGCCAGACGTACGAGCTCCCGCCCATGGCCATTGCCGACACGCTCGACGCTGTCACCTGGTTCGATGCGACCAGCGAGAGGCGTCTGGAGACCGTGCCGCGCGAGATGGAGCCCATCTTTTCCCAGCCCTCTTCGTCGGGCTGTCCTGAGGTCTACTCGCTCGAAGATGGCACTATCCGCGTGCTCCCCAAGCCGAGCGGCTCTGGCACGCTGAAGGTGCAGTACAAGCGCCGTCACGGCCAGCTGGTGGTGGGCAGCGACACGGCCAGCATCGTCAGCATCGCGTCGGCGAGCGCGGGCGCTTCGACGGCGATCACGCTGTCGGCGGTTCCCGCGAGCTTCGTTGCCGGCGCCTGGATCGACGTCTTCGGCCGCTACTACCCGCACCGCACGAAGATCCATGGCGCGCGCATCACCGGCGTGGTGGGGCTCGTGGTGACGGTTGCGGTGACGTTCGCCGACATGACAGCGGCGAGCGTGACTGACGACACGCTGTGCATCTACGGCAAGACGCCATTTGTGCAGCTGCCGCTCGAGCTGCGCCAGGGTCTCACGCAGCACATTGCCAGCTCGATCAAGACGGCCATTGGCGACCTGCAGGGCGCGCAGATGAGCGACTCCCTGGCGGGCGTTGCTGGTCAGCGCGCGCAGGGGATGCTCAGCCCGCGCACGAACACGCCGCAGAAGATCTTCAACCCGCGCAGCCTGGCCAGGCAGGGGGGACGTGGCCGATGGCGCGGTGGTTGGGATTGAGCACGCAGGCGCGCGCAGGCCTCCTGGGGCTCGTCACTAACGTCGGCTGTATGCAGGCGCCCGAAGGGGCGTTGCTCGAAGCCGACAACGTCACGTGCCGCAAGGTGGGCGCTGTGGAGACGCGCGACGGCGTTGCGCAGCTGGCCAACCCTGGCGCCTATGCCGCGTGGGGGTTCAGCGCGCACGATGAAGACCTGTACTTGATGTATAGCGGGTCGGTTTTCGCGCTTTACACGCTGGCCGGATTCAACGTTCAGCACTTCAGCTACCAGACGTCGGCGTACTCTGACCCGCAACCATTCCGGCGAGACATCTTCTCGTGGACGCAGTCCAGGGGTAACGTTTACCTCCCGTCGACAGAGGGGGCCTACCGGCTCAACAACGCCGTCACGGCGCTGCAAGATACCGGCGTCCCGATCATCGCGCGAAGCGCCGCATCCCTGACGTCCATGGTCACCGCTGGCACCACGTGGCTCGCCAACGGTAGCAGCGTGGGATATCGCTTTGTCTGCAAGCGTACCGACGAGAATGGGGTCGAGCTACGCTCGATTCCATCGGGCCAGCTGCTGATAACGAACAGCTCGGGGCTTACCGCTGCTCCACAGATGTCGATCGTGTTCGACGCGACACTTGCGCCGCTGATCGATACCATCGAGATCTACCGTACGCGAGCATTTGCCGCGGGAATCACGGTAGACGACGAGGCCCAGTTAGTGGGCACGTTTTCGACGGCGGCTTACCCTGGCTCGTACACGTTTCTCGACCGCACGTCGGACGCGAACCGCGGCGCGATTCTGTACACGAGCCTATCGCAAGGTGGCATCGAGAAGCAGAACGAGCGGCCCCCCGCTTCAGCGACCGCATCGGTGTTCAAAAACGCGGTGTTCTTCGGGAACGTCCGCCGAGCCCCGAGCATCACGATCAACTACACATGGGCCGGCTTGATCACGACCGCGACCGGGATCGGAGATCGGCAGCCGACCGGTGACACCACAGCAGGAAACCCCGCGATCCTGAATGTCGCGCCAACGACGGGCCTGCAAAAAGGCATGATCGAGGCGATCAGCGGTCTCTACATCACTAACATCGCCGGAACCACCGTGACGATGAGTGGCAACATGCCTTCTACAGCGGTCGGCGCGACGCTGTATTTCCAGGACGCTGTAAAGGTTGACGGCGTGTGGCATCGCGCCGACTTCCTCGACTTCAGCATTGCTGCCTCGTCGGTTGGTCCAAAGTGGCAGCCATACAAGGTCTACCCGACGACGGGCGGAACAAATCGAACCTATGTCGTGGAAGCGTACTCGCGAGCCGTCGCGTCCTACACGATTCAGGCGACGCACGGAAACGAGTACTACCCGGCTCTACCGCTGTACGACGACACGCCGATGGCAATCGGGCAAGAGGCCTCGCCCGGCATGCTCATGTGGAGCAAGACCGACGAGCCCGAACACGTGGCGCCGGTCAACTACGCGTACGTTGGCGACAAGAGCAAGGCTATCCTGGGACTCGCGCCCACGCGCGATGCCCTGTACGTCCTGAAAGAAGACGGGGTGTGGCGCCTTACTGGCGTGGACGGTACATGGCAGATCGATCCGTTTGATCCGACTCTGTTTGTCGTTCTTCCGAGCAGCGTGAAGTCTCTCAACGGCCGCGTGTTCTTCCTCGGCAACAACGGCGTGGTTGCCTTCGGCGATGACGGCCGAGACCCGATCTCGGGACCCGTCAACGACCTGGTGAAGCCGGTCATCGACCGCGTGATCCGCAACTTCAACGCCACTGGCTTCTACGAGCTCGGCGACTCGGGCTCGCCGCTAGTTGGCAGCACCGCAGCCGTGTACCAACTCGAAGACGAATACACGCTGATGCGCAGTGCGACCGAGCCGCATCTCGTGTTCTGCGAGCCCACACGCGGCTGGTCTACGTGGAGCTTCGCTGCGCCCGGCTCGGAGGCGGCCGTCTACCGATCGCTGTTCAACTTCGATCGCGAGGGACGCGTTTGCTACGGGCTCGGGACGTGGATCTACGGCACGCGGCTCTCCACCGACTCGCAGCTGGGCACGCTCACGCTGGCGGCGCGCAACGACCGCGAGACGGCTTTCACGGTGAACTCTTACAGCTCGACCACGGGCGCTGTCACCGCGAGCGCTGCGCAGGTCGCGCTGGCAGATGACGTGATTCAGGACGCCAACGGGCGCCTGTGGCGCATCGTGAACGACGTCACGAGCAGCGTCACCTTGTACGTTCAGGCGCTGTTCACCGACCCGACTCCCACGGCTTCCGCGCTCCCCTTCGGCACGGGTTCGTGCGTGCTGTATCGCTCGATCCGCAGCAAGGTCACTCCGCAGCCGTACACGATCGCGCCCAACGTGCCCAAGAAGTGGCGCCGCATCAGCACCGCGTTTGAGAACCTCAACGGTCCGGTCGTGCTGCGGTACGCGTACTGCTCGAGCCAGAGCGCGCGCGACGCGGCGAGCTGGGACCAGGAAGACGCTATCGTTGTGCTTGAAGATGGGCGCTCGCAGTACACGAGCGGCTACGCGTACTCCGGGCTGGTGCCCAATGCGCACGCGCTGGCATGGATGCTGCGCGCTTCGGTGCGCTGGGTGTCGACGCATGGAACGGCGCAGCTCGAAGGCGTGTACGCGATGGCTGAGGCGCTCGAAGAGGGCGCGCGAAACCAGAGGGCGCTATGATTCTCGCCCCTCGCCACACCACGTTCGACCCTGACCCGAAGGCTGCTGCGAAGCAGAACGGGGAGAACGCGCGCGACATCCGCCAGGCGTTCCGCTTGCTCGACGATCAGGACGCGAGCTTCGCCGCGCAGCTCGCGTCGCTGTCGTACAAGCAGACGTTTGGCGATGGAGTGTCGACGGTCTACTCGTTTCGGCACGGGCTCAACTCGCTCGACGTGATCGCCTTCGTTTATGAGGTGGCAACGGGTACCGACGTCCCGATCGCGAGCTGCATCCGCGTCGACGAAAACAACATCACGCTTGAGTTCACGGTCGGGGTGGGTTTGTCTGCCAACCGTCTGATTTTGGTGAAGCCATGAGCAACGCCAACTACCAGCGCTCTTTTGTCGCCGTTGCCGCTCTCAGCGCGATTGCGCCAGGCGCGACAACGCCCGTCCCGGCGTTGCCATCGGGGGCTTCGCCAAACGGCGTAATCGGGCACAGCACCTCAGTAGGTGTACCATGCTGGTACGATACGGTGTCACCGGCGCAGTGGCGCGGCTTCGGCATGAGAACGTGCGTCCTAGCGGCCGACATCACGACGGCGGCCGGAGCGCTCGGAAATGCTGCCGGCATGGCACTCGCGGTGAAGAGCAACACCAGCTACGCATTCAAGTTTTTCGTGCGCTACCGGTCGAACAACGTTGCCGCTGGCATCGGGTTGGCGATCGGAACGCTAGCGTTTTCCACGCAGGACTACACCGTCAGAATCGCGGCTGCGGCAGCTGGCCTCGGCCCTCCGGTCGAGGGGACTCGGCGCGCTGCGAACGTTGTGGCAACGTCGTTCACCGTCGACATCATCAACAGCAACCTGCTCGCAACCGTGGAGGGCTTGATCACCACGGGTGCGACCTCGGGCAACATTCAACTGCGCTGGCTGTCCAGCGACGGCGTTTCGACCATCACCATGCGCGCCGGCAGCGGCGGCTACCTACAAGTTGTTGCTTGAGGAGACACCATGATTTTCACCCAACAAGAGATCCAAAACGCGGGCACGATCACGCAGGCGCAGCTGCAAGACGCTGACATGATCGTCCAGGCGCCCGGCGTCGTTCGTCAGGCAGTGCTCGAGGCCGAGCTCGCGGGGCTCATGAGCACGACCGGCACGTTCCTAGAAGATTCGTGGTTTCTCACGAATGCCAAGGTCGCTGTGGAAGCCGTGATCGCGGAGACGCTAGCGAGCCTCCCGTACGCGAGCCAGTTCGGCTCCTCGCGCGTTTGGGTGAGTCGCAAGATCAGCCCGCTCGAACCAAACAGCCCACTCGAGTGGAAGCTGACGATCTCTTGGTCCCCCAAGCAGTGAGGTGATCCCATGGGCATCGGCGATAACATCGGCAAAGCAGTCGGCGCGCAAAAGCAGCTGACCGAGAGCAAGAAGGAACAGCGCCGCATGCGCGCTGACCGTGAGCGCGCGCTCGGTATCGCCGCAGAGCAGGACTGGGAGCCCACTTACATGAGCGACCACATGCCCGCTTACGAGCGGAGCACGAGCCCGCTCGCTGATGCCTTTCTCGAAAGCATGCTGACCGGCGACAACCCCAACGCAGTGCAGGGCACGCGCGCGGGCGCTCCGCAGCTGCAGGCCGCCGCGCAGGGTCGTTCTGATAGGCGCTTCGGTCCGGCTGACGCGCTCTTGGCGAAGCAGCGCGAAATGGAGGCCTCGCAGCCGTGGAAGGTGAAGCCGTTCGAAGAGCCGGTAATCGGCGACGAAGAGCGGTTCAACGCGCAGAACAGCATGGCCGTCGACAAGTTTGGAATCAACCAGCAGGACCTGGACGCGCTGCACCAGCGCGGCATGTCGATCGATCCCCGCACGGGGAAGATCACGGCGAACACCAAGGGCCTGCGCGGCACAGCAACGGACTTGAACAAAGCCAACGCGCGCGGCGACACGGGCGGGCTCAAGGCGCTGCTCAGCAAGCCTGACCCGAAGGTTCCTTTGGACCTTTCGACCATCCTCAGGAGAGGGTAATGGGAGTCGCGCAGCAGCATGATCTGGCCACCGCCGGATCGGGCAGCCATCTTGGCGAGGACCCGCGCCTGCAGGCGGTCTACGCCGAGCTGGGCAAGCGTCTTACCGAGCTGGTGAAGTCCGGCAAGATGACCGAGCAGCAAGCCGGCGAGACGTTCGACCAGGTGTCGGGCTCGTCGGAGCTTCAAGCGCAGCTCGCCAACGGCACCATCCCGCTCAAGCAGCTCCTTGACCACGTGAGCTCGCCCGAGTCGCTCGACAGCTACGCGCAGGAGACGCAGGAGCGCGAGAACACGCCCGGCACACCCGAGTACGACGGTAGGGTCGCGCGCGATTCACTCGGGAAGGTCGACTCCAACGCCGCAGCCAACGTGCTGGCGCGGGACTCAGGCGATCTGTTCGGCGTCGGCGCTGGCGACTTCACCATTACCCCGGAGAGCGAGGCGGCGGCGCTAGCGACCGTCAACCAGGCGAATGGCATCAAGCCGCCAAAGACCGATCTCGAGCAGAAAGACGACCGCTTCGGGAACGACCTGGCGTGGCTGGATGACATGTTCCAGCAGAACCCGAACGACATCGCCAAGCAGGCGAAGGAGCTCGGTACCAGCGCGAACCCTGAGCTTGAGAAGCAGCAGCAATCGCTTGTGGATGAGATCCGCAAGCGCGGCACGAGCGCTGATCCTGCCACCGAAGCGGCGCAGAAGCGCGCGCTGGACGAGCTGTTTGGGCTGTACGAGAAGGGCGGGCTAGGAGCGCAGGACCGCGCGGCACGAGCGCAGGCACGTGCCGAGTCGGAGAACTGGCTGAAGGGCCAGCGCGAGGCCTCGCGCCAGTCGATGGCGCAGCGAGGCATGCTCGGCAGCGGCGCTGACCTGCTCATGCAGCTGGGCGACAGCCAGGGCGCGGCGACGCGTCTTTCCGCGGCCGACTTGCAGACGAGCGCGGACGCGGAGAGGCGCGCGCTCGATGCGCTGTTGGCTGGCGGAGACCTCGGCACGAAGATGCGCGACCAGTCGGACGCGTACACGACCGAGAACTCGCGGCAGGCTGGCGGGCTGCTTGAAGGCATGCGTACGGCTTCTGACGACTACACGCAGAAAAACATGGATCGCATCGGCAAGATCGCGAGCGAGAACACGAACTTTTTACGCGGCGCCTACAGCGACATGATCAAGCAGCGCAACGAATGGCAGAATCGCCAGCTCGATCGTCAGACTGACATCGCGCTGCAGCGCACGGGTCAAGACCAGGGCGACCAGGTGGCCGGATACGGCCAGGGCGAGCGCACGGCCGGGACTGACGTCACCAGCCGTAACAACGCTCAGTCAAACCACAACTCCACGACGATCGGCGCGTACACCGGTCTTCAGCCGAGCATCTCCAACGCAGGCGCGAACGTGGTGGGCCTGACGGGCGCTCCGCAGGCGCACGCAGGCGGAGCGTTCACGGGTGGATTCAACGCTGCGGCCAACGTCGTCAGCAGCCTGTACGGCGGCGGCGCAAAGAAGGAGGGCGAGAAATGATGCTTTCCGACGAAGAGCTTTTGGCGCTGCAGAAAGACCAGCAGCCCGACGACTCGTGGTTGCAGACGCTTGCGGCCGAGCCCGAAGAGCCCGAGGCGCCGAGCATCGCCGATCTGATCGCGCAGCGCGGGCCCGACCCCGAAGAGGGCCAATACGAGCGCAAGTTCTCCGAAGAGAACCAGCCGCAGGCCAGTTGGAAAAACACCCTGGCCGCGATCGCAGCCGGCATTGCCGAGTCGACGGGAACGCAGGGCGCCGTGGCGCGCTTCCACGAGAACCAGGCCGGCTCTCGGCGCGACTTCGAGAAAGGCCTCGCCAACGCTCGGCAGCGCGACAACATGCACCGCTTTGTCGACCCAGCAACAGCCGACATGATGGTGCGCGCCGGTCTCGCGCCGCAGGACGCTGCGAACATGCGCGGTGACTCGCAGGCGATGAAGCTCGCGCCCACCCTGGGCCAGCTCGCAACGCGCCAGCGCGGCCAGGAAATGCAGGCCGACCAGAAGATGCTTTCGAGCATGGACGCTGAAGAGCGCCAGCGCGCGCGCTTCGAGAACCAGAACGCGATGCAGGACAAGAGCATCGCCGCAGCCAACACGCGTGCTGCCAACTCGCTGGCGGCTCGAAAGAAGCCTGGCGGCGGCCTGGGCGCGCCGATGTCGCCCGAGGCGAAGGCCGAGCAAGACAAGCACATGGCAGCGGTGTACGCGCAACAGGCGAACACCTCGATTGCCGAGGCCACGGCGTTCATGGCCGGCGACATCGAAGGACTAGACCCGGCCAAGGCCGAGCGCTTGCAAATGGCCGCGTCAGACGTCGCGCTGATGAGCTCCAAGGACCGCTCGGCGGCGATCAAGGGAGTGATGGCGCGAGAGGGAGCAAACCCAGACCGCATCGAGACGTCGACGGCGATCAAGCAGAACGACCCGCAGCAGCTGTTCAAGGTGAAGCAGGAGATCGACACCGTTTCGGCCGACCTCATTGCGGCGCGCAACGCATGGCGGAGCATGTCCCCGGGGGCAAAGGCCGCGATGGCCAAGTACGGCGGCGAGGGCGGCACGATCGCGACGTTTATCAAAAAGATGAGCATGACCCCCGCAGAGCAAGCGTACGCGTCCGAGCTGCAAAACCTGGCCAACGCGCTGATCAAGGCGCAGTCGGGCGCGGCTGTGAGCGTCGGGGAGTGGGGCCGCCTTGCTGACCGCATGGGCTTCGCCAAGAGCGACTTCGACGTCTTCAACTCGCCGGCCACGATCGACAAGTGGCTTGGTCGCATGTTGCAGGGAGCGGTGGCGCTGAAGAAAAACGCTATCGGAGCGTACGGCGAGCCGCTCAGGAAGATGTTCGGGGAGACCAATGTCGGACGTTGACGACGAGTTCGATCGCGAGTTCGGTCTTGCCGAGCCGAAGGCTGGCGACGAGCTCAATTCCGAAGACTACGACGCCGCTTTTGACGCTGAGTTTGGCGTCAAGCCGGAGCCCGCCGCACAGCCCAAGCGCGAAGCCGGCACGGGCGAGACGTGGATGGACGCGCTTCTCGGCTTTGGCGAGGGCGCCTCACTCGGCCACGGGGCAGAGCTGGGCCGGCTGGGGTCGAACATCGGCAACGTGGCCTACGACGCGCTTACCCCTTCCTTGCGCGGCGATGGCCTGCTCAAGGCCACTACAAACCCGCTCGGCTTCGTTCGCGCTGGGCAGTTGGCGGGGGATGCAGGGGAGCAGCTCAGCCACGACGCCATGCAGACAGCCGCGGGCCGGGCGGGCAAGCTCGCTGGCGGCGCGACCACGGCCATCGCAGCTGGCGGCCTTGCTGCGCCCACCCTCGGCGCGCAGGCGGCCACGGGGGCGGCTCTGGGCGCCATCCAGGCCGAGGGCGACCACGGCATGGACCCTTGGGCGATCCTGACGGGCATGGGCACGGGCGGGGCGCTGGGCGCGGGCGGCGCGCTGCTTGGCAAAGCCATGTCCCCGCTGGCCGGTCCGGCGATGCGCGGTGGCGTGCCTGGGACGGGGTCGCGCGCGGCGCAGATCTCCGAAGAGCTGCTGGGCAAGCTACCGCGCGGCGCTACGAGCCCGTTGCTTGGCGCTGGACTCGGCGCGGCCAGCTCTGCCTACGGCGGCGACATCTCGCCCGGCGGGCTGGCGAAGGGCGCGCTCTCTGGCGCCGCGGTGGCGACACTCGCTCCCAAGCTGCTGGGTGATGGCGCGATCTCCGCGCTCGGGCGCCTGGGGCCGAAGGTCGCGCGGCTTGGCACTGCGCTGGCGCCGGCTGCGGCTGGGCTGGCCGGACCGTCGAGCGCGAGCGCGCAGGACGGCGGGTTCCAAACGCAGCTGACCCCGCAAGAGGAGGCCAGGTTCCAGCAAGACATGCGCACCGGAGAGGGCTACCGCCAGTGGCGCGATGGGTTCGTCAAGAAGATCGGCGAAGAGCCAAACTGGGACGATCCGAACGGGGACTATGACTACCGCGGCGCGTGGAAGAACGGCGTGCGCCCGCAGCCGTACAAGCACGACCCCGACGTGTGGCACTGGAGCAGCGCGCTGCCAGACGGGCAGATGCTGAAGAGCGCCGGCCATCCGACTGCATGGATGGAATACTTCGTGCGCGCTTCTGGCGGAAAGGACCCGAACGAAGTCGGCGTAAAGGACCCCGCGCAGGCGCTCCAGTACGTCACCCGGCGCGGCTCCAGAGACCGCGACAGCATCGCCCACCTGCGCGATTTGGTACGTAACCCGACGACGCCGGACAACCCCCAGGGCATCCGCGCCGTGATCGGCGAGCCCGAGTTTCAGCGCTTGAACGTGCAGACGGGCGACGCCGAGGTACACCCCGA
>VFSW01010958.1_pt1 | contig 12790 bp, 4 predicted proteins | sample 5358111 | NCBI WGS metagenome assembly VFSW01 (sample SAMN11554181, study PRJNA540505) | mine drainage metagenome | isolation source: sediment from site ElyBrook_90M | place: USA: Ely Copper Mine, Vershire, VT | collected 2017 | reverse complement strand
CCTGCCAGGTGGCCCGTTCGTGGGCGCGGGCGGGGTCGCGCAGAAACGTCTGACCGAACATGATCGGCATGACGCGCCCCGCCACCGGACGCAGCCCCACCAGACGCGCCACCAGCAGCATCCGGCGATAGCCCGGCAGGTTCTCGGCTGGCTCTGGGTCAGCCGAGGTTTCGATCAGGATCAGCGAACGCAAGAGATCAGCATGGCGTAGCGCCAGTCGCATGCCGATGAAACCGCCCATCGAGAGACCCGCGAAGTGGCAGGGCGCCACGCCCAACTGCCGGATCAGCGCAGCGGCGTCCTCGGTGAGCGTCTCCATATCATAACCAGCGGGTGTCGCCGCGCTCTGGCCCTGGCCGCGAAAGTCAAAGGTGACGCAACGGTAGCGATCACTGAGCGCCGTGACCTGCGCAGCGAACATAGCCCCACTCCAGAAGAGGCCATGCGCAAAAACAATCGTTTCGGCTCCGGTTCCCTGCTCTTCGTAGTGGATCTGCGCGCCGTTGACTTCTTGTGTCGGCATTGTCGCCTCCCACTCGCCAACACGGCGCCTACTCGTCGGGCAGAGCGTCCGGTGGGCCATCGGGGTCGAGGCCCAGGCTGAAATTGTATTGCTCGGGCGCCTTGCCTGCGGCAAATCCCTCATTGTAGACGCGACGACGCACCAGATAGCGCAGGAAGAACAGCCGACGGCGTGTCCCTGGCCGATTGTCCGGCCCATCGAAGATGCTCATATCAGGCTCGAGTTCAGGATGCTTGCTCGTCATCCGTTCCATGAGTTCAGCGTCAGCCATTACCATGCTGGCGTGCGGATCCCAGCCTTCGATGTCCTCGGGGTTTGACGCCGGGATGATGGGAATATAGCCCTCCGCGTCCCTGCCATCAATGATCTGATCGTAATCTGGCTCAGGATCCATCGCTGAGGCGTCCGCCGGGATGGGGGCTGGCTCGAACCACTGCGGCGGGTTGAAGCTGGGCAGCGTGGGCATGTCAAGCTCACTGGCGCTTGGCTGGTGTGGCGGCAGCGTATCATCATTTGGCCCGGTCGGCGGGAAGGCTGGCGCCTGTCCCTGGTTCCCTGCCAAGGGCTGCGTTGGCCCCATGAAAGCGGCGGGAAACTCGGCGGGAAACTCGGCGGGAAACTCGGCGGGAAACTCAAAGCGTGGATCGAGCCGCGACGTGAGCGGACGCGAGATGTGCGTGGCCAGCGGACGCGGGGTGAGGGGTGTTGAGGCCTGCGGCTGCGTGTTCAGCGCGGTGAGTTGGGGGGTGCTCGCCGAGGCGGCGCCGGGCAACTCGGGGGGGTGTGGCGCGGGCGATGGTGGGACGAGCGGAGGCACGGCGGCGAACGCCACCTGGGGTGGCGTGGCGGCGCTGGCGGCGGCGTAGCCTGCCCGGCGCGCCCTGGCGCCCTTCGCGCTGAACAGATGACGAAACCAATCGGTGAGGCGTCGTAGAGGTGTAGGCATCAGACGATCCCCCCGCATCTCAGGATGCTTGATGATGATGTGGCGGCGTCGGTGGGCGTCGCATGCCGTGGGTGAACAACGCTGTTCACAACCGTTTCAGGTCGGTCACTCGTACTACTACTACTACTAACGAAATGGTAACACACCCATTTTGCCATCGTCAAATCAACATCTCGCCCGCGCCACTCGCGTGTTTGGGTGATGGGTTGTGAGAATAGCTACTCTTCATGACGTATACATGAGGGTAAGCGGCACAGTTCTTGCCCATCAAAGCCGCCAGTGCGCGCATATACGGTCAGTTCTGACCGCGACATCGCCCAACGGTACTTTGGAGTTACGTTGAGGCCTTGCCATATGGGGTGTTGGTATGGTATCGTTTCTCCCATCAGGGAAACGAGCCATCTGCACATCTCACCGTTGATCGCCTGTGATCACTGCTGATCGTCAATGGGCGTTCCGGGCGTCTTTCTCTGCCGTGGCAGCGTGTCACGTCTGTGTCACATCAAGTAATGTTGGCTTGCGCTCGTCGTCTTGTCCATCACGAAAGAGTATCCCTGTGGCGTTGGCGCTATCGCTACACGCCACAGGGAACCGGGGAGGCGCCTGCCAACCCACCCATTGAACGCAGTTTCGGCCTCACGCGTATGAGCGGCCCACATGCCTCCTATGTGGCGCACGCCTGATCGGCCTCGACGTTTTTCTTGGGCTGGCGTCCTTGTAACCTTTTGGCTCATCACCGCCAGATTAGCGCTGGCTCGCCCGACGGAGCCTCCGCCCTGGCCGTATTGGGGCCGCTGTGCAACTGGAATGCGTAGCATTGGCATGCGGAGCGCATGTGCAACGCATCATACGGTGGTAGCGCCACGACGAAGATGTCGTATCAACAGTCACCTGACAACCAATCTGCAGAACCAGCCGACGCATGATGCGAAACGATGCGCGACGATGCGCGATGATGCGATACCAGAGCGCGAGCCAAGAGCGCGCCGCATGAGCGTACCGAGCGCAGGCCGTCATCGGCGAAGAACCACTGTCGGCCTCTCATGTCCGTTGTAGCAACCGAACACAGACATCGGCGCCGCTTGGCAATGTTCATCTCTCGACTTCGCCTACCGTCTTACGTCGGTTGTGGTGGAATTAGGGAGACAGGCGCCCATCAACTATCGGGCGGACGTTCGTCGGCGCCCAACAAGGGCGCTGAATGTAGACGTTCAGTAGGGTATGCAACTTGAGGGGGGAATGAGTGGAGTCGTCAGTGTCGTAGCGTTGTCATCTCATCGTCATGCCACACTCCCCTCATTGCTTGCTCTGGTGTAGCGTGTCTCGCCCGACCTACACAGGAGGACAGGTTATGGACCTGGTCAAACGGCTTGAGGAGTATCGTGACCGCGAGCGCGCCCTTGCGTGGGAAGGCACGTTTGCTGAATACTACGAGATTGCCACCCGGCAGCCCTCGGTCTCGCAGTTGTCCCACGCGCGCATCTACGACATGATTACCGCCGCCGGCGCAGACTCCACCCATCTGGGCGAGCCGAACTACAACTTCTTCGCCGAAGAAATCTTCGGCATCGAGAAGCCACTCCAGCAGATCGTGGAGTATTTCCACTCCGCCGCCCAGCGGCTTGAGGTGCGCAAACGCATCTTGCTGCTGATGGGGCCAGTCGGTGGCGGCAAATCCACGATTGTCGCCCTCCTCAAACGTGGTCTCGAGGCCTACACCCGCACGGAGGCGGGCGCCCTCTACGCCATCAAAGATTGCCCCATGCACGAGGAGCCGCTCCACCTGATCCCCCACGAGCTGCGCGCCGATGTCGAGCGCGAGTATGGCGTCTACATCGAGGGCGACCTCTGCCCGAAGTGCCGCTGGATGCTTGAAGACAAGTACGGTGGCCACATCGAAGACGTGCCCGTCCGCCGCATCGCCTTCAGCGAGAAGCATCGCCAGGGCATCGGTACCTTCACGCCGTCAGACCCAAAGTGCGTCACCGGCGACACGGTTGTGCTGACCGACCAGGGACTGCGCACGATGGAAGACATCTACCTCTCGCTTGAGCAGAAGCCGCGCGAGGATGAGTTTGTCCCCTTCGTGGCGATGGTGCAGGGAGTGGACGGGCCGGAGCAGGCGAGCAAGTTCTACAGCGGCGGCTTCCAACCGATCTATGAGGTTGAGACCACCCTGGGTTATCGCATCCGCGGCACGGCAAACCATCCGCTGCTGACCCTGCTCCCTGGCGGCGAGACGGCCTGGAAGAAGATCGGCGAACTTGCGGCAGGCGATTATGTGGCGCTGGCGCGTGGTAGCCGCGTCTTCAGCGAGCAACACGCTGCGCTGCCCGCCAGCTTCTACCCGATGCCCCAGCAACCCCGCACGATGACACCGGAACTGGCCTACTGGTTGGGACTGCTGACCGCCGAGGGCAGCGTGACGACGTATGAGACGTGGTTTACTAACGCCTCGCAGGCGTTGATTGACCGCTACGTGACGCTGACGCGCGATCTGTTTGGCTTGGAGGCCGTCCCACATCGCAAAGGCCAGACCTACAACTACAACGTCTCGATCAGCAACAAGGCGCTGAGCGTCTGGCTGCGTGGCGAGATGGGCGTCAAGTGGGGAGCGGGCGCGAAGTCGATCCCGCCAACCGTGCTGGCCAGCGCTGAGACGGATGTTCTGGCCTTCCTCGAAGGGCTGTTCTGGGGTGACGCGACGATCCGCGGCGATAGCTCAGGCTCGAACACGTTCAAGTACGCCTCGAAGTCGCGTGAGTTGGCGCGTCAAGTGCAGACAATCTTCCTCAATCTGGGCATCGTGAGTTCGCTGTGGAGCGAGGAGATCAACGACGAACTGTATTACAGCGTGACGCTACGCGGCGACCAGGTCCTCGATCTCGTCGCGCTGATCCCGTCGTTGCGCGACAAAGCCACCGCGCCCTTGCGCGACACGCGCAGCAGCAAGACGAACTACGATCACCTGCCACATGGCGCAAGCCTGCTCAACGCGCATGGCGGCGACAGCTACCTCGCGCGCATCATCGCGGGCGATCGCCAGCTCTCCTACAATCGCGCCCAGAGCGTGTTGGCCGAGCGCCCAGAGTTGGCGCAGGCCGCGCTGGCCACGCTCGTTCGCCAGAACTACCTCTGGCTGGCGGTACGCGAGGTGCGCCCGGCGGGCATCGAGCCGGTCTACGATCTGCTGGTTCCCGGCACGCACTCGTTCGTCGCCGATGGTTTCATCCAGCACAACAGCCAGGACATCTCCGAACTCGTCGGCGGCATCGACCTCTCGACCATCGGCGAAGTCGGCACCGAAAGCGATCCACGCGCCTATCGCTTCGATGGAGAATTGAACATCTCCAATCGAGGCTTAATGGAATTCGTTGAAATGTTAAAGTGCATTTCCGGTCAAACACTGGTTTTCACTTCAAGTGGAATGCGGCGAGTAGACTCGTTCGCCGGTCTGGATCATCCTGATGGCGCGTCGCGTCCCGTCGAGGTGCAGATCGCCACGGAGAGCGGGATCGAGTCAACGGCGCACCTGTATCACCTGGGCGTCAGCCCAACGAAGCGTGTGACCACGCGGCGCGGCTACTTCTCCGAAGGCACCGCGGAGCATCGCGTGCTGGTGGTAGATGATGCTGGCACACTGGTCTGGCGGCGGCACGACGAACTCAAGGTCGGCGATTGGCTGACCTTGCAGAAGGGCCAGAATCTCTGGGGCGCTGATGTTGCAATCAAGTGGCAGCCAGAGGGCGATATGTTGACGCAGCCCATTCGCATCCCGGAGCAGATGACACCCGAACTAGCGCGCTGGCTCGGTTATCTCATTGCCGAAGGGGACACCATCGGGCGTGCAACTAGGTTCACCAACTCAGAGGAAGCCATCCGCCAGGATTACATTCACCTCACCGAATCGCTCTTTGGGGTGAGTGTGGTCACTACCCCTCAACGTATCTCCGTAAAGAATGCCATGCTCATTGGCTTGCTCAAGTACCTGGGCTGGCAGACCGGCTCGTACAAAAAAGAGATCCCCTGGTCGGTGCTCCAATCTTCGCGCGAATGCGTTGTAGAGTTCCTCTCCGGCTATTTCGCGGGCGATGGTACAGTCGGGCCACGTGGACGTCTCTCTTGGACGACGGCTTCAGAAAGGCTAGCCGAGCAGTTACAGATCGTCCTTCTGAACCTTGGGGTGATAAGCCGACGCACCGCATTCCAAGCGCGCATGCCAAGTTCACAGGCATACGCCGTCTATTGGTCTGTGGCGGCGGATAGCGCTAATGCGGATCGACTCGCACAGGCAATACGACTCCTTCCCGTTCGCAAACAGGCCATCTTTGAACAGCGTACAACCCAGCAGGTTCGCGCGGAGTGGTCTGATTTCATCCCTAACACTGCGCATTACTGGCAGGCAATCTCAGATGAGTTGCAACAGACCATGATTGCCCGTTCTGAAGCGATGGGATTGGGATATCGCCAGCGCGAGGGCGCTCACCAAGTCCTCGGCCCTGATTACACGAATTTGCATATGGTACGCACGGGAACCAACACCTGCACGCGGGGGATGGCGACGAAGCTACTGGGTAAGCTGGAAGGCTACGCTGAGGCGCCTGTTGGCCTGAGCGCGCTGCTGAATCCGGCGCAGTTCTACGACGAGGTCGTCTCCATCGAAGATGGTGAGGCCGACTGCTGGGACTTCAACGTTCCTGGCTCGAACACCTTCGTCGCCAATGGCGTCATCAACCACAACTGCGATGAGAAGTTCCTCTACGTCTTGCTGACGCTCTCGCAGGAGCAGAACATCAAGACCGGGCGCTTCTCGATGATCTACGCCGACGAGGTGATCGCCAGCCACACCAACGAGCACGAGTATCAGGCGTTCGTTGGCAACAAGAAGTCGGAGGCATTGCAGGATCGCATCATTCTGGTGAAGGTGCCATACAACCTGCGCGTCAGCGACGAAGTACGCATCTACCAGAAGCTGCTGACCCAGAGTTCTCTGCGTGGGGTGCATATCGCGCCGCACACGCTGGAGATCGCCAGCACCTTCGCCATCCTCTCGCGGCTGGAACCATCGAAAAAAGTCGGCATGAGCCTGATGAAGAAGCTCCGGCTCTACGACGGCGAAGAGTTGGAGGAGTTCAAGCAGAAAGACGTGAAGGAGCTGCAAGAAGAGGCGCAACGCGAGGGGATGGATGGCATCTCGCCGCGCTACGTCATCAACCGGCTCTCCAGCGCGCTGGTGCGCCACGGCGTCACCTGCATCAACCCGATCGACGCGCTGCGGGCGCTGCGCGATGGCCTCGACCAGCACACCAGCATCACCCGCGAGGAGCGCGAACGCTACCTCAACTTCATCAGCGAGGCGCGCAAAGAGTACGACGACATGGCCCGCAAAGAGGTGCAGCGCGCCTTTGTCTACTCCTTCGAGGAGTCGGCGAAGACGCTGCTGAACAACTACCTGGATAACGTCGAGGCCTATTGCAACAAGACCAAGGTGCGCGACCCCATCACCGAAGAGGACATGGAGCCAGACGAGCAACTGATGCGCAGCATCGAAGAGCAGATCGGCATCACCGAGAACGCGAAGAAGACCTTCCGCGAGGAGATTCTGATCCGCATCTCGTCGCTCGCCCGTCGCGGCCAGACGTTCGACTACACCAGCCATGAGCGGCTGAAAGAGGCCATCGAGAAGAAACTCTTCGCCGACCTGCGCGACGTGGTGAAGATCACCACCTCCTCGCGCACGCCCGACCCAGAGCAACTGAAGAAGTCGAACGAGGTGATCAGCCGCTTGGTCAGCGACCACGGCTACTGCACCGTCTGCGCTAACGAACTGCTCAAATACGTTGGTTCGTTGCTCAACCGCTAGGCGCCCTGCCGTATCCCACCCCTTCCCCACATGGGGAAGGGGCTTGCGCTGGCCAACCGCCCGCGCCGCTGGGGCGACCATCACCCCATCTACCGCTTCACCACCTCCTGCCAAGGCAGGCAGATGCGCACGCCACAAGCGCGCGCACACCTCTCTCCTCGTGGGAGAGGGGTCGGGGTGAGGTCAGCCCCAGCAGGAGAAGCCATTATGAAGCGCAATCAACCGCCGGATGATACCGGACGGCCCGGCGGCCCAGCCAGCCGGGCGACGATCTCGCAGCACGACTGGTCGCTGCACCGCAAGGGCAGCATAGACCAGGAGCGGCACAAGCAGAAGATCCGCGAGGCGATCAAGAAGAACCTCGCCGATGTCGTCAGTGAGGAGAGCATCATCCTCTCCGACGGCAAAAAAGTCATCAAAGTGCCGATCCGCTCGCTGGAAGAGTATCGCTTCCGCTACGATCCCGGGCGCCAGCAGCACAGCGGCCAGGGCAACGGCAAAAGCAAAGTCGGCGATGTCGTCGCCAGCGAGCCGCAGCCCGGCAAGGGCCAGCCCGGCGAGGCAGGCCAGGAGCCAGGCGTAGACTACTACGAGGCCGAGGTCACGCTCGACGAGCTGGCGGCGATGATCTTCGAAGACCTGGGTCTGCCCTTCCTCGAAGAGAAGAAGCTCGCCGAGATGGAGAGCGAGGCGGTGCGCTTCACCGACGTGCGCAAGGTTGGCCCGATGGCCAACCTCGACAAGAAGCGCACCGTGATGGAGAACCTCAAACGCAACGCGGCGCACGGCGACCCGCACTTCGGTGGCATCAAGAACGAAGACCTGCGCTTCAAGACGTGGGAGCCGACGATCAAGTACCAGTCGAATGCTGTCGTGATAGCCATGATGGATGTTTCGGGTTGCCATACAGCCGGACACCATATCGAGATGGCTGATGGCTCTTATCGAGACGTGTCTGAGATTGCTGTCGGCGATGAAGTCGCCTGCCTCAATCTGGAGACGCTGGAGAAGACGACATCGCAGGTAGTCGAAGTCTTTACCAAGACGGCGCCGGAAACCCTTGCTATCCAGCTAGAAGATGCGCGTCTGCGCGCGACCCCTCAGCATCGCTACTTCGTGTATGATGAGCCGAACAACCAAGTCATCGAGAAGCGCGCGGGCGAGCTTGTGGTTGGCGATAAACTGATCCTGGTCAACACATGGGGTAGCACGGGAACTTCTGAGGCGCCGACGCTCACCGAAGATAAAGCGTACATGCTTGGCGTGTTACTTGGCGACGGACACATTGTTATTAGCCCAAACAGTTCTACGATCATCGTCACCGATGAGAGTCTAGAACGGCTTGAGCTATACCGTGAGACGTTCGCACGAGCTTTTGGTGTGCAAGGCATCATCAAACCTCGCCGCGAACCGCACAACCGACAGCGTATCTACTTCAACCGAGCGCCACTTGCGCGCGAGTTGGTGGCGACGTATCCCATGCTCAAGCGCCGTTCACGGTATCGCTATATTGAAGCGAGTATCTATCGTGAGGAGCCAGCGACACGCGCCGCTTTCTTGCGCGGGTTGTTTGACGCTGAGGCGACGATAGCGCATCATAGCGTGATGTACTTCTCAGCGAGCTACCAACTCACCAAGCAGGTCAAGCAGTTACTCTCTTACTGGGGCATTCGTGCGCGCATTCATGAGTATGAGCAGAGCGAAAGCCGGATGGGAGAGGGGCGAACTATTCGCGCCGGAACCTATTACAAGCTCTCGATCAACGCGAAAGACGTGTTGCTGTTCGCCGAACATATCGGCTTTGGTTGCCCGCAGAAGAGCGCCAAGCTGAGGGCGCTGGCGCAGAAGCAGGCTGCTGGTATCGATGCGATGCGCAGCAAGTACATCCTTGAGGACAACTGGCGTGAGCGATTTAGCCACTTGGCTGGGCATACGCGCCTGTACACGTACTACAAGCCTGAGACGCACACGCTTTCACAACAGCAACTGCGCACGCTAGCGGCAAGTCGAACTGCGACCCTTGAGGATCAACAGTACATCGCGTCGGTGCTAGACCGTGGGTTGGTCGTCTCGCGTGTGCTGAGCATCGCCCGTATCGAAGAGCCTGTCCCGGTGTACGACTTTGGCGTCGCGGAACACCATAACTACATCGTGGATGGTATCCTCAGCCACAACAGCATGGGGGAATTCGAGAAGTACATCGCCCGCAGCTTCTACTTCTGGATGGTGCGCTTCCTGCGGACGAAGTATACCAACGTCAAGATCGTCTTCATCAGCCACCACACCGAGGCGCAGGAGGTGACGGAGGAGGAGTTCTTCACCCACGGCGAGAGCGGCGGGACGCAAGTCTCGTCGGCGTATGAGTTGGCGCTGCAGATCATCCAGGAACGCTACAACCCCGACGACTGGAACATCTACCCGTTCCACTTCTCCGACGGCGACAACCTGCCGTGGGATAACGAACGCTGCGTTACGCTGGTGACGCGGCTAATGGAACTCTGCAACATCTTTGGCTATGGCGAGATTCGGGAGGGCCACTATCGCTCGCCCAGCACGCTGATGTCGGCCTACGCCCGCATCCAAGACCCCAAGTTCATTGCCGTCACCATCTCCGACAAAGCGGAGGTGTACCCGGCGTTGCGGCGCTTCTTCGCCACCCGCGACGGCACGCCAGCGCCCGTCACCGCGCCGTAGAGGAGGCCACCCATGCCCAACACGCAGCCAGAAGATCAGTATGTCGCCAAGCTCGAACGCGCCATTGAGGAGATTTGGGGGATCGCCCATCGGTTCGGCATTGACCCGTACCCGGTGCATTTCGAGCTGGTGCCATCCACGATCATGTACGAGTTCGGCGCGTATGGCCTGCCGGGGCGCTTCAGCCACTGGTCGCGCGGCAAGGCGTACTACCGGATGAAGACGGAGTATGACTACGGCCTGAGCAAGATTTACGAGCTGGTCGTCAACACCAACCCCTCCTACGCCTTCCTCATGGAGCAGAATGATCTGCTGCAAAACGAGGTGGTGGTGGCGCATGTGCTGGGGCATTGCGACTTCTTCAAGCACAACGTCTACTTCCGCAGCACGCCGCCCAACATGATCGACAAGGTCAGTGTCAACGCCGACCGCATCCGCCAATACGAGTATGAGCACGGGATCGACGAGGTCGAGCGCTTCCTCGACGCCGTGCTGGCCATCGAAGAACACGTTGACCCGAACACCTTCATCAAACGCGAGTCGGATGAGGCGCGCGATCAACGGCTGCTGGTTGGCGATGAGCGCGCCGAACGCGCCACCGACTACGACGACATCTGGGGGCTGGAGAAGCGCGCCGAGCGCCGCGCCGCCGACGAGGAGCGCCCCCACACCAAGCGCCGCTTCCCCGCCGAGCCGGAGAAAGACCTGCTGCTCTTCATGGCCCAGCACGCCCCCAACCTGGAGCAATGGCAGCGCGACATCCTGCTGGTCGTCCGCGAAGAGATGCTCTATTTCCTGCCCCAAGCGCGCACGAAGGTGATCAACGAAGGTTGGGCATGTTTAGTGGCTGGTAGCTTTGTGCTTACCGAGCGTGGATTGCTGCGCTACGATGCCCTACACGATCAGTTGTCGGCAGGCAATGCGCCTGCCGTTGGCAGTGGCGACGGAAAGCTCAACGCTATCACCGACCGCCATGTTCGGCGTTACGCGCCAACGATACGCTTGCGCACCAAGCGCGGTTTAGTATTGGAAGGCGCAGAGGAGCATCGCCTGAGCGTTGGCCCTGATCAGTGGCTGGCGCTCAAAGATGTACAGGTCGGCCAACGTATTCCGCTCAGTGTCGGCGATAACATCTGGCCGCAGAGTCAAGTACCGATCATTGCGCCAACTAGCGCCTATGTTTCAGGCATTCGGGCAGTTGCAAAGACCGCTGGCGTCAATGGGCGTAGTGTGTATCGCTGGCTCAATGGTGAGCGGACAGATGAAGCGAGCAGTATTGCTGTCGCTGTAGAAAGCACAGGATACGGCGTCAGTTACACAGCAGAGCGGGCAGTTCTGGGCCATAAGTTGCCCATCACCATTCCAACTCACATCGATGAAGCGTTTGGGGAGTTCCTTGGCTACCTGATCGGCGATGGGAATATCCATCTCACGAAAGCGGCCATTGGGTTTACTTCGGGTGATCGCGAGGCTGCCGAGCGTTACGCGGCGTTGCTCAAGCAACTCTTTGGCATTGTGGCGAAGCTGGTCTGGGATAGCCGCACGGCCAATGGCAAGGGAGGGCGCTGGCGGGTGGTATGCTACGCCACTGATGTGCTTGAACTGCTGCATGCGATAGGGGTGGATCTGGGAGCGAAAGCTCCTGAAAAAAGCATTCCCGACGTCATCCTGCAATCACCCAAACCAGTGGTCAGCGCGTTTTTGCGCGCGTACTTCGACTGTGATGGCTGCGCCTCACTTACAAATGGCGTGATCCTTTCGACGTTCAGCGAGGAGATTGCCCAGGCGTTGCAAGTGCTGCTGCTCAACTATAGTATCCTGAGCCATCGGCGCGGGCCGAATACATGCATCTATGGTCGCTCGGCAGAGGTGTATGAACAGGAGATTGGCTTTGGGCTAGCGCGCAAGCGCGAGAAACTGAGCGCCTATATTGCCAACCATAAGTGGTTCAAGGAGGAAAACCCGACCGACGTGGTGGTGAGCGTGGAGCATGGCGTCGCCGATGTGTACGACATCACCGTGGATGAGACGCATCGCTATGTCGCGCAGGGGATGCTGCACCACAACAGCTTCTGGCATAGCCGCATCACGCGCGAGATGGACCTGACCGACGCCGAGTTCACCGCCTTTGCGCAGATGCACGCCGGAGTGCTGGCGCCCCAGCGCATGCGGCTGAACCCGTATCACCTGGGGTATAGCATCCTGCAAGACATCGAGCGGCGGTGGGATAACCCCACCGAGGAGGAGCAGGTCAAGCTGGGGCGGCTGCCCGGCCAGGGGCGCGCCAAGCTGATGGAGGTGCGCGAGACTGAGAGCGACATCTCGCTGCTGCGCAACTACCTCACCAAAGAGCTGGTCGAAGACCTCGACCTGTATCTCTATCGCAAAGATGGCGACGAGTGGGTGATCGTCGAGAAGAAGTGGGAGAAGGTGCGTGATGGCATCATCGCCAGCCTCGCCAACTTCGGCTCGCCGTACATCACGATTGACGACGCCGACTTCAACGGCAACACCGAGCTGCTGATGCGCCATCACTACGAGGGGCAGCAGCTCGACCTGCCCTACGCCGAGAAGACGCTGGAGTATGTCTACACCATCTGGGGCCGCCCGGTGCATCTGGAGACCATCTTCGATAGCAAAGCAGTGCGCTTCAGCTACAACGGCGAGAAACACATCCGCGGCGTGATTGCCCAGGAGCGCGGCGAACGCTAGGCGCTGGTAGCCCTTGTGTATCCCAAGGAGCAGCCCCCCCGGGGGGGGGGTT